>ERZ825670.2121-NODE-2121-length-19574-cov-3.583483_pt1 | contig 19574 bp, 17 predicted proteins | sample MGYA00519929_ERZ825670 | MGnify/ENA primary metagenome ERZ825670 (study PRJEB31778, sample SAMEA3449207) | human gut metagenome | biome: human gut; feature: human-associated habitat; material: faeces | place: United Kingdom | collected 2010/2012 ...
TTCTTTTTCTGTTGTTAAATGCGATAAACTAATTCTAAAAGAAGACATCGCTCTTTGACGATCTTGATAAAGCGCATAAACCATTTTAGAAGGTGTTTCTACAGGACAACATGAAGTTTTAGTAGAAATATAGATACCTTGTTGATCGAGCATTTGTGCAAATTTTGTAGCTTTCATTCCTTTTAAGGAAATATTAATAACATGGGGTAAAGAATATTTTGTACGATTTATTAATACTTGATCATATTGTTTTAATTGTTCAAGCATTTGATGATTGATTGATTTTACATAAATTTCTCGTTCTTGTTGTTTGGAAAGAGCAATCTTTAAAGCTTTTTCAATCGATACAATATGTGCCAGTTCAGGCGTTCCACTTCTAAAAACAGTTGTTGACTTTCCCCCATCAATTTGTGTTTTTAAACCAACTTTTTTCTTTTTAATTAACATACCAGTTCCCAACATACCATAAAACTTATGAGGTGCAATAGTAATCAAATCAACATTTTGATAATCAATAGCTACTTTACCAATTACTTGAGAAGCATCACTATGAAAAAAACAATATTTATAATCTTTTAAAACTTCTCCAATTTCTTCAATCGGTTGTCTAATTCCAAGTTCACTATCCACACTACAAACACTTACTAAAATCATATCTTCTTGAATCATTGATTTCATTTTTTCAACATTGACTTGTCCATCTTCTTTTAAAGGAATCATTTCAACAATAAAACCATTTTCTTGCATTTTTGTAAGACTTGATAAAATTGAATTATGTTCTAAAGGTGAAATTAAAACATGTTTACCTCGATGTTTATATCTTTCTAAAATACCTTTGATTGCAAGGTTATTGGCTTCACTAGCTCCTGATGTATAAATGATTTCTTCAGGTAAGACATGTAATTGTTCAGCAATGTGCTTTGTTGTTTGATCAATAACTTCTTTTGCTTGTAATCCTAGTGTATGACTTGCATTAGGATTAGCAAAATATTTCATGGTTGCTTGATAATACGTATCAAGTACTTCTTTTTCTATTGGTGTATTGGCTGCATAGTCTAAATAAATCATAAGGTACCTCTCTTTTCCTACTAATATTATAGGAATTATAAAGAAGTGTCAATAATGAAAAGAACTCTAGCTGATTGCTAGAGTTTTTCATCAAGGGCTTTCCCATTTGTTTCAATAATATGTTTCATCCAATTAAATGATTTTTTCTTTGTACGTTTTAAAGTTCCATTTCCTTTATCATCCATATCAACATAAATAAATCCATAACGTTTTTTCATTTCTCCAGTTGATAAAGAAACAAGATCAATTGGTGCCCACATCGTATATCCTAAACATTCAACACCATCTTCATTAATCGCATCAGCCATAGCTGATAAATGTTTTTGTAAGTAATCAATACGATAATCATCTTCAACATATCCATTTTCATCTGCTTGATCAATAGCTCCCATACCATTTTCTACGATAAAAATTGGTTTTTGAATACGATCATAAATTTCATTCATACAATGTCTAAGCCCAAGTGGATCAACAGGCCATCCCCAAGGTGTATTTTCCAAATAAGGATTTGAAGAACCTCCAACATTAAACCATGGATCATCTTTTTTTACTGTATTTGAACGATAATAAGAAAATGAAACAAAGTCTAATTGTCCTTCTTTTAAAATTTCTTTATCTTCTTCTGTGATTTCTAATGAATCAAAGCCATGATGTTTCCACACACTTTTAGCATAAGGATGATAATAACCTCTTGCCATCGTATCAATAAAATACCAGTTTTCTCTTCTTGCTTGAAGACGTTTAAACATATCTTCTGGTTTACACGTTGCTGGATAAAGTTCACTCATTGCATACATTGTTCCAAACATGCTACCTGGCATCATTTGATGTCCTAAAATAACAGCTTTAGCACTAGCAACAAACATATGATGATCTGCTTGATATCTCACTTTTCCATCACTTTCTTTTGTTCCACATGGCCCAAATCCTCTAACAGCATTGATTTCATTAAATGTCAACCAATATTTACATCGTTTTCCATATCTTTCAAAGAGTGTTTTACAATATTTTACATAACAATCAATAACAAAACGATTTGACCATCCACCATATTTTAAAGCTAAGTGCATTGGCATTTCATCATGACAAATAGTAATAAGTGGTTCCATATGATGTTTTTCAAGTTCCGAAATAACTTCATCATAAAATTTTAATCCTTCTTCATTAGGTGTTTCTTCGTCTCCCAAAGGATAAATACGACTCCAACAAATACTAAAACGGAAAACATTAAATCCCATTTCTGCCATTAGAGCAATATCTTCTTTATAATGATGATAAAAATCAACCGCTTGATGACTTGGATAATATTCATCATCTAAAAAAACTGGCTTTGCTTCATTAGGAACAGGATCAGCATAGAAAAATGAACTTCTTGGTTTTAAAATTGTTCCATCAGGCATTTGAAATGTATGATGTCTTGGATTTTCCATTGATCCATCTGTTTCAAAGTCATGTGATAAAAGTCCTCTTCCTCCTTCATTGAATCCTCCTTCATATTGGAAATCAGCAGTTGCGCCACCCCATAAAAATCCTTCTGGTAATTGTTTCATAATAGTCTCCTTGTAACTTTTTACGTTTTATTTTGATAATTTTTACAAGCAAATCATAATCTTATTATTTTCTTTTGTCAATAGTTACATATTATTTTGACAATTTTATCATTTTTATATAAAATAAACATGAGGTGAGACTATGAACTTAATGGAAACCATCCACTTACATAAAAATGATTTTTCTAAAACAGAACGTAAAGTTTACGATTATATTGTTCAAAAACCTACAGCTATTGAAACAGCGACGATTACTAAAATTGCTGAACTATGTCAAGTTTCAACTTCTGGAATTTTAAGATTTTGTCAAGTTTTAGGTTATAAAGGTTATAAAGATTTTCGTTTTGACATGCTTCATTATTTACATCAAGAACATGTTGAAGTAAATTCTGAAAATCTATTTGATGAATTAACATCTAAATATTTATCAGTCATTCGTCAATTCAATAACATTGATCAAAATAAGCTCAACCAACTTATTAAACAAATAAAAAACACCAAAAACATCTATATCATTGGTGTTCATTATTCATCTTTACCAGCAAAGCATTTAGTTTTAGGATTACAAGATTTAGGTATTAATACTTATTTTGCTTATGATTATATGCAAGCAAGTCATCTTTATAATACAATTCATGAAGATGACCTTTTGATTTATTTTTCTATTGAAGGTAATCAAAATAATGTTTCTCGTTTTTTTGACCTTACAAACGCCTCTAAAAATACGTATATGATTACTTTAAATCCAAAGCCTAAATTATTGATTGAAAATACACTTATTCTTCCAGGATATACTTTATCAAAACAATCAATTGTTGATTTACAATCGATTGTTGTAATCTTTGTAGAATTACTTTTAAATATGTTTCATAATACTTTAAAAGAGGATTAAGACTTTTTACTTAATCCTCTTCTTTTTTTAAAAAGGAAAGTATTTTTTCATTAAAAGCATCATCTTCTTTAATTTCATTTAATTGTCCTACTTCATTAGCACATTCTCCACAAATATCAATTCCAATTGTTTGACTGTTTTTAAATAAATAAGCGAGTAATATTTTAAATTCCATGAGTTGCATAGAACCTTGATCCCAATCTGTTTGAATAACATTTTGACTCAAAACATCTTTATCAATTGAAATATATAAAGGATATTGACGTAATAAATCATCAACTTTTTTCCACACTTCTCTATTTTCTAAATCATCATCTGTTAAATAGAGAACCTTATCTTGACGTTTAATCAATGAAACCTGTTTTTCATCAATACCTATTAAAATCACTTTTTTTAAATATTTATTATTTTCTAAACTATTTAAAATCCAAGATCCACAGCTTAAAATATCATCAAACATCGGTTGCATCATATCACTATGATGATCAAAAACAACTAAAATAAAATCATGTTTCATTTTTTCTATCCAAAACTCACTAACATAATGAAAATTACCAGAATCTATAAAATGTATACCTTCAGGAGATAGATTACTTATTTTAGCTTCTATTGTTCTTCTTGCTTCTTGACTACAATAACCATAAACACCTTGTAATTCATGTAAATCAAGCCATCTAATATTTTTATGTTTATAAAACTTTTCATTTTCATAAATTCCTGTAAAATCCATGACCGTCATGTTATTTTGTTTTTTAAACATCTTAAACACTTCCTTTGTTTTTATCCTATCATAAAAAAAGTAACTTCCGTTACTCTTTTAATAAATATTTTTCAAAATATCTTCATCAAAACTTTTTTGATATAAGGCTTTCTTTTCTTTTAAATCATAAACAAGTGCGCCTGAGATACAATTTAAATAACGAACACCTGGTAAAATATCATAAAATTCTTCAAGCTCTGCAGGGTTTCTTCCTGTATTTAAAATCACAATTTTATTATGCGCAACTGCTCTAGCAATTGCTTCTTGGGTTTTCTTTGAAATTTGTTTATTAGAATTTAATAATGTTCCATCTATATCAAAAGCTATTAGTTTATATTCCATACGACTTTCTCTACTACAAATGATAGTGTATCATTTGTAATTAATTAAAAAAAATCTCTTTCCATTTTAGAAAAAAGACTTGTTTTTCTACAATACATCACAATTTACATGCTCAATAAATTCAAGAAATGCTTTTGATTTTTGCGTATTCTTTAAATAAGCCATATAAAATGTTTGTTTTTCATCTATATCTTTAATTTTTATTTTTTTGATTGGCAACAAATCATAAACTGCCATATCAGGAACAATCGCTACCCCTAAATCATGACCTACAAAACCACCAACGACTTCATCTTCCTCTAATTCCATTGATATATGAGGATGTATTTTTGCCTTTTCTAAAAGATGATCGATCATTGGACGAATTCCACTATTTTTAGTAAAAGTAATAAAAGGTAGATCTTCTATTTGTTTTAAATCAATTTCATCATTTTTAGCAAGTGGATGATTAAGACTGACGATTACATAAAACTCTTGTGTTATAACAGGTTTAAAAAATATATCTTGATCATCTACATAGGAACAAAAAACAATATCTAAATCATTTTTCTTTAAATCATGAATAAGATCATAAGAAAAACCACTATGGCATTGAAAGGTCACATTTTCATTTTGAAAAGAAGAAATCAGTTGGGGAATATAGCTCATCCCTAGTCTTCTTACAAAACCAATATTTAAAGTTTCTTTTCCTTTTGAAATTTGTTTAATATTTTCTATAGAATCATTTAAACGATTAAGAATTGGCTCGATTTCTTTTAAAAAAAGTTTTCCATACTTTGTTAGAACAACATTTCTTCCCTTTTTTTCAAACAACGCAACATCTAGTTCATCTTCCATTAAATGAATGGCATGCGTTAAACTCGGTTGAGTAATATGTAATTTTAAAGCTACCTTTGTATAATGTTCTTCTTGTGCTAATGTTGTAAAATAACGTAATTGATATAAATTCATGTGTATCACCTAATATGATTATACTAGGACTTCTTTTCCTTTTCGAGTACGTTTTTTAAATAATAAGCTAATTAAAACACCAACGATAATAAAAGCTGATCCCAATACAAATGAAGTTGTCAAAACCTCATGAAAAACAACAACTCCTAAAAATGAAGAAGTTAATGTTTGAATTGGATAAAAAGCACTACAAGTATTAGCAGGCAATAATGATAAACTTTTATTCCATAAAATATTCGTAAATGCCGTACAAACAACTCCCATATAAACAAGTCCTAAAACAGCACCTAAATCTACTTGAATAAGAGGATGTGTCATTTGTACTTCTAAAAATGACACGGGGATATTACAAATTGTTGCAATCAACATGGATACTTTTGTAAGTGTTAATGCACTATATTTATTAGAAATCTTTCTTGAAATAACAGACATAAAAGCCCAACCAATAACTGCAATAAAAGAAATAAGAACTCCTAAAAACTGAATATTAGCTCCTGTACCTATAATCATATAAACCCCAGCCAACGATAATACAATACCAACAATTTTATTCATTTCTAATTTTTCATTTAAAATAATCATTGCCATCACACTAATAATCACTGGATTTAATGAATTAATAAGTGAAGCCATTGATCCACCGGCAATCTTAGTTCCTAAAAGTTGACAATCAACAGAAATAAAATAACCAATAAATCCCATAATAAAGAAATATTTATAATCACTTTTTTCTATTTTTTCTTTTTCACTTTTTAACGAGATTAAACTTAATGCTATAAAAGCAATTAAATAGCGAAACATTGCTACTGTAAACGTAGGAATCTTTCCTAAAACAAATTGGCTGACAACATATAAACTTCCCCATAACATAAATGTTGTCAATAAATATACATAAGATTTTTTCATTTTCTTCTCTCCCTTAGTTCTACAGTATACATTTCTATTTATATAAATAAAAATAGATAAAAATTATCAATTTGATAGTTTTTATCTATAATTTATTATTTTGTATAACATGTATAACCATTTCTACCTTGATTCTTTGTTTGATACAAAGCCTGATCAGCTAAATTATACAAGCCTTTAAATGTTGTTCCATGTTCAGGATAAAAGGCAATCCCAATACTACAAGAAATTGTTCCTTTAAAATTGTCAATTTCAATATTTCTTATCTTTTGACATATTTCTTGGGCTTTATTTATCGCATTTCCATGCTCTTGAATATCTTTAACAAAAACAATAAATTCATCACCACCTGCACGCCCTACAATATCCTCTACTGTAAAAGACTCTTTTAAAATTGAGCCAAAGTTTTTTAAAACTTCATCACCAATAACATGGCCATTTAAATCATTTACTGTTTTAAAATTATCAACATCGATCATAAAAAGTGCCCCTAATTGTTGAGAAGAATCATTTTTTAAATATGTACTAATTTCATTTTGCAATGTTTCCTTATTTTTTATACCTGTTAATGCATCGATACGTGTAAATTCTAATAATCTTTTTTGATGTTTATTGTTTACTTTATAAATTGTAAATAACAAAATCACTAACGCAAAAACAAATAAAGCAAAAAGTAAATATTCAGCATAAATGATAAATGTATAAGATTCCTGTGCTACATCTGTATCAATGTTATAACACATGATCCAATCATTGATTTTTAATGGATAATAAGCCATATAAGATGTTTTATTATTATTATTTAAAGTCATATAACCTTTTTCTTGTTTAATAAATTTTTGTTTTAAACTTTGAAGATCATCCGGAGATAAAACATTGTATTCAGCAAAATAACTATAAATACTTTCAGAAGCTAAAAAATCTTTATTTTTAACAGCATTATCATAAGTAATCAACTGCCCTTCTTTAGAAACAAGAAAGGCCGATCCTTTTCCATCATAAATACCTCTAAAAACAATTTTATTTAGATCCCCGATATCATAGCTACCACCTATAACTCCTACAATTTCTTTTTGTTGATCATAAATAGGTACCGCTATAATAACACGTGTCTTCCCTGCAATAACACTTTCAAGTGGAGCACTTAAGACTCTATTTCCCTTTAGTGCTTCTTGAAAATATTCACGATGACTTACATTCTTTACGGCACCATTATCATAATGACTTTCTCCATTTTTATCAATAATTCCAACATTTTCTAATTTTGTATATTCTTTAATGGAATGAATTAAATTTATATTATCTTCGCAAAATAAATCTTGCTGACTTATATGATTACCGATACCTTCAAGATATCGATATTGAATATCTATATACTGTTTTAAACTTTCAGTTTGTTTTTCTGTCTTAACAACCACTTTATTAACAGATTCATTTTCTATACCTTTTTTTATATAAAAGAAAAACGAAATAGAACAAATCATTATAAAAACAATAAAAATCATTATTGCTTTTAAATATTCTTTAAAAGAAAGTTTATAAATTGCTTTTCTTTTCATAGCGTCACCAACTTCCTTTAAAATATTTTACCATATTTAAACAAAGATTTTAATAAAAAAAATTATAGTATCGCTATAATTCAATTAATTGAAAAACTTGAGGATTTCTTGAGCTACAAATAACTCAGGAAATCAACTTTTGGCTTTTTCTGTTGGTTATCAACTTTTTTAACTATTCTATTATTTTCACAAATGTTATATCATCTTCTTAAAATCAAAATAATTTACAGAAAAAAGGATAAACCTTAAAGTTTGACCACTGTGATGTTTATCCTGTCCATAAAAACATTATGATAAAAATCAAATATATTTTCCAAATTCAATACGATAAAATCATTAATAACGTTTAGTTCTTTTCTACTTGTTTTTTTAATAAATCCATTAATCTTTTTTGTTTAGCGTAGAGTTTAATTATATTATAAACACGTCGATAAACAATTCGATAATCAAAAGGTCTTTTAATATAATCAGATGCTCCCATCACAAAACCTTTATTAATGATATTTGCTGAATCTTCACTTGAAATTAAAATAACAGGTATATCATCTAACCATTTTTCTTGTTCCATCCATTGTAAAACATCAAAGCCATCAATTTCAGGCATAATAATATCCAATAAAATCAAAGAAATTCCCGAACCATATTGTTTAATATAGTCAATACATTCTTGCCCATTTGTAGCTTCCAATAAATAAAAATCATCTTTTAATACTTCATAAAGAATTGCACGATTTAACTCAGAATCATCAACAATAAGAATTGTTTGTTTAGTATCATTTCTATCAGAATAATACTGATGATCTAATTCTGTAAATATACAATTCTTTTTTCTTTTAGCATGGTATAATAAATGATCTGCCAAAGAAACTGCTTGTTCAATTGTCCCTGTTTGATACATTGTAATCCCTGCACTCATAGAAAATTGAACACTTTCATACCCTTTGATTGTTGCATGATGAATATTTTTTAAAATATTTTGCATAATTAAATAAAGATCTTCTTTTTCAATATTTGGCAAATAAATAATGAATTCATCTCCACCATAGCGAATAAGTTTGTCTTGATTTCTAAGTGAATTCTTAATATGTTCAACAATCATTTTAAGAACCCTATCTCCGAAATCATGACCAAATGTATCATTATAAATCTTAAAATCATCCACATCGAGCATAACAATTCCTGCAGGAGTTGTTTGATGTTTTATTTTTTCTTCATAAAAACGTCTATTATAAGCACCTGTTAATACATCTAAATAAAAATCACCGTGTTTACCCAAATACTTTAAAATAAGACTGCTATTTTCTTGTCGCGATAGCTCTAGTTGTTCGTCTAAACAACAAATAATTTCCATTACATATTCTTTTTGATCTACAACATAGTATTTAGAAATGACATGATAAAGTTTATCTTTGCAATATTCTAATTTTGTACAATCTTTTTTTAAACGAAATGCTTCTATTGTATTGCTTAAAAAATTAGAGTTCATTTGATTTAAATCTGTTTTTTCAAAAAGATGTACATTTGGATATAGTTCTTGATAACAAGCCATTTTATATAAAAGTTCTTTCATTGTTATTTTACTATTTTGCATGTTTTTCTCCTCGATATGGTTTTATTTTAAAAAAAGAAGCAGAAAAATTCAATGAATATATCTAAAAAAGAGAAGAATATGTGATTTTAGATAAATAACACCCTTTTTCTTTTTATTGAAAATATTATTTTAAAACAGAAATAATAACTTCCTCAACCTTTTTTACATCAATTGGTTTAGCAATATGATCATTCATTCCTTTTGAAATTGCCATTTTTCTATCTTCTTCAAAAGCATTAGCAGTTAAAGCAACAATTGGAATATGAGCCTTTCCTTCATCAGATAATTCTCTGATTGTTTCCGTTGCTTTATAACCATCCATATGAGGCATTTGAACATCCATTAAAATCAAATCATAGTTTTTAGCAGGCATTTGTTCCATTTTAGTCACACATTGAATCCCATCTTCAATACATTCAACTATTAATCCCATATCTTCTAAAATCGTTATCGCTATTTCTGCATTCAAATCATTATCTTCAGCCAATAAAACGTGTTTCCCTTGTAAAATTTGTTGTTCATCAACTAAAGACATATCTGTCTTTGTCAAAAATAAATTATTATCAGCAACCTTATGTTGTAAAATCAGGGTAAATTTCGTTCCCTTACCTAGTTCTGTTTCAACCTCAATACTTCCATTCATTACATCTACAAGCTTTTTGACAATAGACATTCCTAGTCCAGTTCCTGCAACTTTTCCTATCTAATTGATAATCAATCAAAGAATGTATTGTCATTGTAAAAGAGATAGCTGCCTGATCAATGTCTTTTACAAATATTTTTTGATGAACTTGTAATGCATAAAAAAGATTTTTTGTTTCTAAAAGCATTTTTTCTGTTTCCTCACACATAATTTGGGCAGCCATACAATTTGTAGCACGTGTTGAATAAATGATTTTATAAAATGAAAACATTTCACTTTGTGTACTCATCTTACAATAATTATGAACCGCTAATTTTAAAACTTCTTCTAGACTTTTATCTTTGACAAGTTTTCCATAATCAAGATCCGTTATTTTTAGTTTTTCTTTTGCTTGTGTTCTTAAATAATCATACATTGCCTTTGCAATTTCATCCTTCGAACGGAAATGATTATACAATGATGGTTTCTTTATCCCTAATTGTGTCGCTATTTGTGACATTGAAACATTGTCTATTCCATTTTTAGACGCTAACATAAATGTCGCCTGAATAATTTCTTCTTTCCTCTCCATATCCATTCACTTCCTTATGTTAGTTATATTGCTACCTATCGTTAGTTTAATCAATAAAAATTTAACAATTTCCAAGCTTTAATCATTATTTCATGACATTCTTATAAAGATTTTATTTGTCACCAAAAAAAATACATATATTCACAAAAAAGTAGAGACACTTTTTCAAAAAACTTGATTTTCAAGGTTTTTGAGACGTATCTCTACTTAAACATTTGTAATATTTTATTTAACGACAATGTTTACAATTTTATTTTTAACCACAATTACTTTAACGATATTTTTACCGTCAGTATGTGCTTTAACGTTTTCTTGTTGGAATGCTAATTCTTTAACAGCTTCATCATCGGCATCTTTAGCAACTTCAATTTTAGCTCTTAATTTACCATTAACTTGGATACCCATTTGAACAGTATCACTAACTAACATTTTTTCATCATATGTTGGCCATGGTTCATAAGCAATTGAATCATTGTGTCCTAATTGTTGCCACATTTCTTCACAGATATGAGGTGCAATACATGAAAGCATTTTAATAAAGTTTTCAGCATATTCTTTGTAAACATGTTCAGCTTTATAACATTCATTAATGAAAATCATCATTTGTGAAATAGCTGTATTGAAACCTAATTTTTCAAAATCATCAGTAACTTTTTTAACTGTTTGATGATACACACGATCTAAACTATGATCATTTTCATCAGATAATTTACCAGTTTCAATCATTAAACGATAAACACGGTCTAACCATTTACGAGAACCATCTAATCCATTTGTTGACCAAGGAAGTGATGCTTCAAGTGGTCCCATGAACATTTCGTATAAACGAAGTGAATCTGCACCATGACTAGCAACGATATCATCAGGGTTAACAACGTTACCTCTTGATTTAGACATTTTTTCGTTGTTATCTCCTAAAATCATACCTTGGTGTACTAAACGTTGCCATGGTTCTTTACATTTAACAACACCACAATCATAAAGAACTTTATGCCAGAAACGAGAATATAATAAGTGTAATACCGCATGTTCTGCTCCACCTACATATAAATCAACTGGTAACCATTTATCTAATAATTTTGGATCACAAATTTGTTCACTATTATGTGGATCAATATAACGAATATAATACCAACATGATCCAGCCCATTGAGGCATTGTATTTGTTTCACGACGCCCTTTTTGTCCATCGATTTCTACTTCTAACCAATCTTCACAGTTAGCAAGTGGTGATTCACCACTATCATGAGGTTGGAAATTTTTAGTTGCTGGTAATTCTAGTGGAAGTTCTTCTACAGGAACTGTACGCATTGTACCATCTTCCATATGAACGATAGGAATTGGTTCACCCCAATAACGTTGTCTTGAAAATAACCAATCTCTTAATTTATAAGATACTTTCTTTTGTCCACAATGATGTTCTTGTAACCAATCTACCATTTTATCAATAGCTTCTTGTTTTCCAAGGCCATTTAACCATTCAGAATTGATATGAACACCATCTTCTGTATAAGCTTCTTCTTCGATATTTCCACCTTCTAATACTGGAATGATTTCAATACCAAATTTTTTAGCAAATTCATAGTCACGATCATCATGTGCTGGAACGGCCATGATAGCTCCTGTACCATAACTTGCAAGTACATAATCGGAAATCCAAATTGGAATTTTTTTACCATTTACAGGATTGATAGCATAAGCTCCAGTAAAGACACCTGTTTTATCTTTATTAAGTTCTGTTCTTTCTAAGTCGGATTTACTTGCACAGCTTTCTTTATAAGCTTCAACATCTGCTTTTTGCGCATCTGTTGTAATTTCTTCAACATATGGATGTTCTGGTGCCATAACACAGTATGTTGCTCCAAATAATGTATCACAACGTGTTGTAAAAACAGTAAACACTTTATTTGTTCCATCAATTTTAAAATCAACATTTGCACCAATAGATTTTCCAATCCAATTACGTTGCATTTGTTTTGTTGCTTCTGGCCAATCTAAGTCATCTAAATCAGCTAGTAATCTTTCAGCATATTCAGTAATTTTTAAAACCCATTGACGCATTGGTTTACGGATAACAGGATATCCACCACGTTCACTTTTACCATCAATAACTTCTTCATTAGCAAGAACAGCTTTTAATTCTGGACACCAGTTAACTGGAATTTCATCAATATAAGCTAATCCTTGATCATATAATTTTGTAAAGATCCATTGTGTCCATTTATAATACTCTGGATCACTTGTTGCAATTTCACGATCCCAATCATAAGAAAATCCTAATGATTTAATTTGTTTTCTAAAAACATCAATATTCTTTTTAGTAAATTCAGCAGGATGATGACCTGTTTGAATCGCAAATTGTTCAGCAGGTAGTCCAAATGAATCAAATCCCATTGGATGTAATACATTATATCCTTGCATTCTTTTCATTCTTGATACGATATCTGTTGCAGTATATCCTTCAGGATGTCCTACATGTAAACCATTTCCAGATGGATATGGGAACATATCCATACAATAATATTTAGGTTTTGAATCATCATAACAATCTGTTTTAAATGTTTTGTTTTCGTCCCAATATTTTTGCCATTTTGGCTCTATTTTTGTGTGATCGAACGGCATAATTTTTCCTCCTTAAATATAAAAAAGCGTCCTTATCTAAGGACGCCAATTTTAACGCGATACCACCTTAGTTCTAGAATAAAATTCTAGCACCTCAAAACTTTAACGCAGTTCTACGATATTTTTTACTTTATTCAAAAATACATCTCCTAGGCGAGTTCACAAATACTATAATCAGTTTTCACCAACCACTGACTCTCTAAATATAGGGGATTTGCTAGTACTCCTATTCATTGATTTTGCTTTTCTATTATACCACATCACATACTTTATGCAATAAAAAACTTCCTAGCTCTTTAAAGCTTCTATAATTTCTATCTGTTTTACTTTTTTAATTGGGATCAAACAACATAATAATGTTAAAATAAGTACTCCTATAAAAACACCTAAAAGCACATTATTTTGTATAACAAAAAATTCATCCATCAAATCTGAAATACTTTTTTGAATCAACTGATTAGCAAAAATAAATAACTCTTTTAAAACAATCATTGCTTCTATAAATGCTGTGCAGGAAATACCTAGACCTTGACACAAAACAAGAGTTATCATCTGCCATAATGAAGCCCCCAATGTTTGTAAAATAGCAAAATATTTTTTTCTTTTAATGACCATCAAATATAAAACAACACCTAATAAAAAGCAGGCTGTTACAACTGATAAAGAACTAAAACAATAAAGGATCCATTCAATTTGTTGAAATTTTTCATCGATACTTGAAGATAATGAACTATTTGCAAGTTTAAATTGATATAAAGGATATTTATTTTTTAAATCTTTTAAAATATTTTTATCTTTTACTTGCAAAAAAGCAGTTTGCCCTACTTCTATTTGATAAAGTTCTTTTAACATTTGACTCATTGCATATTCATTAAAATAAACGGTCTCCATTAAAGTCTTTTTATTTTCAATCCCTACAATTTTAACTTTATAAAAACAAATTCTATTTTGATATTCAAAAAACAAATATACATCTTTATTTATTAAATTCTTCTGATGCGATAAATATAAAAGTTGTTCATAAGTAGATTTAGATAAAATGATTTCTTGAGCATTTTTTATCTTTCTTCCTTGAATTTTCTTTTGTGGTTGCTGAATATAATCAGAAATATAAAGTGTTTTTTTCGTTTGATATTTTTTAGAAAAAGAGATTCCTAAAAAATCCACCTGATCATTTTGTAAAAAACGGTATTGAATTGCTGGATGTTGAATTTGTTTCAAATCATCCATCTTGATCATTTGATTATTTTTCTTTTTTAACATAATGGTTGTTGAAGGAATAATTTGTTCTAATTGCTGATGAATTTGTTTTTGTGTTGATTGAGTCAATGAGAGAGTCAATAAAATACTTAAAAGTGCTAAAAATAAAACTTGTACAACAATAAAAGAACTCTTCCACGTCATTTTCAATTCTTTCAATATAAATTGTAAAAAAGATCTTTTACTTGTTTTTTCTTCTTGTTTTTTTCTTTGAGTTATTGGATTTTGATGAATTAATTTTAATTGATAATCTTTTATTTTATAGAGATAATCATGGTATTTTTTAGCAAGTATTTCATCATGACTAATAACAATCACTAATTTTTCTTTAGACAGTTGTTTTAATATTTTAAAAATTTCTTCACTATTTTTTGCATCTAAAGCACCTGTTGGTTCATCACATAAAATAATGGGATGCTTAGCAATAAATCCTCGATAAATAGCAACTCGTTGTTTTTGACCTCCAGATAAAATTGCTGTTTTATAACGTTGTAAGTCTTTTATTTTTAAACGTTCTAAATAATATTCTTTTTTAGAAATCATTATTCTTTTAAAATACGAAATGAGATTTACATTTTCTTTAATATTCATTTCTTCTATTAAATAAAACTGTTGAAAAATAAAACCAATGTATTTTCTAATATAATGTGGTATTTGTCGAATATCTTGCCCATCAATTTCAATCACACCTTGATACTCATTATCCAAACCTCCTAAAATATTTAAAAGTGTCGATTTACCACTACCGCTTTTACCAACAATGACATACATCCCTGTTTCTTGAAATGTCATAGACATCTCCTTGAATAAAGGTCGATCAAAAGACTTTGTTACATTCTTAATTTCTAACATCCTATTCCTCCCTTAAACACTCATACATTTTTATTTTTTTCATCTTTAAAACTATAAATAGACTTAACAAAATTCCTTGCACGATATATCCCAAAAGATAAAAGAGATATAACGTAAATGGCCATTGAAACTCTCTTGGTAAAACAAACAAATGACTTATGCCCCAGATCTTTTTAGAAATATCAAACAATGAAATGATTTTTAAAACTCCACTAGAAACCAAACAAGAAACTATCCCAATTGAAATCATCATTAAGCTTATTTTTTTTAAAATAAAAAATGCTAAATGATTATTTTGATAACCATTAGCAAGCATGATGGCAAATATTTTTTGATTTTCATAAAACATCGATAAAACCATATATCCCATTAAAACGATTGCAATCATAAAACTTAAAAAAATAAAAACAAGACTAACCTTTTTAAAAAGATCAATAACTTTAAAATAACTTTCATATTCTTCATAAATAGGTGCTATACCTTGATATTGAACTGATAAATGCGTTAAATAATCTTTCATATATTTATGATTTTTAACATAGACAATACACGTTGAAACATCAATGCATTGAAGGGCTATTTCATTGGATAATGAATGATAATAAAGAACAGGTTCTTGATAATCATCTTGAATTACTCCTTTGATTTTTAATGTATATTGATGATGATTAAGTTTATAAATAAGTTTATTTTGTTTTATTTTGGTAATTAAAGCATGATTGACATAAACTTCATTTTGCTTTGTTTTTTTGTTAATTGAAAAAGATTGAAAGTTTTTAAGACCTTCAATCTTTCCTATATCTAAATGATATTGATATTTTCCTTTCAGTTTTGTTATTTCTTTTTCTTTAAAGGGTTCTTGATTTTTCTTTTGAATCATAACTAAATTATTATTTATTGCTTGATTATATTGTTTTTGATAATAACCATTAAATCCTTCTAAACCAGTAATAATGAGCGTCATTGCTAGTACCATATAAATTTGTGAAACAAACATCATCACCCATTTCTTTTTATCTTTTAAAATCATTTGGATCATTTCTTTAAACAATAATCCACATTTTGTTTTTCTTATTTCATAACGTGAATATAATTGATGGTTCCAATCATAATGATGTTTTAAACATTCAAAATTCAAATGATAAGGTGTATATTTTGAAATTTTTTGATCATGAGAAACAATAAGAATAAGGCGTCTTTGACTCGCTTTTTTTAAAAAACGATAAACTTTTTGACGATTTATTTCATCTAAAGCTCCTGTCGGTTCATCACATAAAATAATAGGACTTGAACATAATAAAGCACGAATAAGGGACACGCGTTGTTTTTGCCCACCTGATAAATTCTTTACCTTTTGATTTACTAGTTCATTTAATTCAAAGATTTCTAATAATTCTTGTAACTGTTTTTCTACAACCTTTATTCCTTTTAAGTGACAATAAAATAAACAGTTATCTTTAACACTCAAATAATCAATTAACTGATAATTTTGATAAACAAAACTAATAACAAGTTGTCGATAATCTTTAATATCTTCTATTTTTACTTGATTAAAAAGAATCTTTCCCTCATAGTCTTGATCCAATCCTGCTATTAATTGTAAAAGTGTTGATTTTCCACATCCACTTTCTCCTGTAATAGCAATCAAACCATAATCAGGAAAATGAATATTCAAATTTTCAAAAATAACTCTTTCTCCTTCAATTGTTTTAAATTTTTTTGTGACATTCTTTAACTCTAATCCCATTTTCTTACTCCTTATGTTATAATTGCTTCGGTGATAAAATGAATCAATTTAAATACTCTTTAGATAACAAACGTTATCATACTTATAACTATTATTTAAAAAACAAATACCATCAAAAAGTCGCTAAAGTTGCACTAAATGCTGATTTTACCTGTCCTAATCGTGATGGAACAAAAGGCTATGGTGGTTGTATTTTCTGTAGTTCATCAGGATCTGGAGATTATGCTGGAAATGTTCATGATCATTTAGAAAAACAATTTCAAACAATCTCTCAAGTCATGAAAAGAAAATGGCCTGAATGTGCTTATATTGCTTATTTTCAAGCCAATACAAATACCTATGGTCCATTAGATAAAATAAAAAAAATGATTGCCCCTTTTTTAAACAAAGAAGATGTTAAGGGAATTGCCCTTGCTACAAGACCTGATTGTTTAAATGAAGAAATCGTTCAATATTTAAGTACCATCAATAAACAAAAAGATGTCTATATTGAACTAGGTTTACAAACAATCCATGAACAAACAAGTAAACTTATTAATCGTGGCCATACTTTTCAAGAATTCTTGGATGGTTTAGCATTATGTAGAAAATATAACCTTGAAGTATGTGTCCATATCATCAATGGTCTTCCTTTTGAAACAAAAGAAATGATGATTGAAACAGCTAAAACCTTAGGTCAATTAGATATTCAAGCACTTAAAATACATATGTTATTCGTTGTCAAAAACACAAAACTTCAACAAATGTATGAAAATCATGAATTTAACATGCTCTCTCGTCAAGAATATATTGATATCGTAGTAGAACAACTTCGTTACATTAAACCTGAAATCGTTATCGAAAGATTGACTGGTGATGGTAAAATCGATGATTTAATTGCTCCTTTATGGTCCATTAAAAAGGTAACTATTTTAAATGATATTGATAAAAAAATGAAAGAACTTGATGTTTATCAAGGTGATCTATATAAAAAATAGCCCAGTTTTTCTGGACTATTTTTTTACACTATTATTATACATCATTTCTTGAGCTATTTTGTCTCAAATTTGTTTCAAATTTGTCTCAAAAAACACTAACCTATTATAGTTGGTTAGTGTTTTTACATCATACCTATTCAGTTTCGATAAGCCCGTAATCTCCATCATTACGACGGTATACAATACTAATAGCATCTGTTTCAGTATCACGATATACGAAGAATGAATGTCCAATTAATTCCATTTGCATAATTGCTTCTTCCATATCCATTGGTTTTGGAGTAATTGTTTTTGTTTTTACTAATACGTCTTCTTCTTCCTCTTCTAAAGGTTCAATTGATGCTAAATTGAATGCAAGTTTATTATCTTTAGATTTTCTGTTTAATCTAGTTTTATACTTTCTAATTTGACCTTCTAATTTGTCGATAACTAAGTCAATTGCATTGTATAAATCTTGATCCACAACTTCTGCTCTTAAAAGTACATATTCAGTAGGAATTGTCACTTCAATTTTTTGTCCGTAAGGATAAGTTCTTACAAGTACTTTGGCTTCAACATTTTCACTTACAATGAAGTATTTGTCTAATTTTGATAATTTTTCACTGACTTTTTCTTCAATTGCTTCAGTAATTTCAATGTTCTTTCCTCTTAATGTAATTTTCATAATTAATTCCTCCTTTTTGATAACTATATTATACTATAAACTTTTCTAAATTCCTACTTTAATATGCTTTTTTATCCTGCTTAAAAAAAGCTTCCGCTTCCGCAAAGGACATCTGCATAATTTCATAAATATTTTCATTTTCTGCTTGTTCTTGATTTAAAATTTCATTAATGATATTTTTTATATTTTCTTTTTTCAACATCCATAATAAAATCGTCAAGATGATCCGATGCATAATCATGAAAAATATCGCACTCAACGGAAAACGCATCCCAGTACTCATAAAGGTTCATATGCACACACCTCACCTTCCCCAACCAGATGGATATAGCAGATCATTATGATCTATCAGGTATTCGCCTAATCCAATCAACAAATTCTTGAATATATCAGAATTTGTTCCTGCTATTTCCTCGAAATCCTGTAAAAGATCCCAAATATAACTGTGATATTCAGTTGCATGTCTGCCTCTGTGATGTAAGGTCACCATATTAGCGTCATCATCCATAGGTATACTATACTTATCGAAAATCGACTTGAATTTTTGTCCCCAATTTCCGTATTTATAGCAACCCAACAAATTATTGCACATAATCACACGAATGAAACCACCCTATGC
>ERZ825670.2125-NODE-2125-length-19560-cov-7.176519_pt1 | contig 19560 bp, 15 predicted proteins | sample MGYA00519929_ERZ825670 | MGnify/ENA primary metagenome ERZ825670 (study PRJEB31778, sample SAMEA3449207) | human gut metagenome | biome: human gut; feature: human-associated habitat; material: faeces | place: United Kingdom | collected 2010/2012 ...
GGGTTTTTGAGCTTTTGAGTTGTAAATTTGCGTCCGATCAGCGCTTGCTGAACTGAGGAGCGCGACGGGCTGCTTTGAGACCGTACTTTTTCCTTTCCTTCATTCTGGGGTCACGGGTCAGGAAGCCTGCCTTCTTGAGAGCGCCGCGGAGTTCGGGATCCGCAGTGATCAGGGCGCGGGAGATGCCGTGACGAATAGCACCGGCCTGACCGGTATAGCCGCCGCCGTAAACGTTGACCTTTACGTCGAACTTGCTAAGGGTATCGGTCAGCGCCAGAGGAGCGCGAACGATCATCTTGAGGGTCTCATAGCCGAAGTAATCCTCTACATCGCGGCCATTGATGGTGATAACGCCGGTTCCGGGAATAAGGCGAACGCGGGCAATGGATTTCTTACGCCTGCCGGTACCAAGATACTGAGTAGTGGCTGCCATTTCTTAGTTCCTCCTTATTACTTGAGCACCAGAGTCTCGGGCTTCTGGGCTGCATTCTTGTGCTCAGAGCCCGCATAGATGCGAACCTTCTTGAGCATCTGACGGCCAAGGGGGCCCTTGGGCATCATGAGACGAATGGCTTCATATACGGCAAACTCGGGCTTCTTTGCCATGAGCTGACGATAGGTGAGCTCCTTAAGTCCTCCGGGATAACCGGTATGATGATAGTACTTTTTCTTATCCAGCTTGTTTCCTGTAAGAACGACCTTGTCCGCGTTGACGATGATCACGTGATCGCCGGTATCAACGTGGGGGGTATATATGGGCTTATTCTTACCGCGAAGTATAGCGGCTACCTGAGATGCAAGACGGCCGAGCACCATGCCTTCCGCGTCCACAACGTACCACTTGCGTTCTACGGTTTCGCCTTTTGCCATATAGGTATTCATGGCTAAACCTCCTGAGTAGTAATAAAAAAGATTATTTGCCGCGTAAGATGCGGACTAATGCACAGCGTGCCGGGGCTGTGGCCGCAGAAACACCTATCCTATCAAACGCACATTTGCTATTTTAACCAAATTATGCTCGTCTGTCAAGGGAAAAATACCTTATAACCGGGATATTTTATATAATTTGCAAAGTTTTTTGGCTTTACAGCTCCGACGGCCCATCACACCGCTACTCAAGGCCCTGAAAACCCGTCTGCCGCAGGGCTTCATAGAGGACTATGGCAGCGGAGTTTGAGAGGTTCAGCGACCGCTGGTCGTGCCGCATGGGTATGCGTATGGCGTCCTTTGCCCTTCTTGTAAGCAGCTCGGGGCCCAGCCCCGCCGTCTCCCTGCCGAACACCAGAAAATCCCCATCCCTATACTCAACGTCGGCATAGCTCCTGACAGCGTGGGTAGACGTCAAAAAGAATCTCCCGTCCGAATATTTCGCTTCCAGCTCCTCGAAGGAATCGTAATAGCTCACGTCCAGGTCCTTCCAGTAATCCAGCCCCGCCCGCTTTAGGGTTTTGTCGTTTATCTCAAAGCCGAGGGGGCGTATGAGATGGAGCCTTGTGCCAGTAACGGCGCAGGTGCGGGAAATATTTCCGGTGTTTGGGGGTATTTCGGGGTTTACGAGCACTATATTGAACATATCGGTTATCTCCGTTTCTTTTTCCGTTCACATTCTACCACTGAAGGCCGTTTTTGCACAATAGCAAAAGGCCCCCGCAAGGAGGTCCTTTTGTCGTTTACCCTTCTTTGTCCTCGGCTATCGCCCTTAGCTTGCCGGCGTATACGTCCGTAAGCTCCTTCGAGTACTCCGCGTCAAAGCTGCCGGCAATGACCCGGTACGCCGTGAAACCGCTGTCCGGCCGCACCAGCACCCAGCCCTTATCCACATTTACCTTTACGCCATCCACGAGCTGTATCTGCTCATTGCGCTCACCTTCCGTAAAGCTTCTGAGCACCCTGCCCATATCCCGCCATGAGCAGGATACCTTCTTTTCGTTTATTGTGACCTTTGGCAAGCCGTCGAGGTATTCCTTCAGCTTTCCCGCAAGATACAGCTCTGCCGCCCGTATTATCTTTGCTTCCGGCTCAAAAAGCTCCGGCAGATAAGCGCCCGCCTCTATCGCTGCCCTCGCCCAGCGGCTCCGCTTCGCCGGGCATACGGATATCTCCGCGCCCTCGTCCGCGATCTGCTTTACATATTCGCCCGGTATATCGGCTGGCAGCACCAGCTTGTTTGCCCGCCCGTCTTTCACCGCTGCCATTGCCAGCACTGCGTTGAGCTCGTGACGGGTTATATGCTTACCGTATGCTATAGCGCACATAACGCCTTCCATGCCGTCCGCCATGAATGCAAGATCTGTATTTTCCTCCTTGGCGGTTTCAAAGAGCTTGTCGCTGTCCAGCCCGGTGTAGTACCTGACTGAATACCCGCAGGGCAGCAGCACACGCGCAACGGCATCATATGTCTCCGGGTTGCCGCCTATGAGCACCGTCACGCCATTTGGACCGCTGCGCACCGATTGAGCAAGTCGGTTCAGATGCGCATCATATGACTTTGCCGCGCCGCTTACCCTTTGTACTATGCCGAGGCGCTCCGTGGTGATGGGCCGCACCGCGCCCGCCTTAAGCTCCTGCTGAAAAGCCCGAAAGCCGCTACCGGTAAGCTCTGTGCCCGTGCCGTCGCAAAGCACAATCTCCCCTGAGTGGGCGTCATCGCCCATGCGTATATACATGCCGCCCCGGTAGCCGAAGGCCCGTATGCCGTGTTCGAATGCGGAATAGCCGCAAAAGCCCATATCTGCCGCATCCGCGCCCTGTGATACCAGCCCCGCTATAACGGCGTGCTTGAGCATCACGCCCTGCTGGCTGCCGTCGGTGGATACGGCTATCTCCAGGGGCAGCCTGCCGCTGCTTCGGGCGAAGGCAGCGCCTATTCGCACAGCTCGCTCCGGGGTCATAGTCCTGTCGCAATAGCCTCGTATTCTGCTCATTATTCCGGGCTTCGGGGCATCCTCCTCCCATTGGAGATTCTCTGTACAGTCCTCGTCCTCCCGGAGCTCTTTTTCCGGCCAAAGGGACGCGCCGTTGCATACCGTGCAGTTTTTGCCTACCCGGCTGCCGCTGCCTATCACCGTGCCGCTATATATTGAAGCTCCGCTTTCAACCTCCGCCCCTTCGCACAGTATGGCTCCGCGCAGCTCCACATTTTCCCGTACGCGGGTGTTTTCCATAAGTACCGTACGCTTTAGGCTGCTTCCCCGGCCTATCCTGGCCCCGCTGCCTACCACAGAGTAATCCGATACTACAGCCTCGCTAACCTCCGCCCCGCTGCCTATATAGCAGGGGCCAAGCAGCTCCGCGCTCTCGGATATTACTGCACCGTCTTCTATCCACGCTCCGTCTTTCTGTTTTGCAGCAGTAGTAAACGCGCACCTTCCGTCCAGCATATCACGCTGCGCGGCCTTATACTGAGCTATATCGCCTATATCGCACCAATACCTATCCGTAACATAGCCATACACCGGCATTTTCTCCTTCAGGAGCGCCGGAAACAGATCCTTGCTGAAGTCGTATTTTTCGCCTTCCGGTATACGCTCTATGACCTCGGGCTCCAGTATGTATATACCGGTGTTTGCCAGGTCGCTGAACACCTCTGACAGCATGGGCTTTTCGAGAAACCTGTATATCTTGCCCTTGGAGTCCGTCATGGCGACTCCGTATTCAGTAGGCACGCTCACTCTTTTGAGCACAATTGTCACCGCTGCTCCCCGCGCCTTATGGAAGCACATCGCTTCGGTCAGATCTGCGTCCGTCATGGCGTCGCCGCTTATGACTATGGTCCGCCGCGCATCGGCGCCCACAGCCTTACGCACGCTGCCCGCTGTGCCAAGAGGCGCGTCTTCGATAGAATAGCTTAGCTTTACGCCATACTTACCGCCGTCGCCGCAGTGCCGCATTATGACGTTTGGCAGGTAATGCAGCGTGGCCGTTATGTCCTCTACGCCGTGCTTTTTAAGCAGCTCTATGCAGTAGTCTATCACCGGCTTGTTCAGCAGGGGTACCATTGGCTTGGGAAGGGTACAGGTTATGGGACGGAGGCGTTTTCCCTCTCCTCCCGCCATTATTACAGCTTTACACATAAAAATACCGCCTTTTCTATTGGAAATTGCGGTATTAGTTTTTCCCGTAAAGAGCCTTTTTATTTAGTTTTAAGCCTTAATAGTAAAAATAGTTGCCGCCTATCTTGGCATACAGCTCATGATCCCAGCTGCCGCTGTTTCTGAAGAACAGCACATCGGAGGGAAGTACGGTATTGCCGTTGATAAATACCGATGTCACCGCAGCCTCGGCCGCGGCATTTGGCGCTTTTAGGCTGGAGGTGGAAAACTGCCCCTTCTGGTATATCACGCCGTTTACAGTACTTGGAAACCTGCTGCTGTGCAGGCGGTTGTATATTACGTTCGCAACGGCGGTATAGCTTTCGCTGTCCCCCTCCTTACGCACCACCTGCGCGATAAGGTACAGCTCCTCGCCGGTATAGCCCCCGCCGCCGTTCATGCTGCCCTGCCCGCCCGACGGCGTTTCAACGGGTGTTATCACCTCGATCTCCTCCGCCTTGGGCGTGGCCTTGGGCTTGCTTGTGGCCTTGGGCTTTTCTGTGGGCTTGGGGGTGCTTTCCGGCGGGTCCCCCAGCTTTATGTATTCCATAAGCATAAAGCCCTTCCTCTTGCCGACCCTTACCCTGTACCAGTCGCCCGACTTGCCCGTGATCGTCACCTTGCGGTTCTGCTGGTATTCCCGGACGATCTTGTAATCCTCTCCCGGGCCGGAGCGCAGGTTTATGCTCTTGGCATAGACATAACCTGCGGTATCATCCATATCCTCCACGGTATACTCAGGCTTGTCCGAAGAATCCGGGGTGTTCGCAGGCACGGGAGACGCGGCAGGGCTTGCGGCGTCCTCGGAGACGTTCCCGTCCACCGTATATGGGTTTTCCGCAGGGGGCGTCGGCAGCGGGGACTGGCTTATTTTGATTTTGACCGGGGCTATGGTAGGCCGTGGCGTTGGCAGGTCAAAGAGAGACTTGCCATCTTCCCGGGAACTTTGCTCCGCTGCAACAAGCACCCCCTCCGTCTCTGTTTTGAAGACGGTATTGGCGGTGGTGGCGGCCTCCACGCAGCCGGCGCCGGTCAACAGCACCGTCATGGAGATAATACCTATTGCAGTAAGCTTGCCTGTCATTTGCCTTTTGTATTGTATGGGATCAGAGAATGAACCTTTGCAGGTCTTCGCCCTCGTATTCCCTCGAAACGTGCTCCTTTACGTATTTCTCGTCGACCTCCACCTTTGTGAGCGGGTGATCACCGCCCGCGTTGAAGGATATGTCGTCCAGCAGGTTTTCAACTATGGTATGCAGCCTGCGCGCGCCTATGTTCTCCTCCCGCTCGTTTGCTGTGAAGGCGTACTTGGCTATGGCGCCCAAGGCGTCATCGGTAAAGCTGAGCAGTATATTATCAGTCTTCAGCAGCGCTTCGTACTGCTTGGTTATGGCGTGCTGTGGCTGGGTGAGTATGCGCTTATAGTCATCTACAGTCAGCGCCTCAAGCTTTACCCTTATTGGGAAGCGGCCCTGAAGCTCGGGTATCAAGTCTGATACCTTGGATACATGGAATGCGCCCGCGGCTATGAAAAGTATGAAGTCTGTCTTTACCGGGCCGTACTTTGTGGTAACCGTGCTGCCCTCGACTATCGGCAGTATGTCACGCTGCACGCCCTCCCGGGATACGTCTGCGCCGCTGGTATTGCCGCTGGCGGCTATCTTGTCTATCTCGTCGATGAATATTATACCGTCCTGCTCCGCCCGCTCTATGGCCTCCTGAGTGATCTCGTCCATGTCTATGAGCTTCTCGCTCTCGTCCTGTACGAGAAGCTTCCGGGCCTCGGATACCTTTACCCGGCGGGTCTTCTTCTTGGGCGGCAGTATACCTCCCATCATTTCGTTGAGGTTCACATCTATGCCCATGGCAATCATGGCGTTGGAGCCGTTGTTGGGCATCTCTATCTGTACTTCTACTATCTCGTCCTCAAGCCTGCCTGCGCGAAGATCCCTGGTGACTTCCTCGCGCTTGGTGAGCCGCTCCCGTTTCTCGTCCTCGGTAAGCTCAGGCTCCTTGCTGGTTCCGCCGCCAAGCAGAAATTGAAGCGGGTTTTCCGGCGCATGCCATTTATCCTTGTGCATTGGCACCAGTATGTCTATCAGGCGCTGCTCGGCATTGGTCTCTGCAACCGTCCTGACGGCGTTCATCTTCTGCTCCTTGCAGATGCGGATTGCCGCTTCCACAAGGTCGCGTACCATAGAGTCCACATCCCTGCCCACATAGCCCACTTCGGTGAACTTTGTAGCCTCGACCTTCACAAAAGGTGCGTCCACCAGTTTTGCAAGGCGCCGCGCTATCTCGGTTTTGCCCACGCCGGTAGGCCCCATCATTATTATGTTCTTCGGGGTTATCTCGTCCCTGAGTTCCTGGGGCAGCCTGCTTCTTCTGTAGCGGTTGCGGAGTGCGATCGCCACCGCGCGTTTTGCTTCGTCCTGCCCGACGATATATTTATCGAGAGCTTCGACTGTCTCTCTCGGGGTCATTGCTTCGCTCATACTTCCTCCAGTGTTATGTTGCCATTGGTAAATATGCATATCTCCGACGCTATGCGTATGGCCTTTTCCGCGATTTCCTTTGCATCCAGGTCAGTATTCTCCTTGAGGGCCTTGGCGGCCGCAAGGGCATACATGCCGCCTGAGCCTATTGCCGCTATGCCGTCGTCCGGGTCTATGACCTCTCCCGTGCCGGAGATGACCAATAGGTCCTCATCGTTTGCGGCAATGAGCATGGCCTCCAGCTGCCTCAACGCCTTGTCGCTGCGCCACTCCTGAGCAAGAGACACTGCCGCCCTCCTGAGGCTGCCGCTGTACTGGGTGAGCTTTGCCTCAAACCTTTCACAAAGAGAAAAAGCGTCTGCCACAGATCCGGCGAAGCCTACCACTACCTTGTCGTTATAGAGCCTTCGCACCTTCCTTGCGGTGCCCTTCATTACTACCTTTTCTCCCAGCGTTACCTGGCCGTCGCCGGCTATGGCGCATTTGCCGTTGCGCTTGACTGCAACTATAGTGGTTCCTTTAAGGGACATATTTATTCTGCCTTTCGGTTGTGTTGATTTGAATATTTTATTTATAATATCACACAAACGCCGATTATGCGGCGCTTGCGGCGTTAGTTTACAGCTTGTTTTCGATTATGTCATCAATTGTCTCTATCGCCCGCTGTGAAATGAGGGTGTATCTGTCCTCTTTCTTCCTCGGGGCGTTCCCTATGCCGTCCATTATGCCGAAGTTTATGTTCATAGGCTGAAAGTCTTTACCGCAGTACTCGGAAACATAATGGCCCATTGCGCCGAGGGCGGTCTGTCGGGTAAAGTCTATCGGTTCAAGCCCCGTCAGTTCCCGCGCCAGGGCTATGCCCGCAACAAGGCCGCTGCCCGCGCTCTCCACATACCCTTCCACACCCGTCATCTGCCCCGCAAAGAACAGTCCGGGACGGCTCAGCACTTCATAATTGAAGCTGAGCTTGCCGGGAGAATTTATGAATGTGTTGCGGTGCATCACGCCATAGCGCTCGTACTCCGCATGCTCAAGGCCGGGTATGAGCCCGAACACCCTGCGCTGCTCACCGAACTTAAGGTTGGTTTGGAAGCCTACGATATTGTACAGCGTGCCGTCGGAGTCGTCCTGACGGAGCTGCACCACGGCAAATGGCTTTACGCCGGTACGCTCATCTCTAAGTCCCACGGGCTTGAGCGGGCCGAATGCCAGCGTCATATCCCCCCGCTTTGCCATTATCTCAATGGGCATACAGCCCTCGAATACTCTGGGCGTCTCGAATTCCTTCAGCGGCGCAGTCTCGGCGTTCACCAGCTCATGCACGAAGGTAAAATACTCTTCCCTCGTCATAGGGCAGTTCAGATAGTCGCTGCCGCGCTCGTAGCGGGAAGCCCTGAACACCTTGTCAATATCCAGCGAATCGGCCCGGACTATGGGAGCCGCGGCATCGTAAAAGTGCAGTCCCTCGCCGAAAAAGTCCTCTATCGCCTTATACAGCGCACCGTCGGTAAGCGGCCCGGTAGCAACTATGGCCGGGGCGTTTGGCAGTTCTGTTATTTCCTCACATATAAGATTTATATTTGGGTTTGACTTTATTCTGTCCGTAACGCACCGGGTAAAGGTATCCCTATCAACTGCCAGTGCGCCGCCGGCGGGAACCCGGCAGGAATCCGCACAGCTCATTATCAGCGAATCCAAGCGGCGCATTTCTTCCTTCATAAGACCGGCGCCGTTTTGCAGCCTGTCTGAACGGAGCGAATTGGAGCACACCAGTTCTGCGAGCGTATCGGCGTTGTGGGCGGGGGACCTGCGTTTGGGCTTCATCTCATAGAGGTCCACCTCTATGCCCCTTTTGGCAAGCTGATACGCCGCCTCGCAGCCCGCAAGGCCAGCGCCTATTACAGAAGCTTTCATTCCTCGCTCCCCTTTTTATCCTGCTTGTTCTGCTTTGTAGTATATCCGCAGCCCTCGGCTATGCAGGCGTCGAATCCGCCTCCGTGGCCCATTTTGTGTACCATCAGGCCGCCGCACTTTGGGCATTTCTCCTTTACCGGCTTATCCCAGGATACAAAGCTGCACTCCGGGTACTTTTCGCAGCCGTAGAATACCTTGCCCTTCTTTGACTTGCGCTTTATTATTTCGCCGCCGCACAAGGGGCATTTTACGTCGGTCTTTTCGACTATGGCCTTGGTGTTGCGGCAGTTTGGGAAGTTGGGGCAGGCGAGAAACTTGCCGAAGCGTCCCATCTTGTATACCATCATGGAGCCGCACTTTTCGCACTTTATATCGGATACCTCGTCGGGTATGACCACCTTTTCTATGCTCTCGGAGGCCTTCTCAAGAGTCTTTTCAAATGGGCCGTAGAATTCCCTTATGACCTCTTTCCATGGTTCCTCTCCATCCTTTATGAGGTCAAGCTTGCTTTCCATATCGGCGGTAAACTTTATGTCAACTATGTCGCTGAAGTTTTCCTTCATTATCTTTGTGACCACAAAGCCCAGCTCGGTGGGCACGAGCTGCTTCTTTTCCCTGCGTACATAGCCCCGCTCGATTATTGTGGAAATCGTGGGGGCGTAGGTGCTGGGGCGGCCTATTCCCTTCTCCTCGAGCAGCTTTACCAGAGACGCCTCGGTATACCTGGCGGGCGGCTGGGAAAACTTCTGCTCCTTCTCCACCTTTTCCGCCCTGAATATATCATTTGCGCTAACCGTGGGTATGGCGGCTTCCTCTTCAGCGCTGTCGTCACGGCCCTCGGTATATATTGCGGTATAACCGGGAAACAGCACCTTTGTGCCGGTAGCCCGGTAGGTGCAGCCGTTGGCGTCAAAGGAGACGGAGGTAGTCTCAAGTTTTGCTTCAGTCATCTGGCTCGCTATGAAGCGCTCGTATATCAGCTTATAAAGCTTATACTGGCTGGCGTTGAGAGAAGCCTTGGCTTCCTGCGGGGTAAGGCGTATGTCCGCGGGACGTATGGCCTCGTGGGCGTCCTGTGCGCCTTTGCGGCCCTTGTATATGTTGGGCTTCTTTGGAACGTAATCCTTACCGTAGGTATCGGATATGTATTCGAGGGCCGCCTTCTGGGCCTCGTCGGCTATGCGCACGGAATCGGTACGGATATAGGTTATAAGGCCGGTAGTGCCCTTGCCGTGTATTTCGACGCCTTCATAGAGCTGCTGGGCGATCAGCATGGTGAGCTTGGTAGTAAAGCCCAGCTTGCGCGCAGCTTCCTGCTGCATGCTGCTGGTGGTAAATGGCGCGGGGGCATGACGGCTCTTTTCTGAGGTCTTTACGTCGCTTACGGTAAACTCATTTCCGCTGCGGGCGATTATATCATTTGCGGTTTTCTCGTCGTGAACGTCCAGCTTTTTGCCGTCCATTCCGTAAAATTTGGCTTCAAGCAGCTTGCGGCTGCCCTGTACCTTGAGCTTGGCGGTGATATTCCAGTATTCCTCCGGAACGAAGTCGTTTATTTCCTGTTCCCTGTCGCAAATGATGCTTACAGCCACCGACTGCACGCGGCCTGCGGAAAGGCCTCTGCGCACCTTTGCCCAGAGTATCGGACTTATCTTGTAGCCCACCAGCCTGTCAAGCACCCTTCGCGCCTGCTGAGCGTCCACAAGGTCCATATTTATGGCTCGTGGTTCCTTGACTGATTTCTTGACTGTATTGGAGGTTATCTCGTTGAACACTATCCTGCATGGAGAATTCGCGTCCATCTTCAGTATATGTGCAAGATGCCAGGATATGGCTTCACCTTCCATATCAGGGTCGGTTGCGAGATATATCTTTTTCGCGGCCTTGGCCTCCCGGCGGATATTATCCAGCACCTCTCCCCTTCCTCTCAGGGTTATATACTTAGGCTCGAAATCGTGCTCCACGTCCACACCCAGCTGACTCTTTGGCAGGTCCCTTACGTGGCCGTTGGAAGCCACTACTTTATATTTACTGCCGAGAAATTTTCCTATCGTCTTTGCCTTGGCCGGCGACTCCACGATAACAAGCATTTCTGACATTTTTCTGCTTACCTCCGTTTTTGCCTTTATGGACAGGCTATTTTACTGTTTTTCGCCCGTCCCGTCAAATCCCGTAAATTCTTCCGGGCGATTGCTTAATTATTCCCGATATTTCCATCTCTGTCAAGGCGGAATTTAATTTGCCCGGTTCAAATTGCGTCATTTCGCACAATTCATCTATTGTTTTCTCTCCCGCTTTAAGCAATCTCACTATCAATGTCTGCTCAAAGCTCAGGCCGCTCTCATCTATTTCCGTCATGCGTATCGCCTTATCCGATCGCATTCCGTATTCCTCCAGTATGTCGTCCACGCAAAACACCGGCTTGGCCGCGCCCTGCTGTATCATCTGGTTCGTGCCCTGGCAGAAGGGGTCGGTTATGCGGCCGGGTATGGCGAACACGTCGCGCCCCTGCTCAAGGGCAAAGTCTGCGGTTATCCTCGTGCCGCTCTTTATGGCGGCCTCGGCCACCACCACGCCCCTTGATATGCCGCTTATTATCCTGTTTCGCTGAGGAAAATGCTTTGAATCCGGCACTGTGCCCGGCAGGAATTCGGATACCACTGCGCCCTTGTCGCATATCTCGTCGTAAAGCTTCCGGTTTTCTTCGGGATATACCACGTCTACGCCGCTGCCCAATACCGCTATTGTAGATATTTCCGCTTTTGACCTTTCCAGAGCCGCGATGGCCGCCACCTTGTCTATGCCGTATGCCATTCCGGATACTATGCATGCGCCACATTCCGCCAACTGTCCGGATATCATCTCGGCGGCCTTTCTACCGTAGTCCGAGCACCTTCTGGAGCCGATGACGGCTATGGGCAGCCTTATCTTATCCGGCAGGCGGCCTTTTACGAAAAGCGCCGCCGGCGCCGAATGTATCTCCCGCAAAAGCGCCGGGTAGTTCTTATCCTTAAACAGCACGACGGATATGTTCTGGTTATGGAGATACTCGAGGCACCTGTCGATGTAGCCTTCCTCTGCCTTCGCCTTCATGAGCGCGAGCATGCGTCCGTCCGCAGCCGTTTTTGAGGGTATATCTCCCCTTGCCGCCGCAAGGAACACATCATATGCGCTGCCGTATTCTTCGATTAACTCATTGTGCCGCATGGGCCTCAGCCCTGCGGTGAAGGCCAACCACAGATTGTACCGCCTCATATCCTCCTTCACGCATTATTCCCCCCAGTATTTTTTATCCACCGTGCGGTACTGTATAGCCTCGGCGATATGCTCGTATGTTATGTCGCCGCCGCCTGAAAGATCCGCTATTGTTCGCGCCACCTTCATTACTCTGTTATATGCTCTGGCACTGAGGTTCAGCCGCTCGTAGGCCTGCCGCATGAGCCGCTGGCCGTTTTCATCCGGCACGCAGTATTTTTTCACCAGCCGGGCGGAAAGCTGAGCGTTGCATATTATGCCGTCCTTTTTGTACCTTTCCCTCTGTATGCGCCTTGCCTCATCAACCCGTTCCCGAATAGCCGCAGAGCTTTCTCCCGGCTTATTTGAGGTGATGTCCGAATACCCCACCTCCGCCATCTCAACGTGCATATCCAGCCGGTCGAGCAGCGGGCCCGATATCCTGTTGCGGTATTTTGCTATTTCATAGGGCTTGCATCTGCACTCCTGCATACGGGAGCCATAATAGCCGCAGGGGCATGGGTTCATCGCGGCGATAAGCATAAAGTCCGCCGGATATGTTGCCTTGGCGCTGGCCCGTGTTATGGTAACGACGCCATCCTCTAGGGGCTGGCGCAGCGACTCCAGCACGTCCTTGCTGAACTCCGGAAATTCGTCTAAGAAAAGTACTCCATAATGGGCGAGGCTTATTTCTCCCGGCATCGCCTTCTGCCCGCCGCCCACAAGAGCCGCGGTGGAGGCCGAATGGTGTGGCGACCTGAAGGGCCGCTCCGAGGCTATTCCCTCACCGGCCTCCATAATGCCGGTTATGGACTGTATCTTTGTTATCTCAAGAGCTTCATTGAATGTAAGCTCCGGCAGTATGGAGGGCATGCTCTTTGCGAGCATGGTCTTGCCTGAACCCGGCGTGCCCACCAGCAGCATATTGTGTCCGCCGGCCGCGGCTATTTCGGCCGCCCGCTTTGCCCCGTACTGCCCCTTTATGTCCTCAAAGTCGCTATGGTAGCTTATGCGCTTTGGGCTCCACTGCTTCTTTTCCCACGGTACGGCCCTTCCTCCGGAGTTGATTATATCGACTGCTTCTTTGAGGCTTGCCGCTCCGTATGCGGTAACAGACGAAATATAACTCGTCTCCGGCGCATTGGCGGCAGGCACCACGAAGGTATCATAGCCCTGGGCGCTGGCGCTTATCACCATGGGCAGAAGGCCGTGTATACCCCGTATGCTGCCATCCAGGGCCAGCTCGCCCAGATAGATGTAGTCCGGCATCGGCCCTTTCAGCTGCCCCGTTGCGGATATGATACCCAAGGCTATGGGCAGATCGTATACTGAACCCTCTTTTTTCATATCTGCCGGGGCAAGGTTTACGGTTATTCTGCCCACCGGGTAATCAAAGCCGCTGTTTTTTATGGCGGAGCGCACCCGCTCCTTGGATTCGCGCACGGCAGCGTCCGGCAGTCCCACTATCTCGCAGGCCGGCAGCGATGCCGAAACGTCTACCTCCACCGTAACCATAAAACCCTCAAGACCGGACAGGCCGAAGCTTTTTACCTTTGACAGCATGGCTTTTCCCCCTCGGATAGATTATTTTATCTGAAGCGTCATTTTTTGAATACGAAAAGCTTGGAACCGAAAAAGTTGACCAGCATCACTATGGGCGTAACAATTGCCTTGCTTATGAGGTTGCTGTCGATATGAAGGATATCATAGCACACCTTCAGCAGCAGCACGGAAAGACCCATGGACACCAGGTTTACCGCCACAAAGTATATGAATTCTTTTTTGCTTCTTCCTCTGTCCCTTTTAAACGTCCAGCGGCTGTTGAAGAAATAGCTGTTGAGTATGCCGCAGCTGTAGGATATGCACTGGGCTATGGCGTATTTCATGCCAAGATACGTCAACAGCTGGTAGACCAAAAAGTCCACCAGCGTGTTGATTACGCCGACTATATTGTATTTTACAAGCTGGACGATACCGTCCTTTAATTCTTTTTTTCTCTTTTCTTCGCTCATTGTCAATACCCCATAAATGTCCAGCCGGGCAGCCACTCAAAGGCCCTTACGTATCCGATGCTTGCAGGCGCGCCGGATATCACCGGGTAGAACAGCGCGAACAGCAGCACCACAAGGCCCAGATACGCCCACTTCATCCGACGCAGTTTAGGGTGCCGCTCGTCAAATTCACGTATCAGCCATACGGTTATGAATACGATAAACGGAACGCTGGCAAAAAAGTGATAGGCGAAGGTGCAGCGAGTTACCAGCACCCAGGGCAGGTAATTCGCCCCCAAACCGATCAGCAGCACAAATATGCCCTTGTCCGGCTTGGACCTGCCTGCGATCAGCCGCGCGCAGAGTATTCCGGTGCAGGCTGAGCACCCCCACCATACCGCCGGGTTGCCAAAGGCGGATATGGTAGAAGTCATACCCTCCGGAACCCTGTAGCTTATGTAATACCACACCGGCCTAAGGTCAAGGGGCCACTGCCACCATGGGGATTCGTATGGATGGGTAGCGGTAAGACCGCTGTGATAGTTGAACATGAATTTCTGGAAGTCCCATATACCGCTGAGCCCGTAATGATTCTCACAGAGCACATAGGGTATGTAAGACAGCAGATATATCACCACAGGCACCGCGATATAGAATACACAGCACCAAAGCAGCGTCATTAGGGTATTCCGCCAGAAGCCCTGCACCCTGCGGCGCTCCGCCTTGCCGGGGGCATTTTTGAAGCGCCTGTACTCGGCGTATCTCTGGCCCAGCGAGGTAAATAGTATCACCGCGAGGCCGCCGCCCGCGTATATGCATATCCACTTGCTCGCGGCGCCCAAACCAAAGAACAGGCCGGCTATGGCAAGGGGCTTCAATGTGGCCTTCAGGCCGTCGTCAAAGAAGTTCATGCAGTAATAGTCGTACATGAAGTAGTACATGAGTATTATGAAAAATACCCCGTATACGTCAATGGTGGCTATGCGGGTCTGGGTAAAGTGCATGAAGTCGAAGGTGAACAGGCCGGCGGAAAGCAGCGCATAGTCGCTGCGGCGGAACAGCTTTTTGCCGAAGGCGTACATTATCGGTACCATGGCTATTCCGAACAGCGTTCCTATTATTCGCCAGCCGAAGGCGTTCATGCCGAATATGGCAATTCCCAGCATGATGAATATCTTGCCGAGCGGCGGGTGAGAGTTCTCGTATGGCGCTATGCCGTGCAGGTGTTCGTAAGCCGTGCGGCCGTGGTACAGCTCATCAAAGTACATTCCGTTCAGGTAAGAAGGAGTTTCCGGTATCTCCTCAGGCTCGTCCACAAGAGCCTCCGCCCCCTCGGACGCAGCGGATTTTATTATATTGCCATCGCCATCGAGCAGGGCGATCTCGTTTATCCACACCCTTCCCTCCGTTACCTCTATGTCTATCCTGTCGGTATAGACTGCATCGTTGCCTACGGTTATCCAGCGGAACATATCGTCGTTCTCCTGAACGTACTCCATACTCTGTCCGTTGCTGAAGGAAAAAGTGGCTCTTCCCTCATATATTCCGCCGAATATCCTTATCTCGCTTATCGCCTGAGGGCTTTCAAGGGTTATGACCGCCCTATCGCCGGCGCTTCCCGTCCAGTAGCTCTCGGGCGCCTGCGTTGTGCCGAGGTTCGTCAGGGCGATTATGGCGTACACCAGCGTCAGGGCAAAGCAGTACAGCCTGTCCCTCAATGTAACGACAGGCGTATCACCCTGTATTTCATATACGGTTCCGTCCGTCTTTTCCATTCTTTCCTCACAATATGCGGGATATATCTCCCGCCTTACAGTCATGCTCCAATAGGCAGTAATCATGCTTGCAAAGGCCATCAGGTTTATCACAGAGCCTATCAGAGTTATCACATTATACTCAGCGCCCCTGAGCGCTGCGCTTTTCACCACCACAAAGGCGGCAAGGACGTTTAGCAGCAGAGCGCAGGTATATATCACATACGTCTTTATCAGCCGCCTGTCCCCGCTCAGCAGGAAAGCCGCAATGAGCAGCGGCAGCACCGGGAAAATATATCTCTCATGCATATACTGGCCGAAGGTGAATATACCGGAGAGCAGCAGCGCCCCAGACAGAGTGAGGCTGTATTTTTTATCCCGTGACCTTATGTATCCCGCGGCTGCAGCTATGCATGAGAGCGCTATCATAATGCTCCCCCATTTGCCATAGGTCAGGCCCAGCAGCGGTGCGTTCACATCTGCCCAGTTGCCCCCCAGCAGCGCCGGCATGTTGAAGGCTTCTACGCTTGCATAAGGGTAGGAGGTGGCGGTGCCCAGCAGCTTGTCCATGAACCACAGCGGCTGCTGCGCCCCCTTGAACGGCCATGCCAGGGCAAATATGGCTATTACAGCCAACGCTACCGCCGCCAATGTACGAAGGGCATACCTCCAGCCCTTATCGTACACCTTAGCGAAGTATGCCACCGCAAGCAGCGGCCCTATCATGAGAGACTGTGGCTTGGTTATGATAGCCGCTCCGTAAAGAAGGCCCGCAAGCTCCAGTTTGCCGCTATCAAAGAGATATATCACGCCCAGCAGCATTATGGCAGGTATCATGTCCACCTGCCCCCAGGCGCCGGATATGAACGCCATAGCCGGGTTAAACGCCACTATGCAGCACAAAAGCGTCGACTGGCTCCCTGTCAGCTTATTCCTCGCCAGCTTATAGGTCATATATGCCGCGAAGATATCTGCCAGTATGCTTGGCATCTTGGTTATCAGCACATATCCCGCGCCGCCGTATTCGAGGCCGAGCGCTCTGGCTATGCTGCCGGTAAGCCAGAGTATGTACATATACCCCGGCGGATAGTCCGCGAACATACCGCTGTTATAGAAGTTCGCCAGGCCGTCCCCGGCAAGGTGATAGCTCCATGCCATAAAGCAGTTTATGTCCGTGCTGTGGCCGTAAAATACCAGCGACAGCAGGCAGCGCATAAGAAACGCCAGCACGAGCAGCGTGCAGACATTGACCCCGCCCCGATCCGGCTCGGGCTTTTTGAGTATGCCCTTCCTGTAGCATATGGCGCCAATCACGCCGCTTAGCAGCACGGTAAGGAGCATAGCGCCGCCGTGCAGCTCGTTCACGTTGTGGCTGCCGCTTTCACTGTTTGCGTTTGCATTATTGTAATAATAAAAGTCCTGTACTTCACCTGTGGGAGCGCCGTCCAGCTTTGTCACGGAGAAATCCTTGAACCACGCCTCTCCCGAGGACAGGCTGCTGTAGCCACCCAGGCGCATACATACCGTCATGGTGTGCTGATCCTGCCCCGTTCTGCCCACAAGCTCTGCCCGCCGCCAGTCCGCGTCTCCCGTTATGGGCTCTGAAGCCGCCATAGTGCCCGCAACAGAGACGTTCGCGCCGCCTCCATCTGAGACTCCGCAGGCCTTTATATCGCAGCTTATGCGGTAATATGAATCAGGCTCCACGTCTATATCCTGGCAAAGCCTTACGTCGTTTTGGACCGGATTGGTTATATGCAGGCAGGTATTCCCGTCAGCTTCGTCCAGCTCAACGAAAAAATCCCCGTCGCCGGTATACCAGGCGTCAATATACCAGCCCGAGGGCATAGATTCCGCATCCATATATTGAAAGTCGGGATTCTCGATATATACCTGTTCCTCGGCATGTGCCCCGCACAACGGAAACAGCGCCATGAGAAAAGCAGAAATTATAAGAACAAATCTTCGCATACTACCTCAGCGTGTAATTTATATGTATTATTTTACCACAAATCGCCCGTATCCACACCCATATAAGAAAAAATCACGCCTGAAAGGCATTTTTAATATACTCTATCCCGCATTCCACAAGATCTACCTCCGCCACATCAAAGCGAACCGGGGTATTCCAAAGCCCGTTCTCGGTAAGATAGACTGAGGCGGCCTTTATTATGTTCCGCTGCTTTGCGTATGTTACAGCCTCCCTGCCAAGGCCCATATTCCGGCTGCTTCTGGCCTTGACTTCTATAAATACCGTTGTTTCGCCGTCCATTGCGATTATATCCACCTCACAGCCCAGCCGTCTGTAGTTGCGTTCCAGCAGTACAAAGCCCTGCCGCACAAGATACTCCGCGGCAATATTCTCTCCGCGCCTTCCCTTGCTTATCCTGCTGGTATCCGGCATAGGCCTATTCTCCCATGAAATTTTTTATGAAGCTGCGCCTGTGTATGGGACAGGGGCCGTATTTTTTAAGCGCCGCTATGTGCTCCGCCGTGCCGTAGCCCTTGTTTTTGGCAAAGCCGTATTCCGGGTACAGCGCGTCTATTTCTATCATATAGTTGTCCCTCTGCACCTTGGCCACGATTGACGCTGCGGCAATAAGGTAGCTGAGCGCGTCTCCGTGTATGAGCGGGTGCTGCTCGGCGGATATATCGAGACCGGATATGGCGTCAAGGAGTACCACATCAGGCTTTTTGTCCAGCTTATCAAAGGCCTCCTTGAAAGCTCGCTTGGTAGCGTTGAGTATGTTTATTTCATCTATCTCCGCAGGCTCTCGCCAGCCCGCAGCCACAGACACCGCACTGTCAATAAGCTGGGGATACAGCTTCTCCCTACGTCCGGGAGAAAGCTTTTTGGAATCGTTGACGTATTTTATCAGCGGCTCGGGAGGCAGCACTATGCAGGCAGCCACCACCGGTCCCGCCAAAGGCCCCCTGCCCACCTCGTCCATGCCGCCGGGTAGTATGCCTTTATTCCAGTATTCACGCTCTATTCTGCAAAGCTCTTTGAGCCTTTCGTCTTCATTTTTCCGGGGCATTTTTCTCCTCCCGCGGGTCGTCCAGAGTTACGCGGGCTATCTTGCCAGCCCTGAATTCGTCCAGCACAATATGTGCCGCCCGTTCAGTATCCAATACGCCGCCGCCCAGCACGAAGCCGCGGCTCTTACATACGCCCTCAAGGAGTTCTTCCGGAGCCATATCCTTTTCCAGCTTCTTATACCGCGCCACAAGCTCCTCCGGGCATATCCTCATCAGGTCGAAAAGCAGGCTGGCCGCCAGCTCCTCTGTGTCCATTATGTCGTCCTTTATGGAGCCTATATACGCCACATGCCTGGCAAGCTGAGGGTCCTCAAGCTTGGGCCAGAGCAGGCCTGGGGTATCCATCAGTTCAAGATAAGGCGTTATCTTTACCCATTGCTGCCCCTTTGTTACGCCGGGCTTATCCCCCACCTGCGCCCTGTTGGTTCCGGCGATGCGGTTTATGAAGGTGGATTTGCCCACGTTGGGTATGCCCACTATCATGGCGCGGACGGTCTTTTTTACGCCCTTGGCGAGGGATTTTTCCACCTTTTCCTTTGCAGCGTTTTCCATCAGCTCCAGTGCAGCCTTTTTCTTTGCGGAGTTTGTGGCCACGAATTCAATTGACTCTATGCCATTCTTTTTATATTCTGTTATCCATGCCTTAGTAAGCGCGGGAGAAGCCAGGTCGCTCTTGTTGAGCAGCACCACGCGCTTTTTCTCTTTAAAAAGGTCGTCAAAGTCAGGATTACGGGTAGCCCGTGGCGCTCTTGCGTCAACTATTTCAACTACCACATCTATAAGCTTCAGGCTTTCCGTAAGCTGCCTGCGGGCCTTTGCCATATGACCCGGGTACCATTGTATAAGCATATTTTCCTCCGTGAGGTCAAAATTGATAAAATCAGTATATCAGCAAAGCAATACAAAAACCAGAGCAAAGTAAAAGCCCCCGGCGTAATGGTCGGGGGTCATAGGAAAGTACGGTGATTGCGCTCCCTGCGTTTTTCGGCGGACAGCTTTCGGTTGAGCATCTTGTTCCGGTTTTCGTACTGCTGTAATAGCT
>ERZ825670.2138-NODE-2138-length-19491-cov-5.462029_pt1 | contig 19491 bp, 15 predicted proteins | sample MGYA00519929_ERZ825670 | MGnify/ENA primary metagenome ERZ825670 (study PRJEB31778, sample SAMEA3449207) | human gut metagenome | biome: human gut; feature: human-associated habitat; material: faeces | place: United Kingdom | collected 2010/2012 ...
GTTGTAATTGTTGGTGAATATGTACTTGGTCTACCTATTCCTTTTTCTTCTAATGTTTTTACTAAACTTGCTTCTGTATATCTTGCTGGTGGTTCTGTAAAACTTTGTTTTGGGTTTATTTTTAGTAATTTTACTTCTTGATTTTCTTGTAATTCTGGTAATATGCCTTCTTCTTTTTCCTCTTTTTCATCAGTTCCTTCTACATATAATGTCATAAATCCTTTGAATCTTAAACTTTGACCATTAGCTTTAAAATCATAATCATCTGCTTTTATATTAACAGCCATTGTGTCATATATTGCTGGTTTCATTTGACTTGCCATAAATCTATTATAAATTAATTTGTATAATTTATATTGGTCTTTTGTTAGTTCATCTTTTATTTTATCTGGTTCTATATCTGCATATGTTGGTCTTATACCTTCGTGAGCATCTTGAGCATCTTTACTGGTTTTATAATATCTATTTTCATAATATTCTTCTCCATATGTTGCTACTATCTGTTTTTTTGCTGATGCTCTTGCTTCTTCTGATATTCTTGTAGAGTCTGTTCTCATATATGTAATCAGACCAACTGTACCTTTTTCAGCTATTTTTACACCTTCATATAATCCTTGTGCAACTGACATTGTTTTCTTTAATGTGAACCCTAATTTTCTTGATGCCTCTTGTTGCATTGTACTTGTTGTGAATGGTGGTGCTGGATTTCTTTTCTTTTCGCCTTTTTTTACTTCTGATACAGTATATTTTGCATTTTCTATTGTTTTTAAAATTTGGTCTATCTCTTCTTTAGAATGAATTTCTTGTTTTTTACCATTTTTACCATAAAATCTAGCTTCAAATTGTTTTTTTGATTTTTCATCTTTTAAATCTGCATATATATTCCAATATTCTTCTGGAATAAAGTTTTCTATTTCATTTTCTCTATCTACTATTAATTTTACAGCAACAGATTGAACTCTACCTGCTGACAATCCTCTTTTTACTTTTTTCCATAAAATTGGGCTTATTTTATAACCAACAATTCTATCTAAAACTCTTCTTGCTTGTTGAGCATCAACTGTATTTAAATCTATATTTCTTGGCTCTTTTATAGCTTTTTGTACTGCTGTTTTTGTAATTTCATTAAAGGTTACTCTTGTAATTTTATCTTTATCATTTTCTAAAATTTTAGCTAAATGCCATGCTATTGCTTCTCCCTCACGGTCAGGGTCAGTTGCAAGATATACTTTTTTTGCTTTTTTTGCATCTGTTTTTAAAGATTTTATTAAATCTCCTTTTCCTCTTATGTTTATATATTCTGGTTCAAAGTCATGTTCTATATCTATTCCTAATTTTGATTTAGGTAAATCTCTTATATGTCCCATTGAAGCTACAACTTTTGTGCTTCCTCCTAAAAATTTCTTTATTGTATTTGCTTTTGCTGGTGATTCTACTATTATTAACTTATCTGCCATAAGTCCTCCTTAGAATTTTATTCTATTATATTTTACTTTTAGTATTCTAGAACAATTTTTAATAAATTGCAAGTTTTTTGGGTATTTTCTTGAAACATTTGTTACTAAATAATAATTTTGTGTGATGTGATGTGTGATTGCTATAAATATTTGTTTTTGAGTGCGATTGGAATAATTTTAGAAAATCTTAATTAATTTTTAGGGGAATGTTCACGTCGAGCGACAGCGAGGACTAAGTGAAATGGACCCAAAAAATTGATTTAAAATTTCTTAAATTATGTATTGAGCCGAAAAAAAAAATATTTATAGCAATCACCCATCACATCACACAAAATTATTATTTAGTAACAAAACACCCTCTTTCCCTATTAATCTTTTAAATAAAATTAATAGGCGAAAAAGGGTGTCCCCAAATATCAGAAATTACTTCTTCTGAATTTATTGGTGTTACCTTATTTTCTTTAAAAATACTTAATATTCTATCTTCTTCTTTTTCATCATTTGTTATATATTTTATATTTTTTGTTTCTACTTCTAAATTATCTTTTTTATATTCAGTTTTTACTATTGTAATTCCATATTTAGCTTTATCAACTTTCTGAATATCATCTTCGTTTATTTCTTTGTAATATTCTAGTTTTATTGGGTGATATATTTCTGCTTCTTCTAGTTTATCTTTCTCAATAAATGTACTCCCAAAAAACGTTCTCAAAAGCATCCTCCTTTTCTTTTTCTTATGTTTAAAATTATATTTGCTATTTTACTACTAAATGCTAGAAGATGCAACGTTTTTTCATCGCAATATTTGACATATTTTTTATTGTTTTTCGACAATTTCGTTTTGTTTTTTATAAATACTATTTGAAGGAACTACTCCTCTTACTGAAGATAGTGGGTAAACATTGGTATTTTTTCCAATTACTGTTCCAGGATTTAAAACTGAACCACACCCAATTTCGACATTATCTCCTAACATCGCTCCAAATTTTTTTAGTCCTGTTTCTATTTTTTCTTCTTTATTTTTTACAACAACTAATTTTTTATCTGATTTTACATTTGATGTTATTGACCCAGCTCCCATGTGTGCTTTATAGCCTAATATTGAGTCTCCAACATAGTTGTAATGTGGTACTTGGACTTTGTTAAATAGTATTACATTTTTTAATTCTGTTGAGTTTCCTACTACTGCTCCTTCTCCTACTATTGCTTTTCCTCTTATAAAAGCACAATGTCTTATTTCTGCATTTTTTCCTATAATTGCAGGTCCTTTTATATATGCTGTTGGTGCTATTGTTGCTGTTTTAGCAATCCATATATCTTCTCCTCTTTTTTCGTATTCTTCACTACTTAATGTATTTCCTAATTCTTTGATAAATTCTTCTATTTTAGGTAATACCTCCCAAGGGTATGTTGCACCTTCAAATATTTTTGATGCTATTGTTTCATCTAAATTATATAAGTTTTTTATTTTGCATTCTTCCATTTTTTTCTCCTTATTCTTCCATTAATTTATAAATTGCATTTGCATATATTTTAGCACTTATTATTAAATTGTCAATTTTTATATTCTCATCTGCTTGATGGCACAAATCTTTTTCGTGTGGCATATTTGCTCCAAAAGATACACAGTTTGGAAATGCTCTTGCAAAAGTTGCACCTCCTATTGTAATTGGTTCTTCATTTTTGTTTGTTATTTCATTAAATACTTGTGTTAATGTTTTTATTAGCTTACTATCTTTTGGAATGAATAATTTATTTACTTCTCCTCCAAAGGTTAGTTTTAAATCTTTATATTCTGCTGTTTTTTGTTTAAATGTATCTTTTACAAATTCAGGATCTGTATCTATTGGTATTCTTAAATCCATTCCTATTTTTATTTTTTCTTTGTTTTCTTCTTGTTTTATATATAATTTTCCTACATTTAATGTAAGTTCCCCTGACTCATCTTTTTTGTTTATTTCTAGTAAGTTTCCATTATAATCTTTTCCTATATATTTTGCAAAAAATTCTATTAATTCATTTTCTATTTTATATTTATTAAAAACTTCATTTATTAAAAGTATTAATTGAGAAATCGCATTTTTTCCCAAATCTGGATGTGCAGCATGACTTGAAACTCCATTAGATATTAGCTCTATGTTTTCTTTATTTTGTTGATTTACTTGAATATCAAAATCATTATTTTTTATTATTTCTTGTATATCATTTATTACTTCAGTTTGATTTATATCTTTAATTTTTAGTATGCACTCACAATATTTGGGAACTACATTTAATGCATTGTTTTGACAGTCTATTTTTTCTATTATTATTTTTTCGTTCTTATTATTAGGACCTTCAATAAATGGATGTATAATACTTTTTTCTGCATAAATACAAGGAAAGTCTGCATCTGGACTAAATCCTAATGCTGGTATTTCTTCGTGTTCTTTGTAATAATTTATACATTTCCAAGATTTTTCCTCATTTAATCCAATTATTAATCTTACTCTTTTATTTATTTTTCCAATATCTTTTATTACTTTCATTGCATATAATGCTGCTATTGTTGGTCCTTTGTCATCTATTGCTCCTCTACCATAAATTTTATTTTCATATATTTTTGACTCAAATGGTTTTGTAATTTTCCAATCTGATTCATCTGCTGGTACAACATCTAAATGCCCTATTATTCCAATTAGTTCTTCTCCTTCGCCAAATTCTATGTAACCACAATAACCATCTACATTCTTTGTTCTAAATCCTAATTCTTTTCCTAAGTTTAGCATATATTCTAGTGCATTATTACATTCTTTTCCAAATGGCATATTTTCTTCTGCAATTTCTTTATTTGAAATGCTTGGTATTTTTATTAAATTACTTATGTTGTTTATCATATCTTGAGTATATTCTTCAATTTTCTTATTTATTTTTTCTTCCATTTTTACCTCCTTGATTTTGTTTATTATATCACTTTTTTTGTTTTTTAGAACTTTCTTTTCTATATTTATGCAAAAAAAGCTAATATATAGACTTTTACATAATATTGTGATATAATAATTATGTAATCGGCTTATTGTAAATATCATTTAGCTAATTGCTAGATGACACAAGGTAAAAAAGTGTGCCGAAGAATAAAAAAATCATTTTTAAATGGAGGAATTTACTATGTTAGAAGATTTATTGCTAGAAGGCCTGAAACCTTCAATCGTTGAAATGGTTAATGATTACTTGACAGAAAATGCCACGGCTTTACGGAAAGTACAAGTAATTATTAACGACACTGTAAAACACGAAACAAGTGGAGTATTTCACAAAGACTTCGAGACAGTCCTTAAGCTCGTAAATAATGACATTCCAACAATGCTAGTCGGACCGGCCGGTAGCGGTAAAAATGTTTGTATTAAACAGATTGCCGATGCCTTAGGACTTGAGATGTACTACACAAACAATGTAAGCAACGAGTTTAAAATCACAGGCTTTGTTGATGCAGGTGGAGTATATCACGAAACAGAATTTTATAAGGCATTTAAAAACGGTGGTTTATTTTTTCTGGATGAAATCGACTCCAGTGACCCATCTGCACTGATTATCTTAAACTCTGCTATTTCTAACGGTTATGTTACATTCCCGCATGAAAAAGTAGAAAGGCATTCAAATTTTAGATGTGTTGCAGCAGCAAACACTTGGGGCAATGGAAGAGATTTTCAGTATGTTGGCCGTAATGCACTTGATGGAGCAAGTCTTGACAGATTTGTGGCTTTCAGTTTTGATTATGATAAAAGTCTTGAAAAAGCACTTTATCCAAACTCAAATCTCCTTGAGTTCGTTTGGGAAGCTCGTAAGATAGCTTTTGAGAATCAGATTAGACACATTTTTTCTACTAGAACAATTAAGTATGCATATGAAATGGAAGAAGCCGGATTTGAACTTGATACTATCATCCAAAGTGTAATCGTTAAAGAAATGAATGCTGATGATATTAACCTTATTATTAAAAACATGAGCATTGAAAGATCCAATAACCCATATTTAGATAAGCTCTATTATATTGTTGATATGATAAAAGACTAATGGAGGATTTGCTATGAAAAAATATTTAAAAGATGGGTTTGTTGTATATCATTATGAATTTGATACTTTACAGCAGTTTCTCACACAGATACAATCAAGACCGATAAACCAGAACGTTTTTTCTAAACTTATTAGTCATGAAACTGATACTAGAATTATTAAATTTACTGGTACAAAGGACTTCGAGGAAGCAGTTGATTTATGTCAAAAAGGATGGTCGGAAGACTTTGAAAAATTGGTTAGTATTAAAAAACGTATTGATAAGAGGTTATTATCGTCAATCATTAAACCTAGACAAGTTCAAGATATTGTTGGGTACAATCCATCCGTTCCTGATTATCTTATTGGAAATCCGTTGAATATGTGGAATAAAACTAAAAAACAAAGTTTTGATTCCATCAATATTTATATAAATATTGACTATAACTATAAGACAGATAAAAATTCGATTTTTAATAGAGGAATTATTGTACTAAGTTTGATTGATGCTCTTCAACAAAAGGGATATAATGTAATATTTAAAGCATTTTGCTGCAGTCATGAAGATAATGAACTTTTATTTGCATCATTTAATTTAAAGAATGGCAGAGAAAAGTTAAATATTAAAAAGACTTATTTTCCATTATGTCATCCTTCTTTCGTTAGAAGGTTAATTTTTCTATTAATAGAAACAACACCTTTTGAATGCAAAAGTTGGGAAAATGGATACGGTTTCCCTTCTAGATTTACAATATTCAAAAATATTATTAATCCAGGTCCCAATGACATTATCATTACACAACCATTAGAAATGGGTATACGTGGTTATGATATTTATGATGATTTAGAATCCTTTTTAATGCATACTAACCTTCAGGAATTCCTAACTAGGATTTGATAGGCTATATGTATACGGCACAAATGTAAGATAGTCTTGCTTTGGCAGACTATCTTACATTTTTTATTTATCATTTTTGTTAATACTTTCTATTAAATCAATTATAATTTTTATTGTGTTCAGATAAATTACTAAAAACTGAATGTGAAAAAATCTTATAAAAACAATAATTAATATTCATTGCTATTTTATCAAAATTCTGCTATACTAAATACACTATGGAAAACGAAGAAAGATATAATCATTTAAATAAATATTTAAAAAATAAATTTGGAGAACGAACATTAAAACTTTGTGTTGATGGAGGTTTTACTTGTCCTAATAGAGATGGTAAACTTTCAACCGGAGGTTGTATTTTTTGTGGTGAACGAGGTTCTGGGGAACATCTTAAATGTGAAAATATTAGTAATCAAGTAAAGGATTATTTCACAACTTATCGTAGTGAAAGAGCAAATAAATTCATTGTTTATTTTCAAAATTTCACAAATACTTATGATACAATTTCAAATTTAAAATCAAAATATGATTCTGCCTTAATCGACTCTCGTATTGTGGGGCTTCAAATAGCCACAAGACCTGACTGTATTAATGAAGAAGTTTGTAAGTTAATAAAATCTTATTCAGATAAATATTATGTTTGTGTTGAACTTGGTTTACAAACTTCAAATGATAAAACGGGTATGTTAATTAATAGAGGTTATACAAGCGCTCAATTTACTAAAGCTGTTTTGCTTTTAAATAAATATAAAATTGATGTTGTTACTCATTTAATGGTGGGTTTGCCAAATGAGAATTTTGATGACATTAAAAATAGTGTTGATTTTATTAACTCTCATGATATTCAAGGTATCAAAATTCACTCAACATATGTAATAAAAAATACTGTTTTAGCTGATATGTATTTTAAAGGTGAATATATTCCAATCTCTTTGGATTATTATTTAGAGTGTCTTACATATATTTTGACTCATATTAGTCCTGAAATAGTTATACACAGAATTTCTGGTGATGCTCCAAAAGATTTACTTATTGCCCCTGAATGGAATTTGCACAAAAAATGGGTTATGAATGGATTAGATAAAATATTACGTACTCAAGATTTATGGCAAGGAAAATTTTACAAAAGAAACTAAAAATGAAATAATTTTAAAATAGAAAAGAGGTTAAATTTTGAACGAAGCACAAATTTTATTGAAAAAACATTTTGGTTATGAAAATTTTAGACCTGGTCAAGAAAAAATAATTTCTCACATATTAAATGGTGAAGATTGTTTGGGTATTATGCCTACAGGTGCTGGTAAATCAATATGTTATCAAATTCCTGCATTAATTTTTTCTGGAGTTACAATAGTTATTTCTCCTTTAATTTCTTTAATGAAAGACCAAGTTGATGCTTTAAATGAAGTTGGAATTCATGCTACTTTTATAAATAGTACACTTTCAAATTCAGAATATTCACAAACCATCGAAAATATTGTTCATAACGTTTACAAAATTATTTATGTTGCACCTGAAAGATTGAATTCAGATACTTTTATTAATCTTTTGAACAATATTGATATTTCTATGATTAGTATTGATGAAGCTCACTGTGTATCTCAATGGGGACATGATTTTAGACCTAGTTATAGAGAAATTGCAAATGTAATTTTAAATCTAAAAAAACGTCCTATTGTTTCTGCTTTTACTGCAACAGCAACTCAAATTGTAAAAGATGATATTATTAATTTATTACATTTATCAAATCCTTTTACATTAACAACTGGATTTGATAGAGCAAATTTAAATTTTTCTGTTGAAATACCCGAGAATAAAAACGATTTTATTATTGATTTTTTAAAAAATAATTCTGATATATCTGGTATTATTTATTGTTTAACTAGAAAGACTGTTGATAGTTTATTTGATAAATTATCATCTTTAGGTTATTCTGTTTGTAAATATCATGGTGGGATGAGTGAAAAAGCTAGAACACAATCACAAAATAATTTTACATATGATAGAAATTCAATTATGATTGCAACAAATGCTTTTGGTATGGGAATTGATAAATCTAATATTAGATATGTTATTCATTATAATATGCCAAAAGATTTAGAAAGTTATTATCAAGAGGCAGGACGTGCAGGTCGTGATGGTGATAATGCTAAATGTATTTTACTTTTTAGTAGAGCCGACATAGTTACTAATAAATTTTTAATAGAACAAACTTCATCTGACACAAATCATAAGGTTGAATATGATAAATTAAATGATATGATTGATTATTGTAACACAGATAAATGCCTTAGAAAATACATTTTGGAATACTTTGGTGAAAATCCAGAATTTGAAAATTGCAATAATTGTAGTAATTGTTTATCTCAAATTGAGATGACTGATATTACAGAAGATTCTAAAAAAATATTATCTTGTATAAAAAGAATGCATGAAAGATTTGGTTCTGGTCTTGTTACAGATGTTTTAAAAGGTTCAAAATCAGCTAAAATTAAGACTTTAAGATTTGACACATTATCAACTTATGGAATAATGAGTGACTATTCAAAAGATACTATAAAAGATTTGATTTATTATTTAATTACTGAGGGCTATATAAATTCTGTTGGAGATAAATACCCTATTTTAGTTTTAGATAAATCCGCAGAAGATGTTTTATTTCATGATAAGAAGGTTTTTATAAAAAGGAAAATTGAAAAAATATTACCAAAATCAACTTTGCAAGATGAAAGATCTGAACTTGATTATGATAAAGTTTTATTTGGAATTTTAAAAGAACTTAGAATGGAAATCGCTCAATTAAATAATATTCCACCTTTTATTATCTTTACAGACGTTTCTTTAAAAGAGATGTCCACATATTTTCCAATAAATGTGGAAAATATGCTAAAAATAACTGGTGTTGGGGTGTCAAAATTAGAAAAGTATGGTAAAATTTTTATTGATACTATTTCAAAATATGTAGAAGAAAATAATATAACCATACCTGAAAAACTTGATAATATTAAATCAAAAGTTTCATCATATTCCGCTTCTGCCAAGTCTCAAACTGAAGTTAAAAATGAGACTAAAAAGCCTAAAGAAGATACGAAAATTATAACTTGTAATTTATATAAAGAAGGAAAATCCATTGATGAAATTTGTAATATTAGAGGTTTAACTAGAGTAACTGTTGAAAATCATCTGCTTAAATGTTATGATGCTGGAATTGATGTTGATTTAGAAAAAGATGTACAAACTCAATATAAAGATATAATTTTAAATTCTATTAAATTAATTGGTATTGAAAAATTAAGACCTTTAAAAGATGCTTTACCTGAACAAGTTACTTATTTTGATATACATTATTATATTATTAAATACAATAATAATGATATTTAAGCATAGATTTTTATTACTTTATAATTTAATTTTTGTAACTAAAAAGAAACATATTGGTTGTTATTCCAATATGCTTCTTTTTTAGTATTAGTTTTCAATTTTTTAACTTTAACTCATATTCTTGTAATATCTCTCCATCTACTCGTTTCAAAATAATTTTATTACCATCAATTATAATATAACTATGTTCTGTATTACATTTTGGTAAAGAAATTGACCCTGGATTCGCAAAAACATAACCTTCTTTTTCTTGTATAAAACCTTGATGTATATGTCCATATATCATTACATCAAAATCTTCATATGGTATATTTTCTATATTATATTTATGTCCATGTGTAAAATAGTAATTAGTTCCATTTATTTCCATTAAAATATGATCTTGAAACTTGAACTCAGAAATCATTTCATCAACTTCTGCATCACAATTTCCTTTTACTACTAAAAGCTTGTCCTTTAATGAGTTTAAAATATTAGCAACTTTCATTGGTTCGTACTCTTGACTCAATTCATTTCTTGGACCATGATAATATAAGTCACCTAATAAAATTATTTTATTTGGATTTTCTCGTTCATTAATTTCTTTTATTTTTTCTCCATAATAGCCTGAACCATGAATATCTGAAATTATTAATACTTTCATTTTTTTCCTCCTTATTTATAATATTAATTTTGAATTTTTATTTGTTCATCTTTTATCAATTCATACCTAATAAGTTCTGTAGAGTCCAAATTTTCTTTATGCATATCTATTCCACTTATTTGATGATTATCATATGTTGTATAATAATAAATTCCTTTTGTAGCATTGCAACAAGATGTATATATTGTAATTTCGAATTTTCCATTGTCTAATTGACAACATCCTCTTTGTTGGTCTACAGAATTAAGTATATGGAAAAATTGATTTACACTTTCTTTCTCTGTATCTCCTGAAACTGAATTCATTTTAACAAAAGCTACTCTTACAAACCTAGATTGAGAAGATAAGTCTCCTGGAAGTCCTATAGCTCCCATTCCTCTGCTATATTGTTGTAAGTCTAAGTCTTTTGAGAATTTGTTTTCTGGTGATTTTGGAGACAAGTTCATATAATTATTTAGTTCAAACATTTGCTTATCAAATGGTGGATTATTTGTTAATACTCCCACTGGATTATTATATATTTTTATTCCTTCCTTTACAGATTCTACGGTAATAGATTCTGTACTATCTGAAATAATCCAATGTAACTGGGCTAGTGGTAATTTTTCATTAAATGGTTCATTTAGGAAATTCATATTTTCTATTAATTTTTTTGCTTCTTTTACTGTTGTGCATTGGCTAAGAATCCATGGTATGAATTCGAATTGGGTTATGTTGTCTTTGTTGTCTGCTGGTTCGTTATAGTGGGCATTTCCTACGAAGTTTAGTCCTGCTATACATAGTCCTTTTTCGTTTATTGCATCATAATATAATGGGTAGTTTTCTGTTACGTATGCCATTCCTATTATGGCATAGTGGTTTTTTATTGCTTTTTGGTGTCTTAATTTTATTTCGTAGTTTCTTGGTGTTATTGTTATTTCGTCTCCATATGAGAATTCGTAATCTAGTGTTCTTCCAAAGTAGAAGTCTTTTGTTTTGTATGTTACTGCTGTACACATTTGTTTTTTCCTCCTTGTTATATTATTGTTTATTTAAAATATTTATCTTCAATATATTCTTTTCCAATATTAAATACATCTGCATTTTTATTATCAATTAAAATGTTTATTGCTTTTTTACATTGCCAATATATATCATATAAATAATCCCATATTTTTAATTTATCTCCTATTTTTCTTAATTCTTTATCTTTAATTATTTTAACAAACTCTAAATCGTATTCATCATATTCTTTATTATAACATTTTTGATATAATACTTTTTGATATATCCCATAATCAAAACGTGCCAAATCTCCGAACAGTTCTGTTCCCGTCACAAACTCTACAAATTCTAAATATAACGGTCTTTTGCTTATATTTCCTAACCCTTCAAATGCAATATTAAAAAACAATTCTACTTCTGACAAATTAACTATTGCTCTAGCTACTTTCATTTTACCTAATTTATCATATTTACTTTCTATTTCATTGATAAAGAAATTTATAGCTCCAAATATATAATAATTAAAATTTTTTCTGTCAATCTCTGAATATAAATAAAATATATTTTGTAATTTTTCTATAATCTGTTCTTCTTCATATTCATCATTTTGATAAATGTCTGTCCAATCTTTAATTATTTCTAACAAATTTTCTTTTCTTTTTATTACTTCATTTGTGGCAATATATATATGAATATATGTATTTATAAATTTTGTTTTTTCGTCTTTTTTATATATAATTCCTGTACTATATAATTCATTTAATTCGTTTTCATATTTAGGAATGTATTTTTTCATATCATTATTATTTATATTAAATTTACCTTTTACAAAGCTATCATATGCAATGTCTAAAAGCAATTTATAGGACTTATCTGAAATATTAAATTTTTCATGTAATATATACTCTAAGAATTCCTTTGCAAGTCCAGTTGCAGATTCATCTATTTTTGTTTTCTTATCTATAAACTCTTTATATAGTTTTAAATTATTATATTCATATGAATTATTTTCTTCTGTAAAACTAGATTTCCACCAATTTTCATTTGAAATTAATGGGAACAATATATCATAATATTCTTCATTCTTTTTCTGTACTTTTGGTGATTTTTTTATTTTTATTCCTTTTTCAAATTTCTCTCTTATTGCTTTAATTTGCATTTCATCTATTGATTTATATTTGTAATATTTTGATGTTTTCTCTTCTTGTTTTTTCTCATTTTTCACATCTTCTATAACATTATCTAATCTTTCTCTATCAACATATACATCACAATACCTATACAAATATTTTAACATTTTATTTATATATTTTTTACTATATAAATTTTGTAAACTTGGGATTTCTTCAAAAAATGTATTTTCAATCCACCCTTGTATTATATCTTCTAATTCTTTTCCTTCAATTATTCTTTTGGCTATTTCTTCTGGCATTTGTTCATTTATTATATCCCCTACTTCTTCTGAAATTAATCCTGATATTGCATCCAAAAATTGATATAGATTATCAACCATATATTCTGTATCTTTTTGATATTTAAAAATATCTACACATGTTTTAAAAAACGTTTCACAATCTAATACATCATTAAGAAAATATACCATATCAATATTATCATCTATTATTACATCATTTTTAAACATCTCTTTTGTATAATCATAGAATATATCTGTTGCATCGTCTAAAATATCAATTATTATTTCAGAATCTTCACAAATAAACTGTTCTTCTATTATTTCTTTTAAAAATTTCTCCCTTTTTGGATTAATTCTATTTTTTATTATTCTAAATAAAACCGTTTTTTTATTATAATAAAAATTTTTTAATGTTCTAAAATCTTTTTCTGCTTTTTGTGCTAATTTTTCAGCCATTTCATCTTTTTTTATAATTAAATAAATATATTGCAAAGTCTCAACATATTTTGCACTGTTAATATATCTTTCTATATTTATTTCTCTATATTTTATTTTGTTAATAATATAGTCTGCAATGCTGTGTTTACTTACTTCTAATTCTCTTTCTTCGTTTTTATTAAATGTAGTTTTTATAAAGGAATCACTTAACACGTTTAATGATTTAGCAAATGTTTCTGAATCTATTAATGTGATATTTTCATTTTCTATTATTTGTTTAAATTGCTCTTTTACATATGTTTCTGGAACTTTTACTCCATATAAAACTATTATTGTTAATATAATTTTTTCATATACTGATAATTTTTTATATTCTTCCTCCCATAATTCATCTGGATCATCTAATGCTTTTAACATATATTCTTTTACATTTTGTATGTTTTTGTTTTTTAACCTTTCACATATAAGAGATATTACACCCGGATTAAAATTATCATTTGTAATAACATCCACATAAAATTCATCTTCTACAATTTTTTTATGAGTTTCTGTTCCCAGTAAATTATTTATTTTCATATGATTATATAGAATATTTCCTTTTTCTTCATAACTATAATTTGTTACATCTATTAAATATTCATCTTTTATACTTGTTGATTTATAAAATTTATAAAACAGATTTTTAGCATTATTGTATATATAAGTTCTTGTTGTAAAAATAAGTTTTTTATTTTTAGAATTTTTAAAAATTCCAACTATTTTATCCAATGTGCTATCTGCTATATTTTTTTCTAAATATTCAACATTTGATCCCAAGAAATCATCTAATAAGCAAATTATTTTTTCATCTATAGCAACCTGTTCTTTTATATTTTGTAAATCATCTACATTCCCGTATATAAACATATACCCCTGCTCTATATAGTCTGATACTAATTTTCTTGCTGTTGTAGTTTTTCCAACCCATGGTTCTCCATGTAAAATAACGATATTCTGTTTTTCTAATTTTTCTTTTGCTTCTTTATATGCATTTGTTTCAAAAAATACTTTGTTGGATTTTTTTATTTCTTCTAATTCATATTTTGTATTGTAGTTATAACATACTACTTTTTTATCATATACTTCTGTCTGTGGTAGGGGTTTTATTTCTTTATATATTTTTAAGTCGTTTATAAAATCTATGCATATTGATACTAGTTTATTTTTTGCTAAAGGATCGAATTTTATTCTTTTGGTTTTGCAATTTTTTATTTTGTTTTCTTCTAATATTTGTTCTATTGTTTTTAGATTGAATACTTTGTAATATATTTGTGAGTTTCTGTATTCGTCTATTTCTATAATGAAATAGATTGCTCCAATGTTTGATTTTCTGTAGTTTTCGATGTCTGATATTTTTACGTTGTAGTAGGCTTCGTTTTTGGTTTGTTCTTGTGTGTGTTTATTTGTTCTTGTTTTTTGTTGTGTTTGGATTTTGTTTTTTTGTTTTATATTTTGGCCTTTTACTTGTACTGGTATTATTCCTACTATGTCTGTTGTTTTGTTGCTGTCTTTTTTGTATAGTTCTATTTTTCCATCCCATACTGGTTCTTTGTCTCTTTTTCGTAAGTTTTCTTGTAGGTTGTCGTATTGGTTTATTTCGTTTGTTATTGCGTTTATTGCTATGCTTTCTGTTTTTGATGTGTTCATTGGAGGCTTCCTTTCTTTTTTTCTTTTTTTCTTATTTTATTATTTTTTTGTGGATGTGTCAATGTTTGGGTAGGGGTGATGGAGGGGATTGTGAGTGGTGGGAGTTTTTGTTTTTAGTGAGGTAAGACCTTCGGGTTATGAGCGAGGTTTGACCGGTTTTTGTAGTTTTGTGAAAATTAGAGTTTTTGTTGGTATTTCAGTATTTACAAGAGTTTCGGTTTATAGAACATTTGTGTCTTTTTATGACATCTTTTGAAGTTATTTTACCCAATTTTTACCCAATGGGTAATGCACGGATGTTCGTGGTAATTTGGCTTTTTTCGATACTTTTTGAAAATGAAAAATTTTTAATTTTTAGGAGGATTTAGATTATGAATAATTTAATAGAAGTTAATGATGATATTTTGAAAGATTGGCTATTATTTAGAGAGGATGAAATTGCTTCTTTAAAAACTGATGAAGATAAAAAGCATTGGATTTATTTTGATGAGATTTCTGAAAGAATTTTAAAGCGTGTTCCTAAGCAGGATAAGAAATATGTTCAAAAGCAACTTAATTTTCTCGATGATAATTTTTTAGATTATCTTGGCTATTGGAACGAGAAATATTATAGGAATGATTTCTGTGATGGGATTCAGATTACAATAGGATGTATTAAATAATAAATAAATAGAGAAATCTTATATTTATGATAAGATTTCTCTATTTTAAATTAAGTCCAGTTTAAATGAATCATATTTCTTTCATTTTCTGTTATAGTATTTTCTACAATATCGTCAAATTTATCTTCTATCTTTAAATCATAAAAATGATATAAAATCATTAATACAAATTTTGTGCATGACATTAAACTTTTAATCGGTATTCTACATGTTTCGTAATTTGATAATGTCATATGCGAAATAGGATGAACTCCATCTTTTGAATTTTCTTGATCATAATCTATTCTTATCATTGTAGGAATTCCTTCACTTTCAAAAAAATAATCAAAGAAATCAACATCTTGTAGAGCTGATATCGAAACTATTTCTTCTTTATCCCATATTTTATTATGCCTTTTTATAAATAACATCCTTTGCTTAGTAATTATATTATTTTCTATAATAAATTCAAATTGTATTAAGCTTCTATCATAAAGTAAAATTGAATATTGTTGATTTTGTAATAGTTCCTTCATGATAAAATCAATACCTATATTATTATCATAGATTATGTTACTATTGGAATTTTTTCCATTCCATGTTATATTATAACAATTTTTAGAAAACTCTTTTGTAGACTCTCCTTTTACTTCCAAAATCAAATCACTTTCATATAATATTTTCTTAGCATTCTCTATATCTTTTTTTACAACTTTTAGAATCTCATTTTTAGCCATCTTTTTCATCTCCGTCTTCGAATAGCTTTATTATTTCATCTTTTGATGATATTCCAAAAAGTTCTTTAATAATTTGAATATCAGTAGCCTTCTTATCTGCTTTTAATTTATTTATCAAATTCCTTGTATTATTTAGAGAACTCATTGCTCCTTTATCTAAATCTTGATTATTCAAAATTAATTCATTTTGTTCTTCCTCCGTCGGATAATGCTCAAAGTAAAGTTTAAAATCATGCTTCTTTATTTCTTCAAATTCATCACATAATAACTGCATTTCTTCTCCATATCCTAACACTCTTATCCATCCTTTACTTCTTGTTATCGCCGTAAATAGAGCATTTCTATCGCTTTTAGGTGTTAATGAATCTGCACATCTTTGAGCGTTCACAATATAAACCATATATGCTTCGTTTCCCTTTGCTCTATATATTGTAGAATATACTATTGAATCTTTTCTAAAAAAATCTTCCGGGCTAACAGTTCCAGCCAAATGAATCGATATATCTTTATATTCTTCTTGTTCCATTAATTTATTAAATCTATTTCTATTATCGCTTGCTCCAATAGTATCCATATCAATTATCATTATATCACTTGGTAATAATTGATCTTTACTAATATTTTCTTTTATCATTTTTAGAAGTGATTCACCTTGTTTATAAAAATCATCATATTTACAAAAATCAATAATTTCATCTGAATCACATTTTAATAACTCAGGGCTTGTTTCTTTAGTTCTATATAATTCTACACTTTCTCCCTCTAGTATTTTATTATCAGAAGTGTAACCTATGGTTTCCCATACATCACTTGAACTTGGAATTTGAATTAGTCCATTTTTTCTATACAATCCCATTCCTATTGCATGAGCTGTTACTATAGTGTTGGCTTGGTTTCTATAACAAACAGTTAGAGGGGTATCATTGCTTATTTCTTGTCCAAATATTTCCTTAGGCATTGGCATTGTTTCTTCATTTAACTTTTGCAATTCATCATATGCATATACAAGCCTTTTTTCTTCACCTAATACATTTAAACATAAATTCATAAAATTTTTATAGGAGAAAGAATAGTGTCAGATAAAGAGAATGTTTTAATATTAGATAGAATAAGCGATTTTAATAGTGTAATAAGTTTTTATGAAGAAACAGCAGAACTTATAACAAAATTAAGACCCAATATAACAATGACAGAATTAAAAGATGAATTTGAAAGTCTTTCGCAATATGAAAAAATAGTATTTGCAGCTAGAGCAATGGTAGTATCAGAATCATTAAAATTATTTTGCCCCACTTTAATTTCTATTTTTTCTACTTCATTTATATGTATATTGTTTTCAGATTCTTCTTTTGTGCTATTTACTACTTCTTTTAGATATATTTTCATAGATTTAATATCATATTTTTCATTGTCTTCTACCTGAACTTCAACATCTTTTATCAAATATTCTTTATCCTCTAATTTTGCTTTTATGTCTTTTTCTAAGTTTGCTACATATATCTGTTTAATACTGTCTTCATTGGTTTTATCTATATTTGTATTCTGAGAACTTACTTCATACGTTTCCATTTTTTTAGTATATGAATCTATATCAATTAAGGAAGATATTTCAAAGTTTGAATTAAAAAATTTGTTTACTACTGGTGTTATTATTTGAAATACTACATATATGCCAAGTACTACTTTTATATATTTTTTATTGTTTCCATTTGGTAATATCATTTGAATAATACTTGCTATTATTACAGCTACTACTATTCCTTGTAGCCAATTATTCAAAAACTCCATATTAACTTTCCTTCCTCTTTATATATCTACCTATACATTAACCCGCTATTAGATATTTTCATTACAAGTGTTGTTCCAATTATAAGCATAACCGCTAAGCTGCATAGTATGGCAAGTAGCACTCTAAAGGTATCGCCTATTTCAGATAAAAGCTTTACTATTTTTGCATCTGCTATTGGTTCGCAAATAGCAGAGCCTATGTAATATGTTGTCATTAGTAAAACTAGCTTTATTATAGGCGTAATGCAAATTCCTAATATAACAATAACTCCTACTATTCCAACTGCATTTTTTAATATTGATGTACAACCTATTACTGTATCTACGGCATCTCCTAATATTTTTCCTACTACTGGAATAAAGCTAGAAACTGCTGCTTTTGCAGTTTTAGCAGTAATTCCGTCTACACTACTGCTTAAGCTTCCTTCTACAGAAACCAAGCTTACAAATAGGGTAAGCACCACTCCTAAAATCCACACAACACTTGACTTAAAGAACTTTGACAATTTGTCTAGTTGTACATATTCTGAGATTTTAGATACTATTCCTAAAACTGTAGAAGCTAGCACCATAGGAATTATAATATTTGAGATAAAATTTCCTATAAATGTAACCATAAATAAAAGTACTGGTTGCAGCAAATTGGCTGATATCATATTTCCTGTAGTTAATACCAATGTAAATAGCAACGGTATAAGTGTATTTGAAAATGCAATTAAAGTATTTACAGAGTCTTTTACCATGCTAATTACTTGACTAAAATTACTCATTATAAGTGTTACTATTAATATGTATTGTACATAATAGCTGATTTTTGCTATGCCTTGATTTTCTAATCCTTCGCTAATGCTTTTTAATATGCTATGTATTATTATTACAATCATAATACTTGCTATTGTTCGAACTGAATTTAAGGTTTCTTTTCCTACTACTTTTAATATTCCTTTTCCTAATTCCTTGTTATCTATATTCCCTGTTATTGCCGAATTTAGTAGTTCACTAAAATCTATATCGTCAAATACATTTGAGGTGTACTTTTTAGCTTCTTCTATAAATTTACCAATATTTACACTATCTTTTTGGGTTTGTATTATTTTCTCTTGTGATACTTCTGTTGTTTCATTTTCTGCATTACAACCGGAAGGATATAATAATAAAATAATTAATATTAAATTTAAAATTATTTTTATTTTTCTCATTTGCTTTCCTTTTTTATTTTATGGATTAGCTTGATAATTTCAGAATTTTTAATTATGGCAAAATCTTCAATAAAGTTTCTAACAGGCCTGCCATAATTGGTATCGTCATAGAAACCATTATTACTTTTCCTCCCATATCTACTTTGCTTGCTATTGCCGTTTCGCCTGAATCTTTGCAAATGCTTACTGCAAATTC
>ERZ825670.2161-NODE-2161-length-19322-cov-4.899673_pt1 | contig 19322 bp, 15 predicted proteins | sample MGYA00519929_ERZ825670 | MGnify/ENA primary metagenome ERZ825670 (study PRJEB31778, sample SAMEA3449207) | human gut metagenome | biome: human gut; feature: human-associated habitat; material: faeces | place: United Kingdom | collected 2010/2012 ...
GCACTTTACTGTGTGGCAATCCTGACGGCATGGCTGAACAGTGGGATTAACTTCCTGTATTTTTCGGCAGGACTTGGAAATATTGACGAGACCATTTATGAAAGAGCATCCGTGGACGGGGCAAGCGGAGTACAGCAGTTCTTCAGCTTAACACTTCCGGGACTTTCACCGATCATGTTCTACACCGTAGTGGTAAATATTATTCAGGCTTTCCAGTCATTTGGACAGATCAAGATCCTGACAGAGGGCGGACCGAATGAATCGACCAATGTAATCGTATATTCCATTTACCGGGATGCGTTCTTCAATTATAAATTCGGAAGCGCATCTGCACAGTCAGTTATCTTATTTGTGATCATCATGCTGGTAACGCTGGTAATGTTCCGTATTGAAAAGAAGGGAGTGAATTATTAATGAGTCAGTCAGAAAGTATGGCAATTCCAATGGAGGGACGTTTATCAAAAAGCGAACTTCTGGAATTAAAGAATAAAATGAATGCCAGGGCACTTGCGAAAAAGAGAAGCCGTACAGCATTAAGACTTGTGGCAAATGTTGTATTTGCAGTATTGATTTTACTTCCACTTTTGTATGCAATAAGCATCGCATTTATGCCATCGAATGAATTATTTACAACAGATCTGAATCTGCTTCCAAAGCATCCGACATTACAGAATTTTAAAGAGGCATTTACAACGGTGCCGTTATTCCGGTTTATCGTGAACTCATTCATCATGGCAGGATGTATTACGATCGGGCAGATCATCTCATGCTCGCTGGCAGCATTTGCATTTTCATTCCTGGATTTTAAGGGAAAAGGATTATTATTCGCAGTCGTTATGGCAACGATGATGGTCCTTGGAGAAGCAACGATTATCTCCAATTATTTGACAGTAGGTAACTGGGGAATCCTGGACACTTATCCGGTACTGATTATTCCATACCTGACATCGGCAATGGGAATCTTCCTGTTTCGTCAGTTCTATATGACCTTCCCGATGTCTTTATATGAATCTGCAAAACTGGATGGATGCAGTAACTTAAGATTTATTGCCAAGATCCTAATTCCGCTTACCAAGTCGGCAATCGGGGCAATGGCAGTCTATACATTTATTAATGCATGGAACATGTATATGTGGCCATTACTGGTTACAGGTTCCAACAATATGAGAACGGTACAGATCGGTATCAGCATGCTGGACAGCGTAGATTCGCAGTCGATCACACTGATGATCGCGGGAGTTGTGATGATCATTATCCCGTCGATTTCCATCTTCATCATAGGTCAGAAACAGCTGATCAGAGGAATGTTCTCGGGAGCCGTAAAAGGCTAAAGGTTCTAACATTATAACAGTAGAAACGGGAAATAAAAATACGTACGGTCCCGATTCTATATATCAAAGTATGCAAGAGAAGCTGCCAGTGGCAAGTTCTCTGCATATAACATCTGTGTATACCACATACACGTACAATACCAGGATATCAGAGATAAATGAATAAAATAATCTGCAAACCAATATTTATCTCTGATATTACAAAAATGAAAACAAAAATTTCTCAGGAGGGAAAAGTATTATGAAGAAAAAAGCAGTTTCATTATTGCTTGTGGCAGCAATGGCAGCCGGAATGCTGGCAGGATGTGGCAATGGAAAATCATCTGTGAGCCAGAATGGTTCCGACGGAAGTAAAGACAGCAATGAAAAAGTAGAAATGGCTGATGCAAAAGACGTAGATGGAACAACGATCACATTCTGGCATTCCATGGGTGGTGTTAACGGGCAGGCAATTGATGCGCTGGTAAAGAAGTTCAATGACGAGAACAAATATGGAATCAAAGTAGAGTCACAGTATCAGGGCGAGTATGATGATTCCCTGAATAAGTTAAAGAGTGCACAGATCGGTAACATGGGTGCAGATCTGGTGCAGGTATATGAAGTTGGTACACGATTTATGATCGAATCCGGATGGACCGTTCCGATGCAGGAAATGATCGATGCAGATAAATATGATGTGTCTCAGATCGAACCAAACTTGTCAGCATATTATACAATTGATGATAAATTATATTCTATGCCATTTAATTCCTCTACACCGATCATGTATTATAATAAAGACATGTTCGACAAAGCAGGAATCACGGATGTACCTGACAGTCTGGAAGGAATTGATAAGATTGGTGAACAGCTGATGTCAAAAGGCGGAGCCAGTGAAGTAATGTCTCTTGGAATCTATGGATGGTTCTTCGAGGAACTTATCGGAAAACAGGGACTTAACTATGCAAATAATGGAAATGGACGAGATAAGACAGCAACAGCAGTTGAGTTTGATAAAAACGGTGCAGCCAAAAATATTCTGACTGAGTGGCAGAAATTAAATAAAGATGGATATGCACCGATCGTAGGAAAAGGCGGGGACGCAGGACTTGCAGATTTCTCAGCAGGAAAATCAGCAATTACACTGGGATCTACAGCATCCTTAAAGCAGATTCTTCAGGATGTGAATGGTAAATTCAATGTTGGAACAGCATACTTCCCTAAGGTAAAAGAAAGTGATAAAGGCGGCGTGTCTATCGGTGGTGCATCTTTGTGGGCTCTGGACAATAAAGATCCAAAGAAACTCCGTGCAACATGGGAATTCGTAAAATTCCTGATCTCTCCAGAGTCTCAGGCATACTGGAATGCACAGACAGGTTATTTTCCAGTTACAACAAAGTCACAGGACGAGCAGACATTTAAAGACAACATTGCACAGTATCCACAGTTCCAGACAGCGATCGATCAGCTGCATGATTCTTCACCGAAGTATTGCGGAGCGTTGTTGAGCGTATTCCCAGAGGCAAGAGCAACGGTAGAATCTGAAATTGAAAGTATGCTGAATGGAAAAGAAGATGTAGATACAGCGGTACAGAAAATGTCAGATACGATTAACAAATCCATCAAAGACTATAACACTGTAAATAATTAGAAAAAGAAGAGGCGTTACAATTGAGTAATACAAAAGTATTTGCGCACAGAGGTGCCAGCGGCTATGCTCCGGAAAACACACTGGAGGCATTTGCCCTGGCAATCAGACAGGGGGCGGACGGAATCGAGCTGGATGTACAATTATCCAGCGACGGAATTCCGGTTGTCATTCATGACGAGACAATCGACCGGGTGACAGATAAGACCGGTTATGTAAAAGATTATACACTTCAGGAATTAAAAGAACTGACTGTATTAAAGGATAGATTTCCTGCATACAACCAGTCAAAAATTCCGACATTAAAAGAAGTTTTGGAAGCAGTAAAACCATCCGGCATTCAGGTAAATATAGAATTAAAGACGGGAATTTACTGGTATCCGGATATTGAGAAAAAGGTTGCAGAGATTGTAGAAGAAACAGGAATGAAAGACCGGATCGTATACTCGTCTTTCAATCATTACAGTGTGCAGCGGCTGAAAGAAATCGTACCGGATGCAGAGACGGCGTATCTGTACAGCGACGTAATATTGAACGTGGGAGGATATGCCAAAGAGACAAACGTAGATGGTTTACATCCGGCGGTATATCATGTGAAGATGGCCGATTTCCTGGAAGAATATAAAAAGAGTGGTCTGAAGGTCCGTGTCTGGACTGTGAATGAAGAAACCGATATGAAAGAACTGATAGAAGCAGGCATAACTGCAGTGATCACAAATTATCCGGATGTGGCCGTCCGTGTCCGGAAAGAAAGTGAGAACTAAAGCGGATGCTGGGAGAAAAGAAACTGTTCCTTCTGGACATAGATGGTACGATCTGCAAAGGAAATCAACTGATCGAAGGTGCAGCAAAGTTTTTAAAAGACATTAAAGAAAATGGCGGGCAGTATGTCTTTATTACCAATAATGCGACCAGAAGTGTGGAAGATTATATCCGTTTTTTTCAGAGGCTTGGAATTCATACGGAATATACGAATTTTCTGACAGCATCTTATGCAATGATTGATTATCTGAAGAAACATCATGACGGAGAACTGATCTATGTATTAGGGACGAAATCATTCATCCGGGAATTGAAGAAGAATAAGATCCGTGTGACAACGGATTGTGAAGATGAGGAGATTACCTGTGTGGTAATCTCTTATGATAATCAGCTCACTTATGAGAAATTGACAGACACCTGTAAACTTCTAAGTACAAAGAAGGTAGACTATCTTGCTACGAATCCCGATTATGTGTGTCCGATCGAGTTCGGATATGTACCGGACTGCGGAGCAATCTGTGAGATGCTGGCACATGCAGTAAAACGGATGCCGCATTTTATCGGGAAACCGGAACCTGATGTAGCAGAGCTGGCATTAAGGAGAAATAATTACAGGAAAGAAGAGACAGTAATCGTCGGAGATCGTCTGTATACGGATATTTTGTGTGGATACAATGCCGGGATAGATACCGTGCTGGTGCTTACGGGAGAGGCAACTGAGGAAGAAGAAAAGGAATATAAATACCATCCGGATTATATTATGAGGTCAGTGGAAGAACTACGTCGGAAGTGGCTAAGCAGTTTGTGCTAGAAAAAGAATGTTGGAATAATAAAAATACACAATACAAGGAAGAACATGTTAATTTGATTTTCCTGTATTGTGTATTTTTATATAAGAACATGCGGCAGCAGGTTCTGCAGATATTTCAGTAATAGATGATATTACTGCAGCTTCTGCAAACGTGCGCGGAGTACAGGTCCGACGATGATCGCAATGATAATCTTCGCTGCGTCACCGGCAAGATAAGGAATTACTCCGACAGAAAGTGCTGCAACGAATGACATTTTCAACTGGATCGCAAGCCACTCTGTACCGAAGATATAAGTGACTGCCATACCGATGATCATACCGACAACTGCCAGGATTCTGTTCTTTGGAAATTTATCAACGAACAGTCCGGAAATCAGTGCAAGGAAGATGAAACCAATCAGGTATCCGCCGGTAGGACCTGCAAGCTTTCCTAATCCACCGGTAAAACCGGAAAATACAGGGAGACCGACAAGACCAAGTAACAGATATACGATGTAACTGATGGTTGCATCTCTAAAACCAAGTACATAGATACTGATCATGATCACCAGGTTGGTAAGACTGATCGGTACCGGGCTGACCGGAATCGGAATCGCCATAGGAGCGAAGATACAGGTGATTGCAGTCATCAAAGCAATCAGAACCAGTTTGCGGGTGGAAAGCTTTTTCGTTGTTGTGCTATTTGCTGTGTTGTTCATAGTGGTAATTGTCTGCCGTACGACATGGCAGAACTCCTTTCCTTTAGTTTTATATCAAAAATATAACAGAAGTATAAAATAAACAGGATAAAATGTCAACTACAAAAGATTGCTGGTTAACAATTGGACATGTGCAAGCGTATGATGTTAACAAAAGCATACGATTTGAAAATGTATAGTATTGTGTAAATATTAAAATAAATAAAGAAAAATCAGACAATTCAATTGCCGAAATAAAATAATGAAAAATAAATAAAATAAATTGCAAAAAGTATTGACAAAATAAAAGCCGAATGATATTATGTAATCAATCCAAAGGAAATCCAAAATAAACAAAAAAGAATTTCTGACGAGAAAGGGAATCTTGAAAATTCTATAGCATATATTTTATAAGAGAATTTTTATTATCAGAGTTCCGATTCATTTAGAAATCTAAAATGCATATATAGGTATAAAGTATTTGGTAATGCATCGAATATTAGATATCGTAAAGTATATTGTAAAGATAGAGAATGGATGAAGTAAGATTATAAAATGATATCACGGGGATATAGGAATAATCTTAATGAAAGAGACAAGGTAATAAATATCATTTATATCTTATGTGTATAAAGAATGAAAAAAGTTTATAAGGATAAAAAATATTTCATATGTCGGTGAGATATGTTGATTGGAAATTTATGAAAAGGAGGCTTAATCCAATGGACACAGTAGAATCATCGAATCAATATGTTAGTGGTATGACAGTTAAAAATTCCCATAGAGTAAGCCTTTATAATAATAGATAAAAAGGCCGGTAGAGGAGATTCAGATAATAATAAAAATAAACGGAGAAAATAAAACCGGATAATAAAAATAAAAAAACTGTAAACATATTGAACATAATACCATATATTTAAATATATTATTAAAATGTGTAAAGAAACATGAATAGTAGATTTGAATGAACATGTAGGACAATGAGTAAAAGATCATTGAAATACATAAAAAGGCGTCAGGGAATAAAATAATAATTAATTCTCCGAAACAAATGAAAAGTATATGATAAAATTGAATATGTAACAGCCATCATAATAAAAAGAATTATGATGGCTGTTTTTTTATCGCCATGCGTTCGTAAGGAGCTGCCAGTGGCAGGTTTTCGGTATTGCCATGCATTCGGAAGAAGCTGCCGACAATAAATTATAAACTTTTGTAACTTTTGTAATATTTTTTTAACATATTTAACCGGATATTTTGACAATAGACAGGTCATATGATAAACTTATATAAGTAAAATTGTAGGGAAATACGCTTTTTTAAAATAAATATTTGAGGTGAGAAATATTGGATAAATATGAATATAGGGTAAAGACCGAGCAGATGCTTGATCATCTGGAAAAAAAGGAATACCAGAAAGCAATGGATATTGCTGAAAGTATAGACTGGCGAAGAGTAAAGAACGCTTCTATGCTTAATACGGTAAGTGAGATTTATGAATATAACGGAGAATTTAAGAAAGGGAGAGATATCTTATTCCTGGCATTTGACAGAGCACCGGGAAGCCGTAAAATCGTATATCGATTAGGTACATTGGCATTAAAGATTAAGGATATCAGAGAAGCGACAGACTGTTATGAAGAGTTTGTTAAGCTGGCGCCAAAAGACCCGAATCAATATATCCTGAAGTATAAGATCCTGAGAACTCAGGGAGCAGCACTTTCGGATCAGATTGCGGCGTTGGAAGAATTTAAAAAAGCGGAATATATTGAAAAATGGGCATATGAACTTGCCAAGTTATATGATGAGGCGGGAATGACTGCGGAATGTCTGGAAGAATGTGATGACCTGATTCTTTGGTTCAGCGAAGGAAAGTATGTATACCTGGCGATGGAACTTAAGATGAAGTATAAGCCACTGACGCCGCTTCAGCAGGAAAAATATGACAGCCGTCCGGGAGCAGTAAAGAAGCAGCCGGAACCTGTAAAACAGACGGAGTCAACATTGGAAGAAGTTGACGATGAGAATGAATATGATGAAGGTTCTGAGGAAGAGGTACAGGAAAGTACGGTGCAGAGAATAGATGATGCACAAGTACAGGAGATTCCGCCGGAGCCGGTTCCGATGCAGGAAGAGTTTGAAATACCGGAGGAAGCCGCACAGGCAGATGTCGTACCGGAGGAAGTTGTACCGGAAGCAACTGCAGCAGTGGAAGAGACTCCGATGTATAGGGAAGAAGAACCGGAAGCATCTGTTGAGACACCTGAAGAGCATACATCAGCAATCAAACAGGTAGTTACGGGGGCCACATTAGAAGAAGCTCTGGCACAGGGTGTTGCTGTTGCAAGCGGTATTAATATTGAAGAAGAAGCAATGAAAGAGCGCGAGGATGAAATCCTGGCAAACGGTCAGATGATGATCGATGATATCCTTCAGAAATGGGAAGCAAAACAGAAAGATCATGAAGAGGCGATTGCAAAGCAGAAAGCCAAAGATGAGGAGCGTCTCCAGAAGGAAAGAGAACAGGCAAGAATCCGTCAGGAAGAAGAGCGCAAAGAAGTAGAAAGAAAAGCAGCTGAAGCAGAGGCCAGAAGAAAAGCTGAAGAAGAGGCCAGAAGAAAAGCTGAAGAAGAGGCAGCAAGAAAAGCAGCTGAGGAAGAAGCCAGAAGAAAAGCTGAAGCAGAGGCCAGAAGAAAAGCTGAGGAAGAGGCAGCAAGAAAAGCAGCCGAGGAAGAAGCCAGAAGAAAAGCCGAGGAAGAGGCAGCAAGAAAAGCAGCCGAAGAAGAGGCCAGAAGAAAGGCTGAAGAAGAAGCAGCAAGAAAAGCAGCTGAGGAAGAAGCCAGAAGAAAAGCCGAGGAAGAGGCAGCAAGAAAGGCTGAAGAAGAAGCAAGAAGAGCAGCCGAAGAAGAGGCCAGAAGAAAGGCCGAGGAAGAGGCAGCAAGAAAAGCAGAGGAAGAGGCAGCCGACGAGGAAAAATCTGAAAGAAATACACAGAGAATACCGGATGACATTGTCCGTCTGATGGAAGAGATGGAGAGTGAAAATGAAGATTCCGAAGATGAGATTTATGAGGAAGAACTTGAAGACGGTCCGGGAATGGATGAAGATTTCATAGAAGGAATCGAAGATGAGCTTGACGGACTGGATATGAATGGAAGCAGTTTCGAGGAAGGTGATTTTGACGAAGCCGACTTTGAGGAAGAGGATCTTGAAGGGGAAGACTTTGACGAAGCCGACTTTGAGGAAGAAGATCTTGAAGGAGAAGACTTTGACGAAGGCGACTTTGAGGAAGAAGATTTCGACGAGGAAGACTTTGACGAAGCTGATTTTGAGGAAGAAGATCTTGACGAGGAAGAACTTGAAGAGGCCGATTTTGACGAAGACGAAGACGACTTTGAAGACATAGATGATGAAGAAACCGATTTTGACGAAGGCGACTTTGAAGAAGATATGGACGAAGAGGATTTCGACGAAGAAGAGATCGACGATGACGAAGAGCTTGATTTTGGCGAAGACCTTGAAGGGGAAGATTTTGACGAAGCTGACTTTGAGGAAGAGGATCTTGATGAAGGCGACTTTGACGAAGGCGACTTTGAGGAAGAAGATTTTGACGAAGAAGAGATCGAAGATGAGGATGACACAGAAGAATTAGAGATTGAAGAGCCATCCGAAGAAGAGATCCAGGCAAGAATTAAAAAGTCAAAAGGTGGAGTTCCATTTGATACCGGATTCGTTGTAACAGGAAGATATGATCTGAGTGCAACGAGTGAAATCGGATTAAAGGCAGGACTTACGGAAGAACAGAAGAAGTTATTCTCATATTTCGTTCCGGTAAGAGGAATGAGTGAACAGATCGTAGAGGTTCTTGATAATGACAGACGTGCCCAGAGAGAGGGTACTTCCAAGACAGGAAACCTTCTGGTAATCGGAAGAAAAGGATCTGGTAAAACAGTTCTTGCGGTTGATATCGTAAAAGCAATCCAGAAACAGAGAAATCTGAAACAGGGTAAAGTAGCGATCGTTACAGGTGAGTCTTTGAATAAGAAAGAACTTACGAATATCATCCAGAAGCTTCGTGGAGGAGCAATCATCATTGAACATGCTGGCAAGCTGAATTCAAGAACGGTAAAAGAACTTAATTATCTGATGGAAAAGAAGACAGGTGAATTACTTTTCGTACTGGAAGATCAGAGAAAACCTCTGGAGCGTCTGATGACAGCTAATCCGGAATTCAAGAAGAAATTCAGTTCGAAACTGGAACTTCCGGTATTCATTAATGATGAGCTGGTAACATTCGGTCAGACATATGCGAAAGAGAATGGATATAAACTGGATGAGATGGGAATCCTTGCACTGTACAGCCGTATCGATGTAATGCAAAGAGAAGACCATGCAGTATCTGTTGCAGAAGTTAAAGAGATCATGGATGAAGCAATTGCTCATTCACAGAAAGCAAATGTAAAACACCTTGCACGAAGAGTATTTGGTAAGGGAACAGATGATTCTGACAGAATTATTCTGAAAGAAGAAGATTTTAAAATTTAAGTCAGATTTTGGAAGAGTTTTGACAAACTAAACTGTCAAAACTCTTTCTTTTTGCCCTTTTGTAAAGTATAATGTTGTTATAAATATGCAACAGAATGCGAGGGGTAATTATGGCTGAAAAAAAGAAGAAACCGTATGAAATAGGCGAGCTGGATCAATACCTTTTCGGACAGGGAAATCATTACGAGATTTATAAGAAGCTGGGTGCACATCTGGTACAGGACGGAAAACAAAAAGGTGTGTATTTTGCGGTATGGGCACCGCATGCACAGGCAGTTTCGGTAGTCGGAGAGTTCAATGAATGGGATACAGAGGCGAACCCGATGAAGAGAGAAGAACCTCTGGGAATCTATACCTGTTTTATACCTGGTGTGAAGAAAAATCAGATGTATAAGTATTGTATTGAGACTTATTCGGGAGAACAGATATTTAAGGCAGATCCATATGCCAATTATGCGGAATTAAGACCTGGAACAGCATCCAGAGTTACAGATATCGAGAATATAAAATGGACGGATACAGAATGGATGACCCACAGAAAGACCTGGAATCATAAGCATGAGCCGATGTCTGTCTATGAGGCACATATTGGTTCCTGGATGCGCCATCCGGGACGGGAAGATGAAGGTTTCTATACATATAGAGAGTTTGCCAGAGCAATTGCCAAATATATTAAAGAAATGGGTTATACACATGTGGAGCTGATGGGGATCGCGGAGCATCCGTTTGACGGTTCCTGGGGATATCAGGTGACTGGTTATTATGCACCGACATCCCGGTATGGAACACCGGAAGATTTCGCATGGATGATCAATTATCTGCATAGAAATAAGATCGGTATCATTCTGGACTGGGTACCGGCCCATTTCCCGAAGGATGCACATGGACTTGCTGATTTTGACGGAACTGCGACGTATGAATATGCAGATCCAAGACTTGGAGAACATCCGGACTGGGGAACAAAAGTGTTTGACTTTGGAAAAAATGAAGTCCGCAATTTCCTGATCTCCAATGCATTGTTCTGGATTGAAAAATTCCATATAGACGGACTTCGTGTAGATGCTGTTGCGTCTATGTTATATCTGGATTATGGACGGAAAGATGGCGAATGGGTAGCGAATAAGTATGGTGAGAATAAGAACCTTGAAGTGATTGATTTCTTCAAACATTTGAACTCTGTTGTTCTTGGAAGAAATCCGGGAGCACTCATGATCGCAGAAGAATCTACAGCATGGCCGAAGGTTACCGGTGATGTGGAAGAAGGCGGTTTAGGTTTCAGCCTAAAGTGGAATATGGGATGGATGCATGATTTCACGGAATATATGAAGCTGGATCCATATTTCCGTAAGGATAATCATCATCTGATGACATTTGCCATGAGTTATGCATACAGTGAGAATTATATCCTGGTATTGTCGCATGATGAAGTGGTACATCTTAAGTGTTCGATGCTTAATAAGATGCCGGGACTGGGATTTGATAAATATGCTAACCTTAAAGCTGGTTATGCATTCATGATGGGACACGCCGGTAAGAAGCTTCTTTTCATGGGGCAGGAATTCGCACAGCTTCGTGAATGGAGCGAGGAAAGAGAACTTGACTGGTTCCTGTTGGCTGAGCCGGAGCATCAGCAGATGAAAGAGTGGGTAAAAGCGTTGCTTCATCTGTATAAGAGTCATAAGGCGATGTATGAGATGGATCAGAGCTGGGAAGGATTTGAATGGATCAATGCGGATGATGGATACAGAAGTATCTATAGTTTCATGAGACATTCCAAAGGTGCAAAGAAGAATCTGTTGTTCGTCTGCAACTTTACGCCGATGGCAAGAGATGATTACAGAGTCGGAGTTCCGAGAAAGAAACAGTATAAGTTGATTCTGAACAGTGATGAGGAAAAATACGGCGGAACCGGAGAGGTAAGGAAGAAGATCTATAAGGCTGAGGCAAAAGAATGTGATGGAAGACCGTATTCATTTGCTTATAAGCTGCCGCCTTACGGAGTTGCTGTGTTTGAATTTTAAGAGGAGTAATTTTAGGATTATTTAAATTTTGGAATAGAGAGATTTTAATTTGAATGAAGTAAAATAAAAAACGCCGGGAAGTTTTTTTAAGCTTCCCGGTGTTTTTATACCAAAGTGTGCAAGAAAAGCTGCCAGTGGCAGGTTTGCTGTATTGTCATTATAATTCGTTTGTTACTATAATTACCTGCTAATGCTTATGTCTAGTTGGCAGAGCCGTTAGCTGTGGAATCAGACGTATCAGAGTTGGAAGAATCTGATTCGCTGCTGCCTGGTAAGCTGCTCTGAGTATCGGACTGATCATCGGCACTGTTATTCAGTGAAGAATCATCAGCAGAGTTGTCTGTTGTGCCGGCATCTGAAGAATCTGCATCACTGTTCAGAGAATCATTCTGTGTGTCGTCAGACTGATCATCATCAGTACCTTTGCTGTCCTCTGTATTGGCATCGTTTTTGCTCTTATCTGAATTGTCTTTTTTAGAATCGCTTCCGCCGAACAGATCCTTGAAGAATTTCTTGATCTTGCCCCAGAATCCGCTGTCATCGCTGTTGTCATCCGAACTGCTGTCGGAAGAATTATCTGCGCTGTCGGAATTGTTCGAAGAAGAGTTGTCGGAAGAATCCAGTGTGCTGTTACTTACGACATCATCGCCGAGTGCACTGTCATCCGTATTGTTGATGATTCCGCCATCAGAGCTGTCACTGCCGCCGAAGATTCCTTTGATGGAATTCCAGAGGTTGGAGAAGAATCCCTCGCTCTTTCCGTCGATGTTGTTCAGTGTATTCTTCAGTGCTTTGACATCATAGTCATACTGGGAAATGTTCTTTAACAGTTCAGTGATCTTGTCGATCTGTTCCTGCGTCAGAGTGACATCGTTATTCTTGGCAGCATCTTCCACTGCATCCTGAATATCGTTTTCATCTTTTAAGCCGTCTTCAATAACGCTTTCTTTGGCATCATTCATGACATCTTCGGCTTTGTCCTGTCCGATATCATTTGCCAGATCTCCTGTTGTGACAAGTTCGTCGGTTGCGGCAGCCTTCTGATCTTCGTTCAGAGTTGTTCCGGTGGCTTTCTCATAAGCCATCATGATTCCTGTCAGTGCGCCTGTTCCGGATACTTCGATCGGAGAAGCAGCGATAACGTTACAGTTCTCAACACCGGATGTAAGAAGTGTACTGGAGATCATAGAACTTGTAACATAAGTTAAGTTGGAAACCTTTACTTGGATTCCGCCGCTTGTGGTCGGCTCTACATATGAACAGCTGTAGGTACGGGTACCGATCTGTTCTTCCGGAGCGACCCCTTCGAGATATTTTCTTTCATCTGCATTGGTAACTTCGATGACTTCTGCTTTGTCAGAAGAGGTACCAAAGTACTCATACATGGAATTCTTCTGTGAATCTGACAGGTTGGCTCCAAGTGTTACAACTTTAGATGAATCTGCCTTTACGACCAATGGTGCCGCAGTAGAACCAAGTACAACTGCCATGGCAACTGGTAATGCTCTTTTTAAATTTTTCATAATGCGTGGTGTGTTCACCATGCCCCCTTTTTATTAAATATATTTATCCCTGTTACTTCTTAAATATAGCATAAAAAACTATGTTTTCCTAGGAAATATAAATTAACTATTTCTAAAGATTTTCTGTAGACGTGCGTCAAAATCGTTCTGTGATATCATCCCCTGCATGACAGCGATCAGTTCCTGGTCTTTGAAAAAGAGAAATGTCGGAAGAAGATCTGTCTGATACTCAGCTGCGAGAAGTCCGGATTCTGTGGTCTCTACTTCAAAAAAGCGAATGCTGCCGGAATATTTTTTCTGATATTTTTTTTCGAGATCTTCTATAATGGGACGCATCATTGCACATTTTCCACACCAGACGGCGTAGAACATGACTACGGCAAACACGGGATGGTCCGTGCTTTCACCCGCCGGTGCATCGGAAGAAAGCTGCCAGTGACAGGCCCTGAAGCTTTCAAAGTTTTGTGTCGTCAGATGTAACATAAGCTTCCACCCTTTCACAGGATTACAGGAGCATAAGATATGCTCTCTATTAATATATGAAAGGAAAGGGAAGAGGTTCCTTTATCTGCGTTTTGCGATCAGTTTGCAGATCGGATTGCCCATGGAAGAGAATTTTGCTTCATATTCGGTCATAATATTTCCCTGGTTCATCTTACTGTCATTATGAAGATCATAGGAAAGCTGATCCAGAACGAACAGTTCGGAAGTCTTAAGTTCTTCTACGGAAAAGTCGAAGAGCGGACGGTTGTCTGTCTTGAATTCTACGGTTCCGTCTGCAGTCAGGACTTTGTCATAAAGCTTGAAAAATTCGTTGGATGTCAGTCTTCTTCTTGCATGGCGGGCCTTTGGCCATGGATCGGAGAAGTTCAGGTAGATACGGGATACTTCCGCCGGGGCGAATACCGTCGGCAGGTCATTCGCATCCATACAGATGAATCGGATGTTGGCAGGAGCTTTTCCTTCGGCTTCCAGTTCCTGGAATTTCTCAACGGCACGTAATAAGACGCTGGAATAGCGTTCGATGCCGACGTAGTTGATCTGTGGGTTTTCGGCTGCGAGAGTCAGAAGAAACTGACCTTTTCCCATACCGATCTCGATGTGCAGCGGTCGTTCATTTTGGAACTCCTGATTCCAGTGTCCGCATAAGCTTTCCGGATTCTTAACAACTTCTTTGCAGGCTTCGAGAACGCTCTCTGCACGTGGTATATTTCTAAGACGCATATGTGTGTTCCTCCTTATAATCAATGGATTTGCAAGGATTTTCTGACATTTTGCAAATCGTTCTTAGTTTAGCGTCTGTGCAGGAAAAAGTCAATGGAAGTGGAAATTGTCAGAAGAATTGAGAAAAATAATACAATATATACAAAATGATAGTGGTAATTTTAGAAAATAGGTGTATTATTATAACATGGATAAAAAAGTAACAATTATTCGTTGTGAAATGTGCAAAAAGGAGGGCGGCTTATGAACTCTGTTATTGAGAAATTAGCTGAAGTGGAAGAAACGGCGGAGGCGATCGTAGAGCATGCCAGACAGCAGAAAAGTGAAATTGAAAAACAGATACAGGAAGAAAGGAATCAATTTGACCGGGACCTGGAAGAAGAGACACAGAAAAAACTGGAGAAGATAAAAGCAAAGTCGCAGCAGGAAGTAGAGAAAGTTCTGGACCGGGAACGGAAGAAGGACCAGAAGGCGATTGATGATCTGAAGAGGGAATACGAAGAAAATCATGACATTTATGCAGAGGAAATCGTAAGACATATGATCGAGGTGTAGCGTATGGGAAATGTGATGGCTTACAGCGGGATCACGACAAAGGTACGTGCGATGTCGGCGAAGCTTCTGAAAGAGAAAGATTATGATACGATCGCAGGTCTTGGTACAGTGACAGAAGCAATCGAATATCTGAAAGACAAGACGGCGTATGCACCATATGTGGAGCGGATGGATGTTTCCTTATATCATAGGGGAAATGTGGAGAAGATCCTGTATCAGTCGTTGTTCGATGATTATTCGAGGATCTTCCGGTTTGCCGGGATGGAGCAGAAGACGTTCTTAAAATTATACTGGAAACGGTATGAAGTCGATCTGATCAACTACTGTTTGAGGATCGTGTTCAATCATTATGAGAAACCATTTGATCTGGAATACAAGAAAGAGTTTTTTGACAGATATTCACAAATTTCCATAGACCGGTTGATAACTTCGAAAAATATCGACGAGCTTGTAGATAACTTACGGGATACGGAATATTATGGTGCGCTTGCCAGAATCAGAGATTCCGGAGCGGGAACGCTGTTTGATTATGATCTGGCATTGGATCTGTATTATTTTTCTACGATGTGGAAAAAGGGAAAACGGGTTCTGAAAGGACATGAGCAGAAGATATTCTTAAAGGACTATGGAATGAAGATCGATCTTCTGAATCTTCAGTGGATCTACCGTGCGAAGAAGTATTATCATATGCTTCCGCCGGATATCTATTCGATGACGATCCCGATCCACTATCGGATAAAAGTAGAAGAATTCAAGACACTGGTGGAGACGCCGACACTGGAACAGTTTGAAGCAGAAGTGGAAAAGACGTACTATGCAGGAAAATATAATTATATGCAGACGGATAAAACACTGGAACAGATGTACCGCGACTGCCTGCGGAAGTTGTACCTGACTGATAAAAGGAATGATCCGTATTCGATCGCGATCGTCAATACGTATCTGTTCCTGAAAGAAGAAGAAATCTATAAACTAACGACAGCCCTTGAGTGTATCCGTTACGGTTTGACGAAGGGAAAGACATTAGGATACTTAGGAGGTGTGAATCAATGATTGTTAAGATGAAGTTCTTAAGCATCAGCGGACCGAAGAATGATATCGACCGTGTCTGCGAGGTGTATCTGTCGAAATACGAGATGCAGCTTGAGAATGCGGCGGCAGAGCTTAAGACGACCGACAACCTGCAGCCTTTTGTGGAAGTCAATCCATACAAAGAGCCGCTTGCGAAGGCAGAACAGTTCAGCGCACTGTTAGCGGATGAAGACCAGAGGATCGATGTATCGATGAATCAGGAGGATATGCTGAACCTGATCCGGGATGTCAATCATGACTATCTGGATCTGCTGGAGAAGAAAGAGTTAACGAAGAAGCAGGTAGATGAATACAAAGAAAAGCTTCTGATCATGGAGCCGTTTCGGACACTGGAACTGGATATGCAGAAATCATTAAAGTATAAATATATGAAAGTCCGGTTCGGACGGGTAGATGTGAATTATTACAAACGTCTGGAAAAATATTTATTTGATGATCTCAATGCGATCTTTTTGGAGGGAGTCCGGAATGAAAATTATGTGTACGGATGCTATTTTGCAGCACATAAAGAAATGGGAAAAATCGATTCAACGTTTAAATCTCTGCATTTTGAAACGATATCACTCCCAGATGATTACGAGGGAATGCCAGCAGAAATCTGCAGGAATCTAAGAAATCAGATCAATGAGATTGAAAAAGAAATTAAAAATGTCCAGAAACAGATGAAAGATTTCTTATCTGTGAAAGCAAAGAAGATCCGAGGTGCCAGATATAAGTTAGAGGAATTATCCAACAACTTTGATGTTCGTAAAATGGCAGCCTGCATGGAAAATGAAGAACAGGAAGATTACTACATTCTCTGTGGATGGATGAGTGAAAAAGATACACAGGCATTTATTGAGGAGACAAAAGATGATGATAGGATCACGATCATTGTTGAAGAAGGAAGAGAAAAATTCTTCGGTGATCCACCAACGAAATTACAGAATCCCAAATTCTTCAAACCATTTGAAATGTTTATCAGAATGTATGGACTGCCATCCCATGATGAGATGGACCCAACCATTTTTGTGGCACTGACTTATACCTTTATTTTTGGAGCCATGTTTGGTGATGTTGGTCAGGGATTGTGTTTGTTTATCGGCGGGGGATTACTATATAAGATCAAGAAATGGAATCTAGCAGGAATCATTTCTGTTGCCGGAATTTTTTCTACATTCTTTGGCTTTATGTTTGGAAGCTTCTTTGGATTTGAAGGAACGATCATTAAACCAATGTGGTTATCGCCAATGCATGCAATGATGAAATTACCATTTGTCGGACAGTTAAATACCGTATTTATCGTGGCGGTTGCATTTGGTATGGCACTGATCCTGCTTGCGATGGTATTTCAGATCATCAATGCAAAGAAACGAGGGGATAAAGAAAATTTATTTTTTAGTCCAAATGGAGTTGCAGGACTTGTATTTTATGGATTCCTTGTCTTAACGATCGTGCTTTATATGACAGGACACAAAACACCAGGAAATATCATGATGGTCATTTTCCTTGGAATTCCAGTCATACTGTTTTTGTTAAAGGAACCATTAGGACAGCTGGTCGAAGGAAAGAAACCAAAAGCAGAAGGCGGTGTCGGAATGTTTTTGGTACAGGGATTTTTTGAACTGTTTGAGACGATGTTAAGTTTCTTCTCCAACACAATCTCATTTGTTCGTATCGGAGCATTTGCAGTGAGCCATGCGGCAATGATGGAAGTTGTTTGGATGCTTGGAGGCATCACAGACGGGGCAGGAAATCCAAACTGGATCATCATTGTTCTTGGAAATATTATCGTGTGCGGACTGGAAGGTCTGGTTGTCGGAATTCAGGTATTACGTCTGGAATATTATGAGATGTTCAGCCGTTTCTACACGGGATCAGGAAGAGAATTCCATCCATATGACAATCATGCAGGCAAGGAAAATTAGGAGGTATCGGTTATGACATTAGCAATCAAATTAGCGATCATCGCAGCATTAATCTTAAGTATATTTATTCCATTTGGTTATTTTCTTCATGGAGAGAGAACAAAGAAACGTTATAAACGAAGTATTGCATTTAACGCTTTTTTCTTCTTCGGGATCATTGTGATCGCCGGAGTGATGATGTTTGTCACAGATCCGGTACAGGCAGCACAAGCAGGTTCTGATGCAGGAATGGCTACAGGACTTGGATATCTGGCAGCAGCATTATCAACAGGACTTTCTTGTGTTGGTGGTGGTATCGCCGTAGCGAGTGCCGCAAGTGCAGCTTTAGGAGCAATCAGTGAAGATCCAAGTGCCTTAGGTAAATCACTGATCTTCGTAGGTCTGGCAGAAGGTGTATGTCTGTATGGATTGATCATTTCATTTATGATCATTGGTAAACTTGGATAGATCAGGAAGTGATAATTATGAAGATGTATTTGATCAGCGATAACGTAGATACATTGACAGGAATGCGGTTAGCCGGGGTTGATGGGATCGTAGTTCATGAAAGGGATGAATTAAAAGAAGCAATCGAGAAAGCTATGAGTGATCCAGAGATTGGGATCGTGCTTTTGACAGAGAAATTTGGAAGAGAATTTCCAGAATTGATCGACGAGATCAAGCTGGAGCGGAAAATGCCGCTTCTGATCGAGATTCCTGACAGGCACGGAACTGGACGGAAGAAAGATTTTATCACGTCTTATGTCAATGAGGCGATTGGATTGAAATTGTAAGCCGGCTGTAGAAGGAAGGTGACAACATTGACAGTAGAAGAAAAGATTTCACATATCAGAGAAGCTGCCATGGAAGAAGCAAGAGCCAGAGGAAATGAAATCATAGATCAGCATCAGAAGGCATTGGAAGGCGTGTTCAAAACACATAAACAAGAAGCTGTGATGCAGGCAGATACGAGGATCAAGACCGAAACAGCATCGGCAAGGCAGCAGTTAAATACAGCAACATCCAAAGGACAATTAAAACTTCGAAGGCAGTTAAGTCGTGTTCAAAATGAACTGAAAAACAAGCTGTTTGAGGAGGTCCGTGAGATGACCGATGAATATATGAAAACGGAAGAATACAAAGAATTGCTCGTATCCTATATTGCCAAAGCAGCAAGATTTGCAGATGGGAATCCACTGACGATCTATATTAACAGCTCCGATCAGGATAAGAAAGAATTTCTTGAAAAACGGACAGGAATGACAGTC
>ERZ825670.2175-NODE-2175-length-19209-cov-5.226167_pt1 | contig 19209 bp, 23 predicted proteins | sample MGYA00519929_ERZ825670 | MGnify/ENA primary metagenome ERZ825670 (study PRJEB31778, sample SAMEA3449207) | human gut metagenome | biome: human gut; feature: human-associated habitat; material: faeces | place: United Kingdom | collected 2010/2012 ...
CTTAACTTCATGTCGTTACATTTTTATTACAAATTTTACACCTACGGATTTATGGCTTCTAAACTAACGAAATTATTCTTTTTTAGTATAAATATGTACTCATGTGCCAACAAATAAAAATCTCTTTTTGAATTTTGGCTCCAATAATTAGTCCTTTTGCAATTATGCTGCTCCTTTATAATTATTTCTTTTAATGTGAATCCTGTTTCGATAAAAATACTCATGATATAAAACCCTAATGGAATAACATTTTTATTTTTCCTAATGTCTCCAATTAGAACTGCACAGAATTTATTTTTCTTTAAGATTCTAAAACATTCTTTTGAAAATAGTTTTATTTGATCTAAAAATTCATTTAATTCTAATCTTGATAAATCTTCTTTAATATCTTTGCTATATTTAATAATATTAGCATACGGTGGATGTGCAAATATGAAATCTATACAATTATCCGGCACGATTCCTTTCAAATCGGTCGAATCTGCTCTTATTAATTTTGGTTCATATAAGTTGTTGCTTTTAAAACTAATTCTTTCTTTTGCCATTTTAAGAGCTTCTACATTCACATCTATTCCGTAATCCTTTTCTATTAAGTAACTTTGTTTCTATCATTGTAGTACCGCTTCCACAAAATGTATCTAATACTATATCTCCTTCATTTGTATATTTCAAAATCAAATTTCTAGGAACTTGTGGTGAACAATTACCCCTGTAGTCTCCTCTATGTGTTGCCCAATTTCCTCTTTCTTTAAAAGACCATATTGTTGTTTCTTCTAATTCAAATTGTTCTGGTTTATATTTCAAATTCATTCCTCCTTCTAAAATGCATAAAGGGACAACTAATAAAAGTTGCCCCCACAATCTTTTTTATATATTTTATTCTTATCTTCCTCTAAAAGTAGAAGTGCTTACAATTGAAAAAATATCCATATTATCTTTTAACAATTCATCCAATATCTGTTTAAACATATATGCATCTGCTCTATTTGTCTTTTCTTGAATCATAAGTAGTAATAATAAAATTAAAACAAAATCAATTGGATATTCTCCGCCCTTCAAGCGTTAATTTTGATATTTCTCTATCCACTCTATTTTTGTATTTTAATAATATATCTCTTAATGTTGTATAATCATTACTTTCTAGTCCCACAATTTCATCCCATGTTTTTTGCATACATTTAATAAAAGTAATAACATCATTATGATTCTTTTGTTCTTTTAAAAGCATATCTATTACCCAATGTATATGTTTTGGTGTTCTTGCTCTTCCGTCATTCTTACTATATTGAACTACTATATCGTTTGGAGATAAAGAACCCTTAAATACATATATTGTGTAACTATCATTTACTTTTATATCCATAATAGATTTTTCTGTTCTTCTTTTTCTATATTTTCTACCCTCTAATAATTCCATTCATTTTTCCTTTTCTATTTAAATATTTTAGTCATTATGCCATTTTTCATATCCGAGATATTATAAATATGTTTCATTTCATTAAAAGTTTCTTCTAAATTATGCCTTGCACTCTTCCATCCTTTTCCATCAGTAAACCATACAAAAGTAACATCTTTCATGTTTTTAAATTCTGATTCTATCATTTTGTAACTTCTAGCAGTTTCATTTAATTTTGAACCTTGAGTAGCATAAAAGTTTGTTTCTATAACATATAGCATTTCGTTCGTTTTTACTACAAAATCAAATCTTTTCTCTGCATTTTTATTCTTAGAATTTCCTTTTAATTTTTGATCTATCTGTGATAAATCAATTCCCCATTTATTCATTATATCTGTTTTAGTGTATTCTTTAAAATAATTAAAATCTCTTACAAACCCTGCTTTAAGGAGATAGCTTTCTACCAAATCTTCCATCGCATCTCCTGTTCTACCTTTTCTTCCATTTGTATCCATTCCAACTTCTACGCCTGTAACATAGTCAAATACATTTCCTATTAAATGGTTCTCTAATAAATCGAATATTCCAGTTTTTCTCATAAACATAATATAATCTTCTATCGAATAATTCATTTTGTTAAAATTGTAATAATAGTCTTGTATTGCATCTTTTATAATTATTACATTTTCTCTTTTTGCAATTAAAATTGGTATTGCTTGTAAAACTTTTGGATATTCATTAATTAGTTCTTTAAAATCATTTTCTATATTCTTACTGCCAATTAATCCATTTAATAAATTAAGCTCATTTTTTATTTTATTTACATTGTCATAAACTTTATCAAAATCTGTATAATACTTCCAACTAGCTATACTGTCATCAAATTCTGATAGCCACTCTTCAAAATTTCTATTATTCATCTATTGCCTCCTTTATTTCTTCATATCTTTTTATCGATAAATCTAGATATTGTTTTTCTCTTTCTATTCCAATATAATTTCTTCCCAACTTATATGCTGCAATTCCAGTTGTTCCGCTTCCACTAAATGGATCTAAAATTATATCATTTTCTTCTGTAGATGCTAATATTATTCTTTTTAATATTTCTAATGGTTTTTGTGTAGGATGTTTACCACATTTCTTTTCTAATGGCTTTGTTAAACTTGTAGTCCAAACATCTTTCATCTGCTTTCCATTATTCATTTCTTTCATTAATTCATAATTAAATTTATATTTACATTTCTTAATATCTTTTCTTGCCCATAAAATTGTTTCTGTTGAATGTGTAAATGTTTTACAAGCTAAATTGGGTGGTGGATTTGTTTTCTGCCATGTTATATTATTAATTATTTTAAACCCTTCTTCTTCAAGTGCCATACCTATGGAATAGATATTGTGTAGTGTTCCACTTATCCATATAGTTCCATTATCTTTTAGTATTCTATAACATTCCTTTATCCACTTTTTATTAAATCTATGTTTATATTTTAATGAATCCGATGAATCCCATTCTCCTTTATTTACTGTTACCATTTTTCCACCGACTACATGTTATCCCATCATTTGATAGGAAATATGGTGGATCTGCAAATATCATATCTATTGTTTTATCTTCAATCTTTTTCAATACCTTAAATGTGTCACCTTTTATTAATTTAAAATGTTCATCATCCTTATAATATTTTCCTGTATACATTATCACACTCCATTAAGTATTATAGTTCGTTACTAATATCTCTGATATTTTTCCTCTTCCTTTTGAGTTTGCATTTATCATTCTACTTGCATATATTTCATCTATATTGAATCCTTGATATATATTGTCAAAGAAAGTATCTTCTTTATTTGTGTTTTTCGGATTTGAATTGCTTAGCATTAGTTTTACATTTTGTTCATTTAATTCTCTATAAAATTCTGCTAATTCTCTTTGATTATCATCGTTAAAATCTTCTTTTGTATATGATGTAAATCCTGATGTTACATTTAAAGGTCTGTATGGTGGGTCGAAATACACAAATGTATTTTCTGTTACATATTCCATACTTCTTCTATAATCACCATATTGAAATTGTACATTTTGTATTAATTTTGATAAATTTCTTAAGTTTTCTTCATCACATATTGTAGGATTTTTATGACTTCCCATAGGAACATTGAATTTTCCTGCTTTATTAACTCTATATAACCCATTAAAGCATGTCCTATTTAAATATATAAATTGTGCTGCTCTTTGAATATTGTGTTCATTTTCTTCTAATGTGTAATTATTATATTCTTCTCTTTTATTATAAAAGTAATTTTTTCTTTCTTCTTGTTCTAATTGTAAATATTCTGTTTCCATTTGTTTTAGATTTGTTATCAAATCTTCTACATTGTTTTTTATGACATTGTATGAATTTATTAAATCTATATTTATATCAAATGCATATGCTTCTTGTACATCATATTTTTGCAATATATCTATTAATACCGCTCCACCACCTACAAATGGTTCTATATATCTTTCTATTATTCCATTTTTTAGTTCATATGGGTAGAAATTATTTAGCTGTGGTATTAAACTTCCTTTTCCTCCAGCCCACTTTACAAATGGTCTTATTTTTTCTGACATTTTCGTACCTCTTTATTGTATTTTTTGTAATTTTATCACATTTGTTATAATTTATCTACATTTTTAGAAATATTAAATATTTTTATTTTTTACTTGATATTTTATTATATTTAAGCTTAAATACACAACCAACTGGAGGTGATAATATGAATTCAAAGACTATACTATCTCTATATAATGGAGACTATTCTTGTATTGAAAGACCTATACCTAAAAATTCCAAATATGATAAAGCATTGTCTAAATGTACTGGCTTGCAAGAAAAATTAGCTCAATTAGTAGATAAAGAAACTTTTTCCTTAATAGAAAAAGTTTTAGAATATCAAAGTGAATTATCTGCTATTGAAATGGAAGAAGTATTTACAGAAGGATTTTCTCTGGCTGTGTCTTTACTGTTGGAAGCGATTTCAAAGGAATAATGTACCCCCTCCCCCTCCTATTTCCCGAAAGTTTTTAAAGCACTCCCCTCGCCGTTCCCCTTCTTTAACTTGTAGAGATTAGAGGCGGGGGTTGTTTTTATATTTTTCGGTATATAATTTTTATTTATATCTTCATACATTTTAGTATTGTCTACCGATTATCACAGAAAAAATAGTAACTACCTTTATTGGTAATTACTATACTTCTATTTTAATATATTCCATTTATCTTCCTTAAATCCTGTAAATATTCCCTTGTCTGATACTAATACTGGTCTCTTTATAAGCATTCCATCACTTGCTAATAATTCTATTTTTTCTTTGTCACTCATAGTTACTAATTTATCTTTTAAATTCAATTCTTTATACTTTAAACCACTTGTATTAAACCATTTCTTTAATTCTTTCCCACTCTTTTGTATCCATTCGATTAATTCTTCAACTGTTGGTGTTTCTTCAACAATATTTCTATCTATAAATTCAATATTGTTTTTTTCTAACCACTTCTTTGCTTTTTTACAAGTAGAACATTTTGGATATTCTATAAATATATTTTTCATAACTCATTTCTCCTTTAAATCATATTCCCACAAACTCAATTTACCTTTTGCTTCTATTGGCTCATCAAATACTTCTACATTTTCTAGCTGCCAACCATAATTTTCTTTAAAAGAACTATCTGTGTATATATCTTTATTTTCTTTTAATAACATCGCTTTAAATTCTGGTGACATTTTCACACAATCTACTAATGTTACTTTTCCTAATATTTTTCCTGCTAGCAAATCTTCTGAAATATATTTTGATAATCTTTTTATTGCTTCTTTATCTATTCCTTTTCCCGCATGAATTAGTAAATCTCCTCTATATTTAGTTTGCCAACTTCTAAATTCAAATCTTTTATCACCCTGCATTATTAATGTTGCCCAAGGTTGCTTTATAGTTAATACTTTCATATTTTTCTCTCCTTAAGTATTTCCTTAAATAATTCTCTAGTATTATCATATGTAATTGTTTCAATTGCCTCATCGAAATCTAACCATTTTATATCATTCACTTCACATTCCTGTGCTTTTATCTCTCCACCTATACATTTGGCAATAAATAATACTACTTGTTTTAGTTTTCCTTTATCTGTTACATATTCCATTGTATATCTTTTATTAGCATCAATTTCTACATCTAAATTTGTTTCTTCTTTTACCTCTCTAATTGCAGTTTCAATCTCTGTTTCATTTTTTTCAACATGTCCTTTTGGAAATCCCCAATGCCCTTTTGTTTGCTTGATTAATAGTACTTTATTATCCTTTGTTATAATGCATCCACAAGATTTTTCCCTTTCTTTATTAGTCCTTTTATTTAATATCTTATCTAATTCTACTTCTGCTTTTTTCACGAAATAATTATCTGTATAAATTGGTATCTCAAGTTCATTAATTTTTTTAATTAATTTTTCTATAGTATCTAATTCCTTGTTTTCTTCAGTTTCTATTTCTATTAAATTATTTCCATTTTTTATATCTTTAATTGCTAATTGAAATCCATCTTTTTCGTATACTACATCATCTTCTTTTATATTCATAATTTCTTTGTACCCTATTGCTTTTAATAATTTCTTAGCATCCTCTATTTCTAGAATATCACAATTAATAGCTTCTTGATTTAATATATTGCCAGACTCATCAAAGTTTTTGATTTTAAATGTTATTAGTTTTGTTCTTCTATTTGACATCTTCCCTATAATATCTCTTACTAATACTGCTTTAGATAAAATATCTCTTGTATTTATCTTATCTAAATCTACTTCTTCAGGTATGAAATATGTATCATCCATTGAAAATTTGTCTATTATTTTGAATCCTTTTTCTTTTACAATCTTATAGAACTCATTTAATTCACATTTAATTTTTACTGTTATTTCATTACTCTCTTTTAAACTCATCTTATTCTCCTTTCTATTTTTTCTTTGCTATCACATTAAATATATGCCAATGCTTCATTTTGCCTAAACCAGTAGTTCCATCTTTTTCAACTTCTTTAAACTCTATAATCTCAAAATCTTTAAATAATTCTATTACCTGCTCTTTTGTTAAAAAAGTCATTTCTTCTTTTGTACTTTTCCATTCATCATTAATTCCAAAGAAATTACCAACAAAATATCCATCTTTTAAAATACTATTATTTATCTTATTCCATAATTCTTTAAAATTATTTTTATTGCAGAATGGGAGACAATAATTAGCTACAATTAAATTACTTTTTTCTAATTCAAGGCTTTCAAAATTTTGTTTTTGGAATATAAATTTTTCTAACTCTTCATTATTTAATCTTTTAGCAATTCTTTCTTCAACACTTTCTCTATCAATTGCAAGTACATTCCAATTATTTTTTATTAAACATACTGTATCTCTTCCTGCGCCACATCCAAGTTCAACCGCATTGCCTGGTTCTACATTTAATTTAATAAATTTTTTAACAGTATAATTAGGCATTGCATCTGTTGTATTATCATAATATTTTTCTATACTCTTCATTTTAAAATTCCTCAATCTTTTTTATTTATTTTTTTAAAAATCTTAGTATAAACGAAAATCTCCAATTTAATGCGTTCATTTCATAATTGTGTTCTGCTTCTATTAGTTCAATCTTTATACTATTTTTATTTAAATTATTAATATTATCTCTAATCAAAGCATATGCCTGCCTATATTCGTTATTATTAAATGTTCCATTATCCAACTGATAATCTATATCTTTTAATATATCTTTTGATATCTCTTTTTTTATATTTTCTTCATTCATTTCAATATATAATAAACATTTCTTTAATACTTTTATATATGCTAGACACGAGTCCCTTTCTATATCATTCATATTGGTTAATATTACTAAAACTAATATCTGATAAACTGTATAACACATTATAGCTCTTTCAATCCATTTAAATGGCGAATTTATATCTTCTATTAATGTTGTTAAATATGTTAAAAATAATGATATGCTGATTACTTCAAATAAATATAAAAATATTTGCCAAATTGTCTTTGTAATAATATATCTCTTTTTCATCTATTTTCTTCCCCTCATTTTCCCCAATTATACCACTTCCTGTGAATTATTGAAATACATTTCCTGTTAAAACTTGTCTAGCCACGTCAAGTCTCGCCCTAATTGTGACCAAAGTGTGACAATTTTGCCCAAAAATGCAAGAAAAAGCACCTGCTAAAATCTAGCAAATGCTTCATTTTATTGTGGTTGCGGGGGGAGGACTCGAACCTCCGACCTTTGGGTTATGAGCCCAACGAGCTGCCAACTGCTCCACCCCGCGATGTGTTAGTACTAATATAGTATATACAATTTTCTTAAAAATGTCAATACATTTTTAAGAAAATTCAAAAAAATAGTTACTACTATTAAAACTAAACTGTAATATACTTTTTTAATGTATCAAACTTACTATCACCAATACCACTCACATTTTTAATATCTTCAATAGATTTAAACTTTCCATTCTCATTTCTATAATTAATAATCTTTAAAGCAGTTGACGGGCCAATTCCAGGCAAAGTTTCAAGCTCAGTCTGTGTTGCAGTATTAATATTTACAGTCTTTATATTATTAAATCCATTAGACTCAGCTATAGGTTTACTTGATGTACTTTCAAAAACATTATCATTTTTTCCATCACCAGAACTCATTGTAATATATTCAAAATTAGAATTTTCTTTTAAATCACTATCATTTGGAATATTAATTTTCATACCATCCTTTAATACATAAGCTAGATTTACCTTAGAAACATTTGCCTTATTTGTTGTTCCTCCAGCCTTATTTATTGCATCAATAATTCTACTATTTTCACTTAATACAACAACTCCTGGAACTGCAACTTCACCTGTTATATATACATATATTTTATTTTTTAAATCTGAAGCATTTTCATTCTCCTCTCTTACTTCCACACTTTCACTATCATCTACATTTTCTTCCTCCTCTTGTTTCCCTGCTTTCTCTGCTTCTTTATCCAATAGTAAATCTTTCTCATCATTTGAGTGATTTATTTCCTCTTCACTAACAATCTCATTGCTATCCACATAATTATAACGTTTAGCAATTTTATTAATCACAAAACACGTTATAATTAAAAATACAATAATAATAAAAATCACATATTTAATCTTTAAAAATTTTTTCATACAAATCACCTTTCTTTTAGTTTTTTAAAATAAGTTTCAAAATCCTTGAAATTTATTCCAAAATACGTTATTATATTAATACATTAATAAATAAGGAGAATAATAATGAAGCTACAAAAGCAAAAATTAGCAGCTATAATCATAATTGGTATTTTTATAAGTACTTTATGTTTATATTTGCACCCCAAAATTGTAAATAATGATTTAACTCCAGCAATAGTATCTCATGCAAATGCACCAGATATATCATTTCAGATTTACTCAAAAGGTGCTATATTAATGGATTCTTCTACTGGAAGAGTATTATATGGAAAAAATCAAAATGAAAAATTATATCCCGCAAGTACTACAAAAATTTTAACAGCAATATTAGCAATAGAAAAATGTAATTTGACAGATAAAATCACAGCAAGCAATACTGCAATAATGTCAATCCCACCAGGTTACTCAAATGCTGCAATTCAGCCAGATGAATCATTAACAGTTCAAGAACTTCTTGACTTATTTTTAATTCATTCAGCTAATGAAATTGGCTACATATTTGCCGAACATATTTCAGGTAATGTGGAAAATTTTTCTGCACTAATGAACCAAAAAGCAACTGAAATAGGTTGCAAAAATACACATTTTACAAACCCAAGTGGTATACATGATGCAGAACATTATTCAACAGCCTATGATATGGCTCTTATTGCCAGATATTGTATGAAAAATGAGTCCTTTAGAAAAATTGTATCAAAAACTTCATGTACAATTAAATCTACAGATAAATATCCTGAAAGATATTTTAAAAATACTAATGATTTAATTAATCCTTCGAGCAAATATTACTATGAAAGTGCTATTGGCATAAAGACTGGATTTACAACACAAGCTAAAAATTGCTTGGTTTCTGCAAGCTTAAAAAATGGTATAGAATTAATTACAGTTGTACTAGGTGCAGAAGCAACAGAAGATGGAAAAAGCGGAAGATATGTTGATACTTTAAATTTATTTGAATATGGATTTTCTAACTATAAAATTCAGCAAATAGCTACTGCAAATACAGTTATTAAAGAACTTACTATTGAAAATGCTACAAAAGACACTAAGAATTTATCTTTACTGTTAAAAGATAGTATAACCTGTCTAGCACCAAAAGATTTGGATTTAAATAATTTAAATTATTCTTTAGAATTAAATGAAAATATATCTGCTCCTATTACAGAAGGCGATACACTCGGAAAAATAGTTTATAATATTGACGGAATTACCTATTCATCAGATTTAATTGCTGAACATTCTGTTGAAAAGTTTAATGTATTATTATTGATATCTCAAATTGCACTTGCTATAATTGTATTATTAATCTTAATTAAACTATTTTCTCCAAAAAAGAAATATAAGAAATATAAAAAATATTAATATCTATATGGAAGTCTAAATAAAGACTTCCATATTTACTTTATAATTTTTGTTTTTATTTATAATCATTTCCGATTATAATCGTAATGTCTACATCACTTGAACTTACAGAACTAGATGAAATAGTACCAACTCCAAGTATGTCTTTTATATTGTTAATAAATTTTGTTTCAACATCTGATTTGTTTATTATTGTTGTTTTGGACGTATTAGTTGTTGCAGTAGTTTTTGTAACTTTATATCCTTTAGCAGATAATGCTTTTTTTACTTCTGTTAAAGTTGATGTAGATCCTGATCCATTTAGTATTTCTATTTTTATTTTTGAAGCTTCTGTCTTGCTAATGCCATTATTAGATGTGCTATTTGAATTTGTATTATTAGATTTACTGCTGTTCGCATTTGAATTGCTACTTGTTGTATTTGTTGAATTATCACTAGCATCTTCACTATTAGAACCTGAACCATATAATTCCTCAACTAATTTAGCAGTCTCTGCTTTATCTGCAACAAAGAACCACAATGGATATGATGGTGTTGTTGTTGGTCCATATGAGTTTCCTGGTAATACTTCACTCTTAATATTGCTTACATCAATATTAACTGCATATGGCACATAGTCCTTTATTACTGAAATTGATAAATTAGTTTCTACATATTCATATGCAATATCTACAATTTCTTTTACTTTTAATATATTTTTTGCTTGAAGAGTTTGTTTTGCAGTTGCCATCATGAACTCTCTTTGGGTTCTCATCCTTCCGTAATCATCTCCCCCATACTCTTCTGGATATGTTCCTAAATACCTTCCTGTCTTCTTGTCTAAATTCCCATGTCTATATCTTAGAAGTTGTTCTGCCTTATCACCATTTAAAGTCTGTTGTCCTTCTTTTAAATTAATGTACAAATCTTGAGACGGATCATCATATTTCATATCCATAGGTACATAAAAATCAACTCCACCTACTACATCTACTAATTTTATTAATGCTTGATTATCTATAACCATATAATATTTTATGTTTAAACCAGTTAATTCATTTACTTTTTCTAGGGTTCTTTCTGGACTCTTTTGATATAATGCATTTATTTTATCACTTCCTGTGCCAGTTTGTGGTTTTTTACCAACAAATGTATCCCTTGGAATTGATAATAATGATGCATTCTGACTCTTAGGATCATATGTAGCAACTATTATTGTGTCTGTCAACTTTCCTCCATTATCTGTACTTACTCCCATAAGCAATATTTGTATTTGATCCAGATTTTTTAATGTTTCTTCATTATGTCCTACAAGTGTTGAAAGTAATCCTTGCAAACCTCCACCATTTTTCTGTGTTCTATATGCTATTCCAACTACTAACATTATTAATATCAATATTAGTAACAATAATATTCTTTTTAAAGTTCCCGATTTTTTCTTTTTTTCTCTTTTGTTTTTACGCTTTTTAGTCATTTTATCCTCCCAACTTCAGTTTTACCATTTAACTATAACAAATTTCTTGGTAGATTTCAACAGTTATTCCATTTTTTTTAAAGTTTTCACAAAAGTTTCACAAAAAACCGACTTCAATTTGCCACATGCGCAAAAGAAGTCGGTACAAAACCTTTTATTTATATTAGAATAAAATATTAAGCAATAAATTATGTTCATATAAGAACTTTGTTATAAATGAATCTGCTATAGCATTTGATATAGTTGCATTTTCTGTTGCAAATATAACAAAAAATAGAATAGCAAGAATTACATATATTATTAATATAGCTTTAGCAATACCATATAACACTCCACCCACTTCATTGAATTGTTTTATTATAGGCAATGATGTTATAATGTCTGAAACAAATGTTAATAATTGTAAAACTATTCTTACTATCAAGAAAATACCAAGTAATACCGCTGTATTTACAATCTTAATAGCCATTGTCCCTGCTGTTTCATATACAATCTCATTTTGAGTCTTGTTTATAGCATCATCTACATATTTTTCTAAATAATCTAGTATTCCTACATATCTAACTTCACCATTTCCATTTGTGTCAGCTGAAAAATTATTAATGATTGCATTTTCTATTTTTTCATCTATGTCAGTATTTTTTATTATAATATTTGAAACTGGCTTATATAATATTAATGCCAATATTATTGCAGCTAATACTGCAATTAGCCCTACAGCTAATTTTACTAATCCTTTTTTATAACATATAAAAATATTTAATACAACTATTGCAACAATTATTACATCCAAAATAATTCCCATATATTCCTCATTCCTCTCATTCTATTTTATTATAAATTTATAATCTGTATTTTATCTTTATAAACGATTCCAACTAAGGCATCTGTCATAACAATATCATTTATCTCTGTTTCTGAAATATATTTCTTCAACAATATTCCATTCTTATCAATTATATGTAATTCTGTCCCAAAATTTATTGCAATTTTATTGTCTGATGTTTTTATTGATTTTGCAACATTTTTTGTAACATATTGCCTGCTTTTTGATGATATTGTATTTGTTATATTAATATTTGTGTCTGCTGTATATCCCCCAGCTGAAATTTCCTCAACAAGTACTATTCCATTATTTAATTGAATTGTCGTAAATGTTAATTGCCTATTCTCAAATTCTGCTAATTTCGTACTGGTATTCTCTTGTAGCATTTCTATCCTGTCATTATACATACATATTAATTTATTTTGTTCTTGATACTCTATATTCATTATTAATTCATCTGTTGGAGCTTCATATTTATAAAGTATTGCTTCATTAGGATTAGTTTGTGCTAATTCCATTGAAACTACCTGTATTTTTGATTGAATCAATATACCTGATAAATCTACTTCCGCAATGGCTAAATATTTACTGTCTTGCGATATAGATACATCAGCAACTCTTGACGATACTAAATTGGTCCTAAACACTTCTTTTCCATTTCTATCAAACACATCTACAATCGACTTATAACTTGTATTTGATATAACTATAGAAATATATCCGCTTCTACTCACATTTATCTGTGTTATATTTCCTTCTATTTCGCCTCCATATAATTTTTCTTTGCCACATATTAGATAAAATTTCTGCCCATTTTCCTCACAAATAGCCATATACCTTCCAGCTGTTGTAAATATTGCTTCATTTATGTCTAATTCCATTGTACTTATTTGTGTTCCTAATTTATTGTAAAATTCTAATGTTTTTTTTCTAAATACACATATATATTTTTCATATGCATAGACTTTTGTATTTTCGTCTCCATCTAACTCTATACTTTTACAGTCTTCTTGTAATACTTCTTTTCTTAAAACATTTTCGTCACACCATTGTCTAAATTCTAAATTGAAATAATATTCACATATACATGTTATCATAGCTATTATTATTATTAATAATAGTACAAATATTATTATCTTTAAAATTCTATCTCTTTTTCGACTCTGTAGCTCTTTATCTAAAAAAGCTTTCATTATTTTCTCCTTGTCTTTTGATATCTGCTTATATTATATCATAACACTTATTTTTTGCAATATTTTTTTTAACTTTTTTATACCTCGTATTACTAATTAACGAGTTGAGTAGGATGAGTGGTTTTTCGCAACCTTGGGCGGAATACCACTCATTCTACTCAACCCATTTAATTAAGCATGTTAACTGTATAATACCTATATATCCAAAAAGAGGATACACAAAATTGACCAATTTTGAAAAGCCAAAATTTGCAATTATTAGACTAGTTATACACATAAATACAACAAGCTGTGTATAATTGGTTTTATTTTTGCTCGTGTTTTGTAAAAAACCTATTCCTATAGAAATTGCAGTTGTAAAAATTGAAGCTAAAATTATAAATGCATAAATCATTTTATATTTGCTAAAAAAGTTACCTATAACATAAACAACTGGCATCTCCAGTTTTGATATATCAACATCTGCTTTCATTAACAACATATATATCAATATAGATATTGTTATCATTATAACACTACACAAAATTGATACATATTTTATATTTTTTTGATCTGTTATTTGCTTTCTTAATGATATTAAAGCTGGAATAAGTAATATTATATTATAACTACAATATGTTATACTGCTTAAAAACCACCCTCTTTTCATTACTGGCAATTCAATCTCTGGGTTTATCGTTAATAAATTTGTTGTTCCTACTAAAACAATAAAAATAATTAATATTGGAACAATATATTCACTTACTCTTAAAACTCCTTTAACACTGGTAAAAAAAACTATAGTTGTTAGAATTGCTAATATAATATTTCCTATAACTCTATGTATCCCTAATTCCTGTTCAAAATACGCCCCAAAACCTGCTATCATTATATAAAAAGTTACTAATAACAATATATTTAATATCATATTTATTATTTTAGTTACTCTCTCATTTTTTATAAAAATTCTTAGAATTTCATCATAACTATTTATTTCTTTACTACATATTATTTTTAAACTCTTGTATATCATTAATCCTATTAACCCACAAGTAACAATAATTCCAACTATTCCAATAATTCCATATGAATAAAAAAATGAATAAATTTCTTGGCCTGAAGCAAAACCTGCTCCTATTAGTGCCCCTATTATTACTAGGGTTATTGAAAATGTTTCTCTCATATACACCTCTATAGTAAGTATATTACTATAGATTTAAATTATTCGAAAAAACTAATAAAGAACTAATTGTAAACAACATGTTATATTAAAATATTTAAAAGGAAGCTGCTTTTTTAGCACCTTCCTTTCAAGGTTAATAACCACTATTTTTATTAATTATTTATCTTTTTCTTTTTCTATAAACCCCTACCACTATTCCAACAAGTATAATAAGCATAGGTACAACAAATATTATTGTTTTTATAATAACATCTTGTTGATCTGTAACTGTATAAGGTTGAGTATCATCTTTTTTTCTTGCAGCAATAGTATCTGTTCTTTCTGTTAAATGTGAAATTGAATTCAATATAATATCTTTATTATTATATAAATTAACTGCATTTGTAGTATATTGTGCATATTGTACAGGCAAATCTGAAGCAAATAATTCATTTGAATACATTATTAATTGTGAATCTTTATCATCTGATATTTTCTTTGTTATATATGTTCCAATTATAGCAGAACCCTCTGCTTCATCCTTTTCTGTTCTTGAAGATGAACTTGTAGTAAAATCTTTTCTTATAAATGCTTTGTCTGATGTTTCTGCAATAATTTCATATGTTACTCCTAATTCTTCTAATTTAGCATCATCGCCAAGTTCAATCTTTCCTGCATTTATAAGACACATCTGTAATCTCATATCTAATTTACTCATAAAACTTGCATTTGCATTTTCAATTATAAGATTAGGTGAATTTGATAACATTTTACTACCATCTTGTTCAAGCAATGCACCATATCCAAATGTTACTCCATATTGTTCTAATATTTTATTAAAGTTTGGTGTATCAATATCTAGCATATTCTGAGATGTAAGCATTAATATTCTTCCACCATTGTTAATGTAATCTAATATTTTATCTCTTTCTAACTCTGATAAATCTTGTCCTAATGTTGTAATTACTAAACAAGAACAATCTTCAGGAATCTCACCTTTTGTTAATATATCTATAGGGTCTACATCATTTGATTCATTTTGTAACTCTGAGATAATTAATGATAATGCTTGTTCTGCATTATAATATGATTTTCCTGTAAGTACATAAACATGTGGTTTTTTGTCTATTGTTACTTCTACAATAGCATTTGTGATAGACTCTTCTGTTTTATCAATGTAGCTTCCTGTTGTATAATCTATTGTAGTTAAATCATCTAACTCCAATGTTTTTTCTTTTTCTCCTGATTTTACAACAATTAAACTATCTGTTCCTTTTATATTGTATTTTGTTTGCAAGTCTACTCTTGATGATAAATCTGTTATTTCTTCAACATTTATTTTTTTACTTATAGCTGGATATTTATTTGCATATTCTATTACATAGTTAACATCTTTCATATTTATTAATTGAATTGTTATATCTTTATCTAAATTTGCCATCTTACTTTTTGTTTCATCAGATAAAGAATATAATTTTTTTTCTGTACAATCAATATCTTCTATTTTTAATTTTGATACCCCAAAATTTATTAGCACATAACAAGCTATAACTATAGCTACAAGAAGAAGTGTTGTTGTACCTTTTATTAGCCATTTGTTTTTTATAATCTCAAAAAACTTGTTGTTCTTTTTTTCTCTTTTTATCTTCTTCTCTTTTCTTTCCTTTTTTTCTTTTTTCACTCTTTCCCTCTCCCATCTATTTAACTAATTTTCTTCTCTGCATTACTATAATAGTAAATGCCATAAACATCAACATAAATGTAATAGGTTCTACAACATCAACTATTGAAATTACACCATTTGGGAAATTTTGATAATTATTTATTATTGATATATCTGGTAAACCAATGTCAAGCTGTGGTATAAATAGTGATACAATTAAAAAAGCTATTGTTAAAATTCCTGCTATTACTTGATTTTCAGTTATACTTGAAGCAAACATTCCTACTGAAATTGCTGCACCACTAATCAATATAAATCCTAACATTGTTACTAGTAACTCTAATATGCTTGGTTTTCCAAAAAAGCATAGTATTCCAAAATACATAAATGACATTACTAATGATATAATAATTACTAGCATTGCTGCAAAAAATTTACCTAATACAACTTTAGTAATTCCCACTGGTGATGTTAATATTAATTGCTCTGTTCCTGTTTTTCTTTCCTCTGCAAACATCCTCATCGTTAATATTGGTACTGTTATAAGTAATCCCCAAAGTGCTACATAAAAATATAATTCACCTAAGTTTACACTTCCTTCTTGTACTGTTGTTTGATAAAAGAATATGCTAAATACAAGAAAAAGTATTCCAATTACTACATATCCTATTGGAGATAAAAAATAGCTCTTTATCTCTTTTTTAAATACTGCCCACATTATTCTTGTCCCCCTTCTTGGTTATTCTCTTTTTGATTAGTTTCTTGTTCCTTTTTATCTTCTTTATTTTCTCCATTTTCTTCATTGATATCTGTCACTTGATTTTCATTTTGAGAATTAATTAGTTGCATAAATGCATCTTCAAGTGTAACGTCAGATTGCTTCATTTCAAATATTGTAATTCGTTCCTTTGCCAAAACCTCAAAAACATTTTTTCTTAAATCTTCATCATTTGTAGCTGTTATTCTATATTTTTTAGTTTTATCTTCATTTTCTGAAATTAATTTTATTTCTTTTACATTTGGTAATTTATCTTTTATTGTATCCATTTTATTATCTAGATCTTCTACAGTTACATATACCGAATTATCTTTAATAACCTTCTTCTCCAGATTTTCTGGTGTATCAATAGCGACAATTTTTCCTTTATTAATTATAATTACTCTATTACAAATTTGGCTTACTTCTGACAATATGTGTGAACTTAATATTACAGTATGATCTTTTCCTAGTTCCTTTATTAGAGCTCTTATTTCCGTAACTTGTTTTGGATCCAAACCTACTGTTGGTTCATCAAGTATTATTACTTTTGGATTACTTACCAAAGCTCCTGCCATACTTACTCTTTGTTTATATCCTCTTGATATGTTTTTAGTTAATTGATTTTGTACCTCTGTTAATCCTGTTTCTTTAATTACTTTTTGTACCTTTTCTTTTTTTTCTTTTTTAGGTACTCCCTTTAGTTCTGCCATATATGTTATAAACTCTTTTACAGTTAAATCACTATATAATGGTACTCCTTCAGGCATGTATCCAATTTGTCTTTTAGCTTTTCTAGGCTTTTTAGAAATATCATATCCATCGACAATTATTCTTCCTGATGTTGGCTCAATATAACCTGTTATCATATTCATAGTTGTACTTTTTCCTGCACCATTAGGGCCTAAAAATCCCACAACTTCTCCTTCTTCAATTTCAAAATTGATATTATCTACAGCAACAAAGCTTCCGTATTTTTTTGTAATATTTTCAACTTGAATCACGAATTTCTCCTCCTCATTTTTTGTTCTGTGCTCATATTACCATTTTCTTTTACGTTTGTAAAGTTTTTTCACTTAATTTTCACAAAAAAGTCATCATCCTAGAACAAATAAAAAAATTTTTGTCCAAATGTCCAGTTCTATTTTTTTATTTAATTCATATTTATTAAAAAGTGAGGTCCGTATGCAATATATATATCCTTTTATAATTTCATTTATTTTTATATTTATTTCAGAATTAGGTGACAAAACACAAATTCTAGTTTTATCTTTTTCTGCCAAAAGCAGAACCCTTAGTATTTTATTAGGAGTCGCTTTAGGAACTTTTTTAAGCCATGGTTTAGCAATTACTTTTGGTAGTCAAATTGGTACTATTGATAATACAAACTTTATTTTTTATTTAAAACTATTTACTTATTGTACTTTTTTAATCTTTGGAATCATCGGCTTTATTACAATGAAAAAATCCACTTCCGTTGAAAAAAACACTGAAATGGATTCTAAATCTCACATTATTAAATTTTTAAGTAATTTAACCAAAAATTGTGTTCTACTCGTTGCATTGTCCATAGCTATTGGCGAGCTCGGAGATAAAACTTTTCTTGCTTCTATAGGTCTTGGAATAGAACACCCTAATTATAAATTCCCACTTATTTGTGGTTCTATCTGTGGTATGCTTGCAAGTGACTCTATTGCTATTTTCTTTGGGAAATGGTTAGGTTCAAAATTCTCTACTAATACTATAGAAATTTTATCTAATTCCATTTTCCTTTTGTTTGGAATAATTGGAATTTTAAGCATAATTATATAAATATTTGCTCAAGGGCAAAAAAGGAACCGACCCCAAATTGCCCTATTCAATTCCAAGATATTCATTATATGTTACTTCTCTATCTATAATTTTATCTGACTTAATATCTATAATTCTATTTGCTACGGTTTGAGTAAGTTGATGGTCATGTGATGTAAATAATATGTTTCCTTTAAACTTGCTCATTCCTTCATTTACTGATGTAATACTTTCCATATCTAAATGATTTGTAGGTTCATCAAATATTAAAAAGTTTGCTCCTGAAAGCATCATTTTCGCTAGAACACATCTTACTTTTTCTCCTCCTGAAATTACATTTGCTGATTTTAAAGCTTCAT
>ERZ825670.2179-NODE-2179-length-19181-cov-48.518300_pt1 | contig 19181 bp, 10 predicted proteins | sample MGYA00519929_ERZ825670 | MGnify/ENA primary metagenome ERZ825670 (study PRJEB31778, sample SAMEA3449207) | human gut metagenome | biome: human gut; feature: human-associated habitat; material: faeces | place: United Kingdom | collected 2010/2012 ...
CCTACCAGACCGAGATCGTCGCCATGCTCTCGGGCGGCATGTCGTTCCGCCGCCTCATGTGGCCCTACTTCCTCGGCGCCCTGATCATCGGCTCGCTCTCGCTCGCCCTCAACCTCTGGCTCATCCCCATCTCGCAGCGACACATCGTCGACTTCGAGTCGCAGTACCTCCGCCGCAAGCAGAACGCCCGCTACGACCAGCACATCTACCGGCAGATCGAACCCGGCACGTTCGCCTACATCCGCGGCTACAACGGCAGCTCGCACCGCGCCCTCTTCTTCGTGTTGGAACACTACGAGAACGGCTCGATCACCCACTCGCTCGAGGCCGCCGACGCCAAGGTCGACCCCCAGACCCGCCGCTGGACCGCCCCGCGATACACGCGCCGCGACTTCGACTCGCTCGGCGTCGAACACTTCGAGCAGTACCGCAACCTCGACACGCTCATCAACCTCGAGGTCTCCGAACTGGGCGAGATCAACGACCTGATCCAGACGATGAACATCTCCGAGCTCAACGACTTCCTCGCCCAGCAGCAGGCCAAGGGCTCCGACTCGATCAACATCATCCAGGTCGAACGCCACGCCCGCTACGCCTACCCGCTCTCGACCTTCATCCTGACGCTCATCGGCGTGTCGCTCTCCTCGCGCAAGGTGCGCGGCGGAACCGGCCTGCACATCGGCATCGGAACGGGTCTCTGCTTCTCGTACATCCTCTTCAACCGCTTCTTCGAGGAGTTCGCCAAGAGCGGAACCCTCCCGCCCGGGCTGGCCGTCTGGCTGCCCAACATCATCTACCTGGGCATTGCCGTCTACCTCTACCGGAAAGCACCGAAATAACACCCGACCCATGAAGAATCCCGCATACTACAAGGAGCGCTGGCCGCTGCTCTTCAACCTGGCGATGATCGCGACGATCATCCTCATACTGGCCGTCGCGGCACACCTCGTCATGCAGATCGGCACGCGCCACGGCGCCCGCCGCACCGTGCCCGACTTTGCCGGCATGCCCCTCAAGACGGCCCTTGCCGAGGCGCAAAAACGCGACCTGAAGATCCACGTCAACGACTCGCTCTTCGTGCCGGCCTACGAGGGCGGCATCGTCCTCGACCAGCTGCCCGAGCGCGGCGTCGAGGTCAAGCCCGGGCGCACGGTCTACATCACGATCAACTCCTTCCGCCAGAAGATGGTCCCCGTGCCCTACGTCGCGGGACGCTCGCTGCGCCAGGCCAAGAACATGCTCGAAATCGCCGGACTGGAGATCGCCGAGCTGGTCTACCGCCCCGACATGGCCACGAACTACGTGCTCGAGGAGTACCTCGACCGCGAGCCCGTGCTGCCGGAGAGCCGCCTCGAGGCCGAGATGGGCAGCGGTGTGACGCTCCACGTCGGCATCGCGGAGGGGGCCGGGCCGACCGTCGTACCCCAGCTCGTCGGGGCGCCCCTGCAGGCGGCGAAGGGGCGACTCTGGGAGACGGGCCTCAACGTCGGACGCATCGACTTCGACGAGGGGGTGAACCTGCTCAACCAGAAGGATGCCCGCGTCTACATCCAGACCCCGGCGGCCGAGTACAACGCCGCCCCCGGTTCGCGCGTGGACATCAGGCTGACGCTCGACACGAAGAAGGTGGCCGAGAGCCGGGCCGCGGCAGAGAAGCGTGCCCGCGAGATCGCCGAAGAGCGCATGCGGCTCGAGGAGGAGCGGGCCGATTCGCTGGCGCAGGCCGCACTGGAGCGGGGTTTCGTCCTGCCGCCCGAGGCGAAGACGCCGACGGAAAGCAATGAAACCGAATCGGAAACCGACGCATTCTTCTACTGATGACCGACACGCGACATACGGAGACCGTGCGCGACGCCGCCCGTCCCGACCTGAACGACGAGCTGAACGGGCAGACGGAGACGGGATCGGACGCCGGGGAGGACACGGACGACTCGGACGATGACGAGGGGGCGGGGCTCTACGAGCACTTCGCCGTGGTGGCCGACAAGGGACAGACCCCCATGCGGCTCGACAAGTTCCTCACCGTGCGCATGGAGCACTGCTCGCGCAACCGCATCCAGGCGGCGGCCGACAGCGGCAACATCCTCGTCAACGGCAAGGCCGCGAAGTCGAGCTACAAGGTCAAGCCGCTGGACGACATCCGCATCGTGCTGCCCTATCCGCGGCGCGAGGTGGAGCTGCGTCCGGAGAACATCCCGCTCGACATTCCCTACGAGGACGACGACCTGCTGATCGTCAACAAGCCCGCGGGGCTGGTCGTCCATCCGGGCGTGGGCAACTACACGGGCACGCTCGTCAACGCGCTGATGTACCACCTGCAGGGCACCGACATCGTCGGCGACGGCGAACTGCGCGCCGGGCTCGTGCACCGCATCGACAAGAACACCTCGGGGCTGCTCGTCATCGCCAAGAACGAGCAGGCGCACGCCCGGCTGGCCAAGCAGTTCTTCGACCACACGATCACGCGCCGCTACGTGGCCCTCGTATGGGGCAACTTCGAGGCCGACGAGGGGACCATCACCGGGAACATCGGACGCAGCCCCCGCGACCGGCAGAAGATGTACGTCTTCGCCGACGGATCGGACGGCAAGCACGCCGTGACGCACTGGCGCGTGCTGAAGCGCTACGGCTACGTGACGCTCGTGGAGTGCCGCCTCGAGACGGGGCGCACGCACCAGATCCGCGTCCACATGGCCTGGCAGGGGCACCCGCTCTTCAACGACGAACGCTACGGCGGCGACCGCATCCTCAAGGGCACGACCTTTGCCAAGTACCGGCAGTTCATCGAAAACTGCTTCGCAACGATGCCCCGGCAGGCGCTGCATGCCCGTTCGCTGGGCTTCGAGCACCCGACAACCCACCGCGAGATGCTCTTCGAGAGCGAACTGCCGGAGGATTTCCGCGCCGTGCTGGCCAAGTGGGACAGCTACACCGCAGGATCATCCCCCGAGACGGCCGTCACGGAGCCGTAGCCCCGACCGTCAGACACAGCAACAAACCATGTTTCTGCCTACGACCATCAAGGAGGTGCGCGCCCGCGGATGGGACGCACTCGACGTCATCCTCTTCACGGGCGACGCCTATATCGACCATCCGGCCTTCGGCGCCGCGGTCATCGGCCGCCTGCTCGAGGCCGAGGGGTACCGTGTGGCCGTCGTGCCCCAGCCCAACTGGCGGGACGACCTGCGGGACTTCACCAAGCTGGGGACGCCGCGGCTCTTCTTCGGCGTCACGGCCGGAGCCATGGACTCGATGGTCAACCACTACACGGCCAACCTGCGGCTGCGCCACGACGACGCCTACACGCCGGGCGGCAAGGCGGGATTCCGCCCCGACTACGCCGTGACGGTCTACACGCGCATCCTCAAGCGGCTCTTTCCCCACACGCCGGTGGTGGTCGGGGGCATCGAGGCCTCGCTGCGCCGACTGACCCACTACGACTACTGGAGCGATGCGCTCAAGCCCTCCGTGCTGGCCGAGGCGGGTGCCGACCTGCTGATCTACGGCATGGGCGAGCGCGTCGTCGAGCAGGTGGCCCGCACGCTGCGCAACGGATACAACGCCAAGCTGCTGCGCAAGCTGCGGCAGGTGGCCTTCCTCGCCGACGAGGAGTATGTCGCGCGGCTCGACCCCGCGCGGACGATCCGCCTGCACTCCTTCGAGGAGTGCTGCCGCGACAAGCGCGCCTTCGGCGAGAACTTCACCGTCATCGAGACCCAAAGCAACCTCATGGAGCCCGAGGCGACGCTCGTCGAGGCGGTGGGCGACCGTTATGTCGTCGTCACGCCGCCCCACGCGACGATCACGACCGAGGAGCTCGACCACTCGTTCGACCTCCCCTACGAGCGGGCGCCCCATCCGCGCTATGCGGGCAAGGGCGACATCCCGGCGTGGGAGATGATCCGCTTCTCGGTGAACATCCACCGCGGCTGCTTCGGCGGCTGCGCCTTCTGCACCATCTCGGCCCATCAGGGCAAGTTCGTCACCTCGCGCAGCGAGCGGTCGATCCTCGCCGAGGTGGAGCGCGTCGTGCGGATGCCGGGCTTCAAGGGGTATCTCTCCGACGTCGGGGCCCCGTCGGCCAACATGTACCGCATGGGCGGGCGCGACCGGAGGCTCTGCGCGCGCTGCCGCCGCGCCTCGTGCCTCCATCCGAAGCGCTGTCCGAACCTCGACAACGACCACCGGCCGCTGCTGGCGCTCTACGAGAAGATCCGCGCCGTGAAGGGGATCAAGAAGGCCTTTGTCGGCAGCGGCATCCGCTACGACCTGTTCGACGACTCGCCCTACCTCGAGACGGTTATCCGCCACCACACCTCGGGACGGCTGAAGGTGGCGCCCGAGCACACCGAGGAGCATGTGCTGCAACTGATGCGCAAGCCCCCCTTCGCACTCTTCGAGCAGCTGAATGCCGATTTTCACCGCATCTGCCGCCGCGAGGGGCTCCCCTACCAGTTGATCCCCTACTTCATCTCGTCGCACCCCGGCTGCACGGAGCAGGACATGCGGGCGCTGGCCGACAAGGTGCTCGGACGGCTGCACTTCAACCTCGAGCAGGTGCAGGACCTCACCCCCACGCCGATGACCCTCTCGTCGGTGATGTTCTACACGGGCGAGAACCCCTATACGCACGAGAAGGTCTACGTCGCCCGCTCGCAGGAGGAGAAGCGGCGGCAGAAGAGCTACTTCTTCGGCGGGAAGATGGCGGCCCCGGGCAGACCGGGTGGACCAGGTACTTCGGGGCGGCGCAGCGCGCGACCGGCCGTACACGCGGCAGACGGCGCGGCCCGGCACAACGGAGAGAGAATCTCCCCGGACAAAGGGGAGAGAACCGCTCCGGACAAAGGAGACAGAACTGTTCCGGCCAAAGGGGCGGCCACCCGCAGCGGGGTCGGAAAGAACCCGGCAGGCAGCGCGGGTCGGCAGAACGGAGAAAAGACGGCCTCGCGGCAGGGATTCCGCCCGCCGCGTCACGCCGGATCGGGCACCGGAACGACTTTCCGCAAGAAGCGGTAGCGCCGGCCGGCACCGACTACAGGCAAACTTTTCGGGCCATCTTTCCGACAGCCTACCGGAGGGACGGCGGGCAATCTTACCGGCTGCCGTTCCGACAAGGAGCCGACCGCAGCCCCCGACATTCCACAAGGGAACTCCCCATGAACAAAAATCCCCGCTCCGGGCCGAAGGATCGGTATCCGGAGCGGGGTTTGCGTATCGATCGGACAGCGGCCGGAGCGCGGCGGCCCTCCTGCGGCCGGTTATGCCCACATGGGCTTCAGCACGCCGAAGAGCAGCACGGCGATCACGAAGGTCACGACGATGTTGAAGCACTGCGCCGTGAGGAAGGCCCACAGGGCGTTGCGGTTCTCCTTCGAGATGATCTCCTTGAGGCGCGTCTCGAGCCCCACGCAGACGAACGCCAGCGAGAAGAAGAGCGTCGAGAACATCTTGGCGACACCCGGCTCGGCCAGCTTGCCCCGGGCGTCGGGCGTGAAGAGCCCGTAGGACTGGCAGAGGCTGAAGAGGAGCGAGGCGGCGACGAAGCCGAGGATGAACTTCGGGAACTTCTCCCAGACGATGCCCGCCGAGGGGCGGGCGCCGCCCTGCTCGCCGCGCGTCGAGAGGTAGAGGGCGATGAAGAAGGCCACGACACCGATCAGCACGTTCTGTGCCGCCTTGATGATGACGGCGTGCCGGTTGGCCAGGTCGCTCACCATCATGCTCGAGGCCGCCACGCCCGACGTCGTGTCGATCGTGCCGCCGATCCACGCGCCGGCAACCTCCTGCACCGTCTCCGGATTGTCGAAGAGCAGCGGCAGCAGCCACGAGGCCAGCCACGGCATGAGGTAGATCATCGGGACGACGACGATCAGCACGAGCGAGACGATATAGGACAACTTGCGGTCGTCACCGCCCGCCACGCGCGCCGCAGTGATGCAGGCCGAGACACCGCAGATCGAGACGCCGCTCGAGAGGATCATCGCCGTGCGCCGGTCGACGCGCATGCGCCGCGAGACCCGGTAGGCGAAGAACCAGACGACGGCCACGACGAGGCAGGCCTGCACCAGGCCGAAGATGCCCGACTTCATGACGTCGCTGAAGAGGATCGTGGCACCGAGGCAGACGACGCCGATCTTGATGTAGAACTCGCCCTGAATTGCGGGCTTCATCCACGAGGGGACGTGCCACACGTTGCGGATCAGCAGGCCGAAGAGCACCGAGAAGAAGACCGACTCGAAGCCGTAGTAGGCCACTGCGGGAATCTTGGCCACGACCTGCGCCAGCAGCGACACGGCGAAGACCACGACGAGCGACGGCAGCAGCCCCCGCATCGGACGGCGCAGCAGCGCCATGCCCGCATAGAGGACGATGAGGACGATCACGAACAGCAGGGCGATGTTGTACCAGGCGACCTCACCCACGAGGGTCGAGGGGATGCCGGGCAGCCGGTCGGGGATCAGCAGGGCCAGGGCCAGCAGCGGGATCGAGACCCAGACGACGACCCAGTCCTCGACACGGAGTTTTTCAAGCAGGGTTTTCATGGATGGCAGAGGTTGTTTCGGATGGTTTGACGGGTTCAGAAGATGCCGGTGAGCATCACGGCGACGACGTTGCGGTCCGCCATGCCCGGCGCGGCGTAGTGTTCATAGGTGTAGTTGAGCTGGCAGCGCAGCGACTTCAAAGGGTGCCACAGGATGCCGGCGGTCCAGTTCGTCTGGCGCGAATCGGCCGAGGCGGTATCCGGGAGCAGCGTGTCGTAGCGCACGACGGGCATCAGCGTCGGGGTCAGGCGCACGCCGCCCAGCACGTACCAGCCCGAGCTGTCGAACGTCCCGGCGGCGTACTCCTCCGTGGCGGCATAGCCCGTGCGGCCGCCGATCCACTCGCCGCGCACCACGCCGCGGCCGCGGTCGTAGCATACTCCGGCGCTCACGCGCTGCCGCTCGAGGCAGTCGGCACCGTACTCGCCGCCGTACCACGACCCGGAGAGGGTCAGGCCCCGCACGGGGCGGAGGGTCAGCCGCGCCACCACATCCTTCGAACGGTTATTGTCCTTGAGGTTGATGCCGGCGCCGTTGAGCACACCCACGTCGTAGGAGAGCAGCGCCCGCTCCCCGCAGGGGAAGAAGCTGCCGTGGAGCGTGAGGCCCATGTCGCGGCCCGTATCCTTGAGCGTCTCGCCGCCCTGCATCGCACCGCCGACATAGCGGCCGCCGATCGGCTCGGCAAAGCCCATGAGCCGCTGCAGGGCCAGCGGGTACTCGATCAGCTCGAACTTCAGGGGGACGTAGTCCGTGTTCTCGATCGTGAAGGGGATCTTGTACTCGCCCAGCTTGAAGTTCAGCTGCCGGAAGGGCCGGTACTGGAGGTAGGCGTCGACGATCTTGGGCGAGGAGGCGAACTCCAGCTGCACGCGGTAGTCGAGCTTGCGCGCAATGTCGCCCCGCAGGTCGAGGCGCACGCGCTTGATGAAGAACGACGAACTCTCGTCGCTCCATTCGTAGCCCGCCTGCACGTAGCCTGAGAGGCGGGGAAGGCGGTCGAGGCGGTCAAGCCGTGCGTCGCGGGCCGCAGCCTGCGCCTTCAGCGCCGCGACTTCGGCCGCCAGCGATTCGAGCGAAGGCGTTTCGGCTGCCGTCCCCGCTGCGGAATCGGACGAGGCGGGAGCTGGGGCGGAGAGACCAGAGACCGAGGGAGCCGAGGCGGCGGCAGGAGCTGCAGCGGCGGCAATTTCGGCGGCCGGAGGCTCCGCAACCGGCTGTCCGGCCCGGGCGCCGGACGCCCACGCAAGCAGCGCAAGTGTCAGAAGAAGAGGTTTCATAAGCGGGAGATCGGGTTTTCTGCAAAGTTCGCAACTCCGCGGCAAACGGGCAATACGCGAAAATACCTAAAAAGGGGCCGGACAGCAGCCCGGCCCCCGACGCTTGTGGTGAGGAATTGGTGAACTTTTTATTTTACGGACCGGCGGTCCCACCCGCCGGCACGCATCAGAGTCGGTTGGTCAGGTCCTGCACCAGCTCGCCGTCGAACAGGTGCAGCACCCGGTGCGCATAGGTCGAGTCGTGCTGCGAGTGGGTCACCATGATGACCGTCGTGCCGTCGTGGTTCAGCTCCGAGAGCATCTCCATTACCTCGCGGCCGTTCTTCGAGTCGAGGTTTCCGGTGGGCTCGTCGGCGAGGATCAGCTTGGGATTCGCCACCACGGCGCGGGCGATGGCCACGCGCTGCTGCTGACCTCCGGAGAGCTGCTGCGGGAAGTGCTCGGCCCGGTGCGAGATGTTCATGCGGCTCAGAATCTCGTTCACGCGGCGCTTGCGCTCGGCAGCCTTCACGCGCAGGTAGATCAGCGGCAGCTCGACGTTCTCGAAGACGTTCAGCTCGTCGATGAGGTTGAACGACTGGAAGACAAAGCCGATGTTGCCCTTGCGGAAGCGCGTGCGGTCCTTTTCGCGCAGCGTGGCCACCTCGCGGCCGAGCAGCTGGTAGCTGCCCGACGTGGGGTTGTCGAGCAGGCCCAGGATATTGAGCAGCGTCGACTTGCCGCAGCCCGAGGGGCCCATGATGGCGACGAATTCGCCCTCGTTCACTTCAAACGAGACGCCGTTCAGGGCAATGGTTTCGATCTCTTCGGTACGGAAAACCTTGCGCAGGTTCTCCACTTTCAACATGGACATAACAGAAAATTTTGAGGGTTATACAATTCTTTATTTCGTTTCTATGTTTATTCGCTTTTTACCGCATCGGCGGGGTTTTCGCCGGCCGTGCGCCACGAGCAGAAGGTCACCGTGGCGACCGTGACGGCGAGCACGACGGCAAAGGCCGCAACGAAGATCCACCAGCGGATCGGCATCCGGTAGGCAAACGACGCCAGCCAGCGGTCGACCGCCCAGTAGCCAACCGGCGCGGCGACAACGAAGCAGACGGCAACCAGCCGGACGTAGCGGCGGTTGAAGAGCCGCAGCACCTCGGCGGTCGTGGCGCCCATCACCTTGCGCACGGCCACCTCGCGGCGGCGGTGCTGCGCCTCGAACAGCACGATGCCGAAGACGCCCATCAGGGCGATGACGACGGCCAGCACCGTGAAGAGTCCCACGATGGTCGTGATGCGCCGCTCGCGGGCGTACTGTGCGTCGATCTCCTCGTCCATGAAGCGGATGTCAAACGCCCCGCAGTCGGGATCGAAGCGCTCGGCGGCCCGGCGGATGTGGTTGCAGACCGCCTCGAAATCGGCCCCGGCGGCCAGGCGCACGTAAAAGTGGCTCATGGGGACGGGCCAGTAGGTGCCCGCCACGAAGGCGAAGGGCTCGGTGGGATATTGCAGCGGACGGTAGTGGATGTCGGGGCAGATGCCGACGACGGTGCCGTCGTCCAGCCGGTCGCCAAGCCCGAGCCCCTGGCCGGCGAGCAGCTCGTTGACAACGTAGTGCAGCGTCGAGTCGCGGTCGTACCCGGGGCGGAGGTTCTCGCCGGCAATGACCGGGATGCCCAGCACGTCGAGGAAGTTGCTGCGGACGATACGGATGTGGATATCGACCTTGCGGTCGTTGATCTCGCGGCCGAAGATCGAGACGGCATCGGCGACGAAGCGGCTCGAGGAGGCCGTGACGCCGACGATCTGCGGGTCGGCCTGCAGCGACGAAGCGAAGGTGTCGAACGAGTCGGGGTTGTAGAGTTTCGGCGAGGGGAGGTCGAACGAGAGCATCCGCTCGTGGTCGAAGCCCAGGTCGAAGCGGCGCACGTAGCGCTGCTGTTGCAGTGCGCAGACCGAGAAGACGATCAGCGCGATCGAGACCGTGAACTGCACGCCGAGCAGCGCCGTGCGGAAGCGGCGGCCCGTCGTCGAGCCGACGAACGACCCCTTGGCGGCCATCGCCGGGTTGAACGAGGTGATGTACCACGCCGGGAAGCTCCCGGCAACAAGTGCCGCGACGAGCGACACCGCGAGCGAGAGGGCCAGCACGGGGAGGTTCTCCGCCGGCGAGAGCGGGCAGCTGATGTAGGAGGCAAATTCGGTGCCCTGCAGCGTGATGGCCACATACCAGGCGCAGAGCTGCGAGAGGATGACGAAGCCGAGGGCCTCGAACAGGAAGCTGAAGCGCAGCGAGGCGTTCGGCGCGCCGAAGACCTTGAGGATGTTGACCGCCCGCAGCCGCACGGGCAGCAGCGCGAAGAAGAAGTTGACGAAGTTGATCAGCGCAATCACGATGACGAGCATCGCGACGCTCAACAGCGAGTAGGTCAGCGTGGCCGACCCGACGGGGAACGGCGAGGGATTGCCCACGACCCGGCGGTCGAAATAGATTCGGTCGAGCGGCACGAGCAGGCAGCCGCGCCGGTCGATCTTGTCCTCCTCGGTCACCTCGTCGCCCCAGAGAGCCGCCATGCGCTCGATATAGTCGTGAAAGATCGACGCATGGAGTTCCGACCAGCGCTGCGCCACGGCATCGGCGTCGGCCCCCGCGCGCAGGCGGACGAAATAGCAGTCGTTCCAGTTGTTGGGGTGGTCGAGGTCGCCATCCCCCCGGTCGGTCAGCCCGACGATGTGCGCAAAGGAGCTGTTCGCGGGAAAATCCTCGTAGACGGCCACCACCTCCATCTGCCGCTCGGGGCGGCGCCCCCCTTCGTTGTCGAACCAGAGCACGTCGCCGGCATGCACACCCAGCCGCGCGGCCTGCGAGCGCGAGAGAGCCACGCTGTTCGGACGGGTCAGGGCCCCGAGATCGCCCTCGGCGGCCCGCAGTCCCATGGTCTCGATGAAGCCCTGCGACACCTCGTGGAACCGCTCGTCGAAGCGGAGCAGATCGCCGCCCCGGCGGATCCAGAGAGGCTGTTTCCAGCCCCAGGGACGGAGGCAGCCGCCGGCCTCGATCTCGGGCGAGCGGGCGATAAGCTGCTCACCCTCGGGACGCGGCGAGTTGAACGAGTAGTCCGTCTCGCTGAACCGGGAGAAGGGCGCGACCAGGCAGATGCGGTCGGCATCGGGGATGGCACGGTTGAAGGTCAGCTCCCAGCGCACCTGCACCAGGATGACGTAGAAGGCCGTGAAGGCCAGTGTCAGCCCGATGACGTTGAGCAGCGACGAAGCCTTGTAGCGCCGCAGCGTCGTGAAGAAGTTATGCAAGGCGATTTTCATGGAGGAATGTCTGTTTTATTCGGACTTGACCGCTTCGGCGGGGTTCTCGCCGGCCGTACGCCACGAGCAGAAGGTCACCGTCCCGACCGTGACGGCAAGCACGACGGCAAGAGCCGCGAGAGGAATCCAGACCGAGAAGGGGGCCCGGAAGGCAAAGCTCGAGAGCCAGCGGTTGATGATCCAGAGGCTCACGGGCAGGGCGATAAGGAAGCTGATGCCGACGAGCACGAGGTAGCGGCGGTTGAAGAGCCGCAGCACCTCGGCGGTCGTGGCGCCCATCACCTTGCGCACGGCCACCTCGCGGCGGCGGTGCTGCGCTTCGAACAGGACGATGCCGAAGACGCCCATCAGCGCGATGGCCACCGACAACAGCGTGAAGAGTCCCACGACGGTCGCCAGACGCCGCTCCTTGGCATACTCCTCGCCCAGCTCCTCCTCGAAGGTGCGGACCTGAATCTCGCCCGGCGTCAGGTGCGGGTCCGCCTCGGCGATGCACTGCCGCAGGTAGCCGGCCACGCCCTCCACGTCGGCATCGGGGCGGTAGCGCAGGTAGAGCAGCTGCGAGGCGCGGCCGTTTGAATTGCGCGACCACTCTTCCGGAACCACATAAAAGACGAAGGGGACGACGCCGTACTGCATCGGGCGGAAGTTGAAGTCGGCGCAGACGCCCACGAGGGGATCCGATCCGAAGAATCCGCCGATCTCGTCGCCCAGCTCGAAGCCGTATTCGCGGCGGGCCGCCTCGTTGCAGATCAGCATGCCGGTGGGCTTGTGCTCGTCCGATTCGAGGAAGTCGCGCCCGTCCGTAACGGGAATACCCATCATCCTGAGGAAGTTCCAGCGGACGATATAGGCCTGCATGCTGATCCGCCGCTCCTTGTAGGTACGGCCCCACGCCATGCGGCTGACGCTGACCAGACGCCCTTCGGCCCCCGTGACGTCGACCACGCGCGGGTCGGTGAGCAGCCGATCACGCAGGGCATCGTAACTCAGTGCGGCCTTTTCGGAGAGCTGCACGGCCATCAGGTTGCGGCGGTCGAAGCCCATCTCCTGCCGCAGCATGTAGTTGTGCTGGCGCAGGATGTTGCCCGTGGCGATAATCAGCCCCATCGAGATGGTGAACTGGAAGCCCAGCAGCAACAGGCGCAGGCGCCGTCCGCCGGAGGTGCCGGCAAAGGAGCCCTTGACGACCAGCGCCGGGCGGAACGAGGTGATGTACCACGCCGGGTAGAGGCTCGCCACGAGCGCCATGGCCACGGCCACGATCAGCACGAGGCCGAGCACCGGGAAGTTGGCGGCCAGGGCGAGCGGCGCGGAGATGTAACCCGCCAGTTCGGTGCTCTGGATGGCGAAGGAGAGGTACCACGCCAGCAGCAGCGCGATGAAGACCAACCCCACGGCCTCGAAGACGAAGCTGAAGCGCAGCGCGGCATTCGAGGCGCCGAAGACCTTGAAGGTGTTGACCGTGCGGATGCGGACGGGAACCAGCGCGAAGAAGAAGTTGACGAAGTTGATGAAGGCCAGCACGATGACCAGCAGGGCAATGCCCAGCAGCGAATAGGTCGTCACGGCGGAGCCCTGGGCGCACGGCACGCGGCCGTCGGTCTCGAAGTAGAGGTCGCGGATGCACGACAGGCGGATGGGCTCCGTCTCGAGCACCCCCTCCTCGTTCGCCTCGCCGGGATACATCTCCGCATAAACCTTCTTCCACTCCTCGATCACCTGCCGGGGGTCGGTTCCCGGATGGAGCCTGACAAAGTAGTTGTAGCTCCACTCCGAAGGGTCGTCGAGGCAGCGGTCGCCCAGGTCCATGGCCACCTGGCAGCCGGAGAGCAGCGAATTGGCGGGAAAATCCTCGAAGACGGCCACCACCTCACAGGCGTTTTCGGCCGATGGCTGGTCGGTGTCGCACCAGATCATGTCACCGATGCCGACGCCGAGTTTTTCGGCCGTCGTGCGCGAGATGATGACGCTCTGCGCGCGCTTCAGGTCGTGGACGTCGCCCGCGACGGTCTTGAAGTCGAAAACATCGAGCAGCGGCAGCGAGATCATGCCAAGCTCGAAGTTGAAGCGGTCGTAACCCATCTTCGAGGCGTTCTCGCGCAGCACGACCGCAGGGCCGAAGCCGCTCCAGGTGCAGCCGCCGGCCTCGACGGCCGAGGTCGAGGTGATCAGCCGCTCGACCATGGGCCGGCAGACCCAGGCCTGCCACTGGCCGGGAGTGTACCAGTCGGTGGTTTCGACCAGGTAGATGCGCTCCGAATTGTCGAGCGTCCGGTTGTAGGTCAGCTCCCAGCGCACCTGCACCAGAATGATGTAGAAGGCCGTGAAGGCCAGTGTCAGGCCGATGATGTTGAGCAGCGACGAGAGTTTGTAGCGCCGCAGCGTCGTGAGAAAGTTTCGGAAAGCGATTTTCATATCGGAAGGATTGTTGTTTATTCGGATTTGACGGCGTCGGCGGGGTTCTCGCCGGCCGTGCGCCACGAGCAGAAGGTCACCGTGGCGACCGTGACGGCAAGCACGACGGCAAGGGCCGCGGCGAAGACCCACCAGCGCAGCGGCGTGCGGTAGGCGAACGACGCCAGCCAGCGGTCGACGATCCAGTAGCCGACCGGCGCGGCGACAACGAAGCAGACGGCAACCAGCCGGACATAGCGCCGGTTGAAGAGACGGAGAATCTCGGCGGTCGTGGCGCCCATCACCTTGCGCACGGCCACCTCGCGGCGGCGGTGCTGCGCCTCGAAGAGCACGATGCCGAAGACCCCCATCAGCGCGATGACGACGGCCAGCACCGTAAAGAGCCCCACGATGGTTGCGATGCGCCGCTCGCGGGCGTACTGCGCCTCGATCTCCTCGTCCATGAAGCGGATCTCGACCGGGTCGCAGTCGGGGTCGAGGCGCTCGACCGTCTGCCGGATGTGGTCGCAGGCGGCGTCCGGGTCGGCCCCGGCGGCCAGGCGCACGTAGAAGGTCTCCATGTCGCCGGGGATGGTCACGAAGGCGAACGGCACGACGGGGTATTGCAGCGGCCGGAAGTGGATGTCGGGGCAGATGCCGACGACGGTGCCGTCGTCCAGCCGGTCGCCGAGCCCGAGCCCCTTGCGGGCGAGCAGGTCGTTGACGATGTAGTGCAGCGTCGTATCGCGGTCGTACCCGGGGCGGAAGTCCTCGCCGGCGAGGACCGGGATGCCCAGCACATCGAGGAAGTTGCTGCGCACGGGACGCACGTGGATCATCACCTCCTCGCCGGCGATCTCCCGGCCCCAGATCGAGTAGTTCCCGGCGACGAGCGGTCCCTGTCCCGCCGTGACGCCGATGATCTGCGGATTTTGCTTCAGGGCCGACGCGAACTCATCGAAGCGGTCGGCACGGATCAGCCGCTGCGAGTTCGTCCCGAAGGTCAGCACCCGCTCGTGGCTGAAGCCCAGGTCGAAGCGGCGCACGTAGCGCTGCTGCAGGAGCGTAAAGGCCGAGAAGACGATCAGCGCGATCGAGACCGTGAACTGCACGCCGAGCAGCGCCGTGCGGAAGCGGCGGCCCGTCGTCGAGCCGACGAACGACCCCTTGGCGGCCATCGCCGGGTTGAACGAGGTGATGTACCACGCCGGGAAGCTCCCGGCAACGAGTGCCGCGACGAGCGACACCGCGAGCGAGATGGCCAGCACGGGGAGGTTGTCGCCAAGGGCCAGCGAGCTGCTGACATACGAGGCGAACTCGGTGCCCTGCAGCGCAATGGCGACATACCAGGCGCAAAGCTGCGAGAGGATGACGAAGCCCAGGGCCTCGAACAGGAAGCTGAAGCGCAGCGAGGCGTTCGGCGCGCCGAAGACCTTGAGAATATTGACGGCCCGCAGCCGCACGGGCAGCAGCGCGAAGAAGAAGTTGACGAAGTTAATGAGCGCGATCACGATGACGAGCACCGCGACGCTCAACAGCGAGTAGGTCAGCGTGGCCGACCCGCTGGGGAAGGTCCCCATGCCGTCGAAGACCCGGCGGTCGAAATAGATTCGGTCGAGCGGCACGAGCAGGCAGTCGCACGGGTCCTCCATCTCCTCCTCGGTCAGCTCCTCGCCCCAGACCGGCGCCATGCGCTCGACGTAGGCGCGGTAGTTCTCCGCGTGAATCTGCTCCCAGCGGCGGGCCAGCACGTCGGGGTCGGCCCCCGCGCGCAGGCGGACGAAATAGCAGTCGTTCCAGTAGGCGGGGGTCATGTCCCGGTCGCCGACGTCGGTCACGGCGACGATGTGCGCAAAGGAACTGTTCGCGGGAAAATCCTCGTAGACGGCCACCACTTCGTGCTGGACGTCGGTGCGCTTGCCCTCCCGGTCCCCCAGCCAGAGCAGGTCGCCGGCATGCACGTCGAGCCGTGCGGCCTGCGAGCGCGAGAGGGCCACGCTGTTGGGCTGTGTCAGGGCCCCGAGATCGCCCTCGACGGCCCGCATGCCCACGGTCGTGAGAAAGCCCGTCGAGACGGTGTTGAGCGACATCCGGAAACGGTGGAACTCACCGTGGCGCTTCACCCAGACGGGCTGATCCCAGCGCCAGGGGCGGATGCAGCCGCCGGCCTCGATCTCGGGCGAGCGGGCGATGAGCTGCTCGCCGTCGGGGCGCGGCGAGCAGATCGAATAGCCCGTCTCGTCGAGCCACGAGCGGGGGGCCACCAGGCAGATGCGGCCGGCATCGGGAATGTCGCGGTTGAAGGTCAGTTCCCAGCGCACCTGCACCAGGATGACGTAGAAGGCCGTGAAGGCCAGTGTCAGCCCGATGACATTGAGCAGTGACGAGACCTTGTAGCGCCGCAGCGTCGTGAGAAAGTTATGGAAGGCGATTTTCATGGCAAAGGCAATTTATCCGGACAATCAGTTCTTGAGCGATTCGATGGGGTCGGCATCCGCGGCGCGGCGGCTCTGCCACCCGACCGAAAGCAGCGCCACGACGGCCGCGAAGAGCCCGGCGACAAGGAAAATCCACGGCGAGAGGGCGATGCGCACGCTGTACTCCTCCAACCAGCGCCCCAGTCCCCAGACGGCGACCGGCACGGCGATGACGAAGGCTGCGCCCACGAGCATCATGAAGCGCCGCACGAGGCGCGAGAGCATCTCGCCGCGCGTGGCGCCGAAGACGCGGCGCACGGCGATCTCCTGCCGCCGCTGCTGGATGTAGTAGGCCGCCATGGCAAAGAGCCCCAGCGAGGAGATGAGCAGCGCCACGAGGGTGAACAGCCCGATGATGTGCAGCAGGCGCCGCTGCGCGGCGAAGTCGTCGGCGATCTCATCGGTCAGGTAGCGGGCGGCGAAGAAGCTGCCGTCGGTCATTCCGGCAAAGAGCTCCTCGATGGCCCGGTAGGCTGCGGCATGATCCCCGCGGGTCTTCACGAGGATGTTCCAGGGATAGAATCCGTCGGGATCGTTCACCACGCGCAGCAGCGCCGAGGTCGGGGCGTCGAGTGCCGTGCCGATCTGGAAGTCGCGGTAGATGCCCGCAACGGCAATCGGATAGGAGAGGTCCTCACCCAGCCTGAATTCGGGGGCATCCTCCGCAATGCCCAGCTCGCGCAGGGCATACTGGTTGATGTACCAGACATTCGAGGCCCAGAAATTCCGGGATGCGGCACGCTCGTTCGCAACGGCCACATGGTTGTCGCGCAGCCGCTCGAGCCCCAGCATGCGGAAGTAGGTCGAGTCGCCGATGAAGACCTGGAACGAGACCATCCGGTCGGGCCCGTAGGCGATGGTGTTGTTGTTGCCGCGGTCGTGGGGCGTGCCGCATCCGAGCCCGACGGCCTCGACCTCGGGCAGCGTGCCGAGCGCGTCGCAGAAGCGGCGCATCGAGCTCCGGTCGGGGAAGATGTCGGTCCCGATATTGAGGATGTCGCGCGTCTCGTAGCCCAGCGGGGCCTGCACCAGATGGCGGATCTGGAGCCCGATGGTGATCGAGGCGGCGAGCAGCGCGATCGTGATGACGTTCTGCAGGGCGATGAGCAGGCGGCCGTAGAGGGTCCTGGTCCAGTGGCGGAAGGTGCCGCGCACGATGTCGATGGGTTGGTAACGCGAGACGACGAGCGCCGGGGCAAGGCCCGAGACCACGCCCAGCGCGACGACGGCGAGCAGGCTCACACCGGCCACCGGCCACGAAATGTCGTCCCAGACGGCGACCTTCGTACCGAGCAGCCGCGAAGCCCACGGGACGAAGAGCTCCGCAAAGCACGAGGCGAAGAGCAGCGCCGCGGCGCAGAAGAGCGTCGATTCGAGAATCCACTTGAGGAAGATGTTGCCGCGCGAGGCGCCGAGCAGACGCCGGGCCGCCATCTCGCGGGCCCGGAAGCCGGACTGTGCCACCGTGAGGTTGATGTAGTTCATCACGGCGAAGACAAGCACCACGAGCCCCACGCCCAGCAGGATCAAGAGGAACGAGCGGCTGCCGTGGGCCAGTTTATTGGCGTTGTTGACCGGGTCGAAGTAGAGGTCACGCAGCGGGATGAGCCGCACCTGCTGGACGACATTGCCCAGGTAGGGCCAATAGATCTCCCTGAAGAAGGAGAGCATGTCGGGGACCTTGGCCTGCAGGTCGGCCCCCGGGCGGGCGAGCAGGAAGGTCACGCCGGCGCCGCTGTTGGACATGCGTTCGTCGTTGGCCGCATTGGTCTCGGTGATGCGCTCGGCCCGCATGACAATGTCGGCCGCGGGGATCGTCGAACGCTCGATGTCGCGCATCACGGCGCTGACGACATAGGTGCGCTCGTCGTTGTCCACGCGAAGCGTCTGCCCCAGCGGGTTGAAGGTCCCGAAGACCTTGCGGGCGAACGACTCCGAGAGGACGACGTTCTCGCGGGCGGCGAGCGCCTCTTCGCGCGAGCCTTCGAGCAGCGGGAAGTCGAACATCCGGAAGAAGGTCGTGTCGGCATAGAGCACCGAGGCGAGGAACTTCTGCCGGCCGATCTCCACGGGGGTCGAGCCCGCATCCGAATCCTCGAAGAAGGCCACGGCGCAGGTCGATTCGATCTCGGGGTAGCGGTCGCGGAGGTATTTCTGGAGGTAGTAGCCGCTGGCCACCGACTCCTCGGAGCAGACGGCATAGATGCGGTCGGCCCTGGTCTGACAGTTATCGACGGTGAGCTGCCGGAGCGTGTAGTCGGCCACGAGCAGCACGAAGGCCAACGCGAGGGTCAGACCGGCAAAATTGACGGCCGTATAGAGGCGGTTGCGCCCCAGGAAGGTGAACCACGAACGGAAATCGAGTTGGCGGAACATGTGCGGAAGCGGTTACTTGTTGAGAATCAGCACGTCGTTGGCGCCGTAGTTCTCGTAGCCCGAGACGATGACGCGCTCGCCCGGCTCCAGCCCCTCGAGCACCTCGTAGTACTGCGGGTTCTGGCGTCCGATGCGGATCTGGCGCTTGTAGGCGCGGTCGCCCTCGGGGGCCACGACGTAGATCCAGGCGCCGCCCGTCGACTGGTAGAACGATCCGCGCGGGATGATGACGGCATCGGTCGGCTGCCCCAGCTCGAGGTGCAGGTAGTAGGTCTGGCCGCTGCGGATGTTGCGCGGATGGGCCCCGACGAAGGTGAAGTCGGCGCGGAACTGCCCGTTGCGCACCTCGGGGTAGACCTTCCGCAGACGCATCGTGAAGGCGGTGTCTTGCCGCTCGAAGGTGGCGTCGAGCCCCGCGCGCACGCGGTCGATGTAGCTCTCGTCGATCTGCGCCTCGACCTTGTAGTCCGACAGGTCGTTCACCTGCCCGATCTTCTGTCCCGAGGTGACCGACTGCCCCAGCACGACGTCCAGAAGCCCCACCTCGCCGTCGATGGGCGACTTGACCTGCAGGTTGCCGATGCGCTGGCGGATGAGCTCCATGTTGCGCTTCATGTTGGCAAGGTTGTCCTCCATCTGCTCGATCTGCACGGTGCGGTAGAGCGAGTCCTGTATCTGCCGCTCGATGTTCAGCTCGCGTTTCTTGGCAGCCAGCTCATAGTCCTCCTTCGACTGGAGCCAATCCTCGCGGGCTATGAGGTTACTGCGGTAGAGCTCCTCGTTCTGCTGCCAGGTGC
>ERZ825670.2190-NODE-2190-length-19110-cov-3.529415_pt1 | contig 19110 bp, 16 predicted proteins | sample MGYA00519929_ERZ825670 | MGnify/ENA primary metagenome ERZ825670 (study PRJEB31778, sample SAMEA3449207) | human gut metagenome | biome: human gut; feature: human-associated habitat; material: faeces | place: United Kingdom | collected 2010/2012 ...
ATTCCAATCTACCGCTCCATCACCCAGTCCCAGATGCCATTTACCGACCGAGCCGGTCACATAGCCGGCCTGTTTCATAACCTTCGGCAAAGTGACTTGCTGCGTATTGATAATCAGAGCGGCATTACCGGGAAGGATTTTTGCATCTTTATTCGTCCAGGGATATAATCCGGTCAAAAGTGAATAACGACTGGGCGTGGAAGTCGCTGCCGTACAATATCCCTGCGTAAAACGCAGTCCTTCGTTTGCAATCCGGTCCATACCCGGAGTTTGGATACGGGTGGCTCCGTAACAACTCAAATCGCCATACCCCAAATCGTCGGCTACAATGATTACGACGTTGGGCTGTTGCTGGTCCTGAGCGTAGACATTAACTCCGGATAAAGCCCCTATCCCGGCTGCTACGCATAGTAGATTTTTCATATTCATGTTTTTCATATATAAAAATACAGGCATTGATTGTAATAATCAACGCCTGCAAATATAATCAATCGCTCGGATTTCAAAGCATGCTGCTTACGGATTTTGCGTTCGTATTCCGAGTTACTATCTATGATTTCTTTTTGGCAGTCTTCTGGTTTCCCGCCTCAGCCCGCTTCTTATTCCGCCAGAAACTGCCGTCGCGCTTGCTGCCGAACATATTACGTCTTTTCGATTCCTGCTTGATGGCTTCTTTCTTCTCTGCCACGGCTGCTTTTACATCTGCCGTTTCAAATTCATTTCCGCCGGCAACAGGTATCTGTTTGCCTATCAGTTTCTGGATATCTTTCAGGTACGGCACTTCCTCTGCATCGCAGAATGAATAAGCGACACCGCTGCGTCCGGCACGGCCTGTACGTCCGATACGGTGTACGTATGTTTCCGGCACATTCGGCAGTTCGTAATTTATCACATGCGAAAGATGGTCCACGTCGATACCGCGGGCGGCAATATCCGTAGCAATCAGTACACGGGTGGTATGGTCCTTGAAATTAGTCAGTGCACGCTGGCGAGCTGTCTGGCTCTTGTTTCCATGGATAGCTTCCGCTCCGATATTCGCTTTTGCCAGGACACGGGCCACTTTGTCCGCACCATGTTTCGTACGGGTAAATACCAGCACCGATTCCAAAGAAGAATCTTTTAGCAAATGCGTCAACAGGCTTACCTTCTCCGCCTTTTCCACGAAATAAACGGACTGGTCGATCTTATCCACTGTCGATGAAGCCGGAGTAACCTCCACCTTCTGCGGCTCATGCAGGATCGTTCCTGCCAGGCGTTCTATCTCCGGCGGCATCGTTGCCGAGAAAAACAGCGACTGGCGCTTTTTGGGCAACAAAGGTAAAATACGTTTGATATCATGGATAAATCCCATATCCAGCATACGGTCGGCCTCATCCAATACAAAATAATCAAGATATTTCAAGCTGATAAATCCCTGGTTGATCAAATCAAGCAGACGTCCGGGTGTTGCAATCAATACATCTACGCCACGTTCGAGCGCATCCGTCTGAGGTTTCTGTCCTACACCACCGAATATAACGGTATGCCTCACACCGGTATATTTACCGTATGCCGTAAAACTTTCTCCTATCTGGATGGCCAGTTCGCGGGTTGGTGTCAGTATCAATGCTTTGATACCACGCACTTTACCATGCTGGCGTTCGTTATACAAATTCTGAATAATAGGAATGGAAAATGCAGCCGTTTTACCTGTTCCGGTCTGCGCACAACCTAATAAGTCATATCCGTCTAAAACGTAGGGAATTGCTTCTGCTTGTATAGGGGTTGGAATTGTATAACCTTCTTTTGTAAGAGCCTTTTGTATCGGCTCTATCAGTTCTAATTGTTCAAATGTCATCTAATAATAATGTTGAGCCATCGCGGCTCGTTAAATAAATAATTGAATGCAAAGGTAATAAATAAAACGGGAATCATCCTAATCAACTACTAAAATGTATGAGAATACTTCCGAAAGACATTCTGTATACTTTATAAAAAGAGGTAGGTGTAAATCAATTTAGAGGTACGTCTAAATCAATTTACACCTACCTCTAAATAAAATCAGACGTACCTCTTTCTCTAAAACGATAATATAAGAGTAAAAATAACCTTTGAATATTGTATCAAATAATATATTATCTTTGTAAATTGATTTTTGGATGATGAAAGAGTTACAGTTGCTGCTAAAGAAGTTTTTCGGATATACTTCTTTCCGCCCGTTACAGGCGGAGATCATACAACGTATTTTGAGGAAAGAGGATTCACTGGTGCTGATGCCTACCGGTGGAGGAAAATCAATTTGTTTCCAGTTACCGGCCATTTATATGCCGGGAACAGCTGTCGTGATCTCTCCGTTGATCGCCCTGATGAAAGACCAGGTAGGCGGATTGGTTGCCAACGGTATCCCGGCAGCCGCACTCAACAGCATGATGCCGGAAGAAGAACGACACAGAATAAAACAACTCTGCATACAGGGTAAAATAAAACTGCTTTACCTGTCACCCGAAGCCCTGGTAGGCGAACTGCATTGGCTGCTTCCCCGTATGGATATATCCCTGATCGCCATCGACGAAGCCCATTGTATCTCACATTGGGGGCACGACTTCCGTCCTGAATATACCCAACTGTCCGTTTTGAAAGAACAGTTCCCCAAAGTTCCGATCGTCGCCCTGACAGCTACAGCCGACAAAGTCACACGTACCGACATTGTCACCCAATTGAAGCTGCGTAATCCGGAAGTTTTCGTTTCGTCCTTCGACCGTCCGAACCTGTCCCTGACTATCCGCCGGGGACTGAACAAAAAGGAGAAAACTTCCGCCATCGTCCATTTCATCCATGCCCACCGCCATCAGAGCGGTATCGTTTACTGCATGAGCCGGAACAGTACCGAGAACCTGGCAGAAGAACTCTCTTCTTACGGGATCAAGGCCGTTGCCTATCATGCCGGACTCCCGCCCGTTCAACGCGAAAAGGCACAGGATGATTTTATCAACGACCGGGTAAACGTGGTCTGTGCAACCGTTGCCTTCGGGATGGGAATAGATAAAAGCAATGTGCGTTGGGTCGTACATTATAATATGCCCGGAAGTATCGAGAACTACTACCAGGAAATAGGCCGTGCCGGACGCGACGGGATGAAAAGCGACACCTTGCTGTTCTATTCGGTAGGCGACCTGCTTGTCCTCCGCCGTTTTGCCGAAGAAAGCGGACAAAGAGACACCAACCTCCAGAAGCTGAACCGTATGCGCCGTTATTGCGAAGCGGACATCTGCCGCCGGCGTATCCTCCTCAGCTACTTCGGAGAAGAAAGCGACCAAGATTGCGGCAACTGTGATGTATGCAAAAACCCTCCGCAACGGTTCGACGGCAGCATACTCGTCCAAAAAGCGTTAAGCGCCATCTTCCGTACCGGCGAATTCGTCGGCATGAATATGCTGATCAATATCCTCCGCGGCTCGGAGAAGACAGAGATCACGGAAAAAGGATACGATAAATTAAAGACATACGGTGCCGGAAAAGACCTCTCCTATAAAGAATGGAAAGAATATCTTTACCAGATGCTTCAATTGGGATATATCGAAATCGATTATGTCAATGCCGGAATACTGAAAGTCACTCCGCTGGGAAGAAAAGTATTGTTCGGTGAACAGAAAGCGATGATGGCTATCTATAAAGAGCCGGAAGAAAAAACTTATTTCAGAAGAAAAGACTCAAAATTCAAATACCGCCCCATCAAACCCATCCAATCGGCATCGGTCGAAGAAACGTTGCTCGACTCGCTCCAGCAACTCCGCAAGCAGATTGCCGAACGCGAACAGACACCAGCCTACATCATCTTTTCCGATGATTCACTGGAAGATATGGTACAAAAAAGGCCTGTTACCCTGGAAGAGTTCAGCGAAATACGTGGTGTGGGAGAAATCAAACTGGAAAAATACGGAAAGGTATTCGTGGCACTGATACGGTTCGTACTGCGGTTGCCCAAAGACAGATAACCACCCGTTTTTATTTCAGTTTCCCGATAATACGTTTAAGAAGCAAAAATTACCGTTACAGTAAAAAAAGAGACGGTTCTTACAAAAATATCCGGTACTTTAGTCTTCGAAAAAAGAACCGGACAGTATCCCTCTACCGCCGGTCCTATATAGTATTAACTTATAAAATAACAGCTTATGAATACGCTAAATGTAAAGTTGTCTCATAGCATTTCTCAATTATATGAGACTTTGTGTCAGGTTGGAAAGAGTACATTTGCTGAATTACAACGAGCAACAAATTTTAAAGACACGGAGCTCTGTCTGGCTCTATGCTCGCTCATGCACGACAACAAAGTATATCAGGCACGTATCAGCAATACCGTTTATTACATTATTAAATAATGTTCTCCACCGGAAATTCGATCTCACCAAACCCGATCATCGCATTAAACAGGCGAACCAACGAGTAACGTGACAAATCCTGCGGACGAATAACAGCCGGAACAATCCTCCCCTTTCCTAATAGAGATGCCCGCATCGTTCCTTCCAACAAAGGGACCTCGGGTGTCTCCCATTGGCTACCATTCCATAAAGCAATATTGGCAATCGATGTATCCGTCAAGACGCCATCACGTATGATTAAAATATCGTCCGCTTCCCCCTTCTGACGAAATAATTCATCCAACTTCTGACGGTCAGCACTTTTATATGTATAATCCAACCCGTCCGACGTGACCAGTCTCAAACGATTCACCGGACGAACGGTGTAAGGTAGATATTCCACCTTCTCCACTTCCTCCTGATATTCGACCCGGCATTTGGTACGTCCTGAATAATCTCCGGGCTGGATATAATCCGCCAGGTTTACAGGCAGGTTACATTCGAACACATCTCTCCGCGTCTTGTTGAAGCGATAATTATGAAAGGCCAGATTAACCGCCTTTCCATCCTCGATACGGATTGTTTCAATAAATTGGCACATATACTTTTTGTTTCATTTCATTATATTCACTTTCTAAATTACTTTGGGAAGTAATCCCACCGCCGCTCTTAAACAGGAAATCTCCTCCCTCCTGCCCGATAAAACGAATCATCACGGCACTGTCCAAACGATGGCCGTCAAAATAACCCATAACCCCGGTATAAAATCCCCGTTCGTATGTTTCAGCTTCCCCGATAATCTCCATCGTCTTTTTCTTGGGAGCTCCGGTGATAGACCCTGCGGGCAACAGCCGGAACAGTATGTCTCCCAATGAGGCTTTCCAGTCTTCCGGTAGCTTACCACTAATTTCCGAACTTGCAACAGTCTTCCCCTGTTTGTCTTCAACTCATCTATATACCGGTATCGCGACACCGTCACTTCCGATGCCACCTGGCTTAGGTCGTTACGGATCAAATCGACAATCGTGGCATGTTCAGCCTCTTCTTTTTTATCTGCCAAAATCCGTTCCCGCGCATTCGGCAAAGAGGCATCGATCGTCCCTTTCATCGGATAAGAATAGATAAATCCGTCCTCGATACGCACGAATATCTCAGGAGAGAAAACAACAAAACGCTCCTTCACCCATAATTTATAAGGAGCATGGGAAAGATAAAAAATCTCTTTCAACGTCAGGTTCGTTCGTACCGGAGTCGCACAAGTCAGGTTGACCAGATAAGAATTACCGGCATAAATATGCTCGATTACTGTCCGGAAAGACCGGGAGTAAGTTTCAAAAGAAACCGGATTAGTCTCCCATTCAACATATTTTTCCGGAAAGGTTTCCGCTTTTGACGTCACATTGGTAACGCCATTCAAATCATACAACACCTCACGCGGCTCTACCTCCTCCGGCTCCGCCACCCAAACTTGCTCCTGCTTATAATCAACGACAAATATAAAAGGCCGCCCGGATAATCCCAATCGATTCATATACCGGACGGCTTCTTCTTTATTGCAAAACTTCATATTATATCAAAAATCGCTCTGTCAGTCCGCCGAAAGCATCAATACGACGGTCACGGAAGAACGGCCACCAACGACGCACATTCTCACTCCGTGCTTTATCAATCTCTACCACACGCACCTCTTCATGGTCGTTCGGGAACTCAGCCAGCAACTCTCCCTGGGGACCTGCTACAAAGCTATTTCCCCAAAACTGGATACCGTTTGTCTGTCCCGAAGGGTCCGTCTCATGTCCGGTACGGTTTACCGTAATCACCGGAAGCCCGTTAGCTACGGCATGTCCGCGCTGCACTGTTATCCACGCACCCAGCTGACGTTTTTTCTCTTCTTCCGTATCACTACTCTCCCAACCGATAGCCGTCGGATAAATCAGCATCTCAGCACCTTTCATCGCCATCAGGCGTCCTGCTTCCGGATACCACTGGTCCCAGCAAACCAATACGCCCAACTTCCCGACAGACGTCTCTATCGGTTCGAATCCCAAATCGCCGGGAGTGAAATAAAACTTTTCGTAGTAAGCCGGGTCGTCCGGTATATGCATCTTACGATATTTTCCGGCAATCGAACCGTCTTTCTCAATCACCACGGCTGTATTATGATACAATCCCGGAGCACGCCGCTCAAACAGGGAAAGTACTAAAACCACGCCCAGCTCTTTTGCTAAAGCTCCGAACTCTTCCGTAGACGGTCCCGGAATCGTTTCCGCCTGGTCGAACATCTGCGTATCTTCCGTCTGGCAAAAATACAGGCCGTTATGCAACTCCTGCAAGACAACCAGTTCCGCACCTTCGTCGGCACAAAGCCGGATGCTATTTTTCAGTTTCTTTATATTATCTGTCCGGTCACAGGTATTTGCCTGTTGAATCAATCCTACTTTCATACAATAAATTCTTTCGGGTACTGCATCGTCACACAATGCAATGAGCCATGTTGTTTAATTAACGGTAAACAATTAATACCTACAATCTCTCTGTCCGGAAACGCCGTCTGCAAGGCCGCTTTCGCCACTTCATCTTTCGGTGAGTTATAGAACGGAACAAGCACCACCCCGTTTATAATCAGGAAATTGGCATAGGTAGCCGGCAAACGCTCGCCTCCCCACTCCACTTTATCCGCCATCGGCAAAGCGACCAGCCGATAAGGTTCGCCATTTGTCTGCGTGAACTCCTTCAATTCCTCTTCCATCTCCCGGAGTTCGGCAAAATGCTCGTCTTCCTCATCCGTGCACTGCACATAGGCAATCGTATCCTCACTGCAAAAACGCGCCAGCGTATCGACATGACTGTCGGTATCGTCTCCCGCCAGATAACCGCTTTCCAACCACAGGATACGGTCCAGCCCGAACACCTGCTGGAGATAATTTTCCAGTTCTTCCTGCTGGAGATATTCGTTTCTGTTCACGGAAGATAGACATTCGACCGTAGTCAGCAAAGTTCCCTTTCCATCCGACTCGATACTGCCGCCTTCCAATACAAACGGCTGCATATTGACAGGAACCACTTCATCGGCAAAAGTCTTGCCATGAAACAATTTCCGCGTAATCAGATTATCATGGTTGGCAGCAAACTTCATCCCCCAACCGTTGAACACAAAATCGTACACCACCGGCACCCCGTCATCAAACACGGAAATGCCCCCATGGTCACGCGCCCAGGTATCGTTCGTCTCCATCTCACGGAAAATAACACGGTTATAATCCACCTCTCCCAACTGCGAGCGTACCACCGTTTCATCCGGACAAACAATCAGTAACTTCTCCCGTTTGATCACCTCTTTGGCAATCTCCACAAAACAAGGAACCACCTCGTCCAGTATCGGAGCCCAATCGGTCCCCTCATGCGGCCAGGTCAGTTGAACAGCACTCTGAGGATACCATTCTGCCGGTAATATCGTTTTATTATCCATGTCTGCTAATTTAATTTTCAGGATACAAAGATAAAAGATAATAAGAGCAATGACAAAATTCTGCAAAAAACTCCTCTACCTATTTGGATTATTCAGAAACCTCATTAACTTTGCGGCACAAAGTACTTTTTATTTTAAGTATATGAATAAACAAATAGAAGACATAAAAGCTATCCGCGAGATGATGGAGAAATCATCCAAATTCCTTTCGTTAAGCGGTTTGTCAGGCATATCAGCCGGAGTCATAGCCATTATCGGAGCAGCACTTGCCTATTTCCATATTTTACGGGAACCGGCCAGTGCCAACTTCGACACGACACACGAAGCCATGTTCCGCGAAATCACTTTGCTGATAACCGACGCTTCCGCCGTGCTGCTCTTCTCTATTTGTTTCGGTATCTATTTTTCCTGGAGAAAATCGGTGAAAAAGAACCTGATGCCCTCCAAAAGCCTGATAAAAAGGACACTTTATAACCTCGGTATCCCATTGATTGCCGGAGGTATCTTTGCCCTCATTTTCCTGCTACGCGGCGATTTGGCTATGGCGATCACCATGACGCTGACCTTCTATGGTCTGGCATTAATTAATGTATCCAAATACACCCTCGACGAAGTACATTATTTAGGCTTGACGGAAGTCGTGTTAGGTATTGTTGCCGCCCTGTTCCCCGACTGGAGCCTCTTGCTTTGGACTATCGGATTCGGAGTTTGCCATATCATTTACGGCACAGCTATGTACATCAAATATGATTTGAAAAAAGAATGAAAAACATACTGTCCAAATTAAATAAAGCCTTCGAAAGCCGGATACGATTAGGTATCATGTCTATCCTTTCGGTAAACGAATCAGCCGACTTCAACACCATGAAGCAACTGATGGAATTGACCGACGGGAATTTGGCCAGCCACCTGAAAGCCTTGGAGACTCTCGGATATATCCAGTCCGTCAAACAATTCATCGGACGGAAACCCAATACCCAATATTCCATCACCGAAGAAGGACGAAAAAGTTTCAAAGAGCATTTGAATGCACTGGAAGAACTTATCAAATAATTTTTTTACCCATCTACTTTGAATCGCAAAGTACTTTTAAACTACATAAAACAGGTTAAGCTTATGGAAACAACAATCAAAAAAGCAGCAAAAATCAATCAGTCTATCACACTGAAAGCACTGATTATCGGATTCCTGACCCTCATCCTTCTGATTCCGGGATTAATGATCCAGGATCTGATCCGGGAAAGACAAAACCGAAGTTTGGAAACAATCGAAAAGATTAACAACAAATGGAGCAATGCCCAAACCTTTTGCGGTCCGGTCATTTCCATCCCTTATACCACGACGCAGGTAAATCCGGACAACAAGACAACCATTCAGGAACACCTTCTGAATATCACACCGGAAAACCTGAATATCACAACACAGTTATTTCCAGAGGAAAGATATTACGGTATCTACAAAACGATCCTTTACAAAAGCGAGATAGACATAACAGGAAACTTCGACAAAATAAACTTCCCCAAACCGGAAAACAGTATCATTCATTGGGAACAGGCCTATCTATCCATCGGTGTTTCCGACCTGAGGGGCATAACAGAAAACATCGACTTCAAACTGGACAACAAACAATTGTCGGTCGAAGCCACCGGTAACCTGGATACGCAGATAGGAAAAATGCTGGTCATGCCATTAAAGAATACCGACCCTCTCCTGTTCAGCCAACCCCAAACATTCAACTGCAAATTAAAACTGAACGGCAGCAGTAACATCAATTTCATCCCCATAGGCAAAACGACTAAAGTGCACGTTACAGGCAACTGGAAGTCCCCCGGTTTCATCGGCAACTTCTCCCCGGAGCACCATATTACCGAAAAAGGATTCGAAGCCGACTGGAGTATCCTCAGTTTCAACCGCAGTATCCCGGAAATGTGGATCGACTACCCGGGAAACTCATTCGACGATTCCTCCTTCGGGGTAAGCCTGATCGACCCGGTAAACCATTACCAGCAGAACATGCGTTCCGCCAAATATGCCATCATGTTCATCGCCCTGACCTTCGTTGTCTTCTTCTTCGTCGAGATCCTGACCAGAAAACGGATCCACCCTATACAGTATTTGTTGGTCGGCTTCGCATTGATCCTGTTTTACAGCCTGCTCCTGTCTATCTCCGAACAGATAAACTTCGGCACGGCCTACCTGATTGCCAGTATCGCCACCATCGGCCTGATCACAGCTTATACTCACAGCATCTTCAAAAATAAAATACAGACCGGAGCACTCACCGGCATGTTATGTTTATTATATATTTTCCTGTATGTTGTTCTGCAACTCGAAGATGTTGCCTTATTAATAGGAAGTATCGGCTTGTTTGTAATCCTGGGAACGATTATGTTCTTCTCCCGGAAAATAAGTTGGTATAAACAAGAAGATGAATATCCTCAAATACCTGAAACAGATAAGTAAACAACAAACCTTATAAAGGGAAAGATATAGACTCCAGCATCTGTTTTCGCCAGGAGAGAAGTTTACCGTTTTTGAATAAGCGACGTTGAACGAAGCACCAACTGCCGAGCTTGTTTTCACGGACAGTAGGCCAACGGTGCTTCTCCTGGTAAAACAGTTTTAATTTTTCATAGTTTTCAATCCAGATGTCGTCGGTATTCCAGACAAAACCGGCTTCATCCATCATCTTGATGCGATCGGAGGCGAGTACCCCCTGTTTACGGAACTTACGTTGGGTACTACACCAGGAACCTAATTTGCCATCATTACTTTTAGGCCAATATCCCTTTTGGTGATAAAAAAACACCACCTGTTCCCAATTTTTTATCCACTGGGCATCCAAATCTTGCTCCCACACAAAACCGATGCGATCCAACAAAGCTATCCGTTCTTCAGATAACACCCCTTTTTTACGTCCCTGCCGTTGGGTGTTGCACCAGATACTCAGATTATTTTCTCCCTTCTTAGGATAACGTTGCATCTGAGTTATAAAAATCTTCAGTTCTTCATAATACTGTATCCAACGACTGTCCTGTACTTCCCATTCGAAACCGATCCGGTCCAGCTGCAAGATATAATCTTCCGACAACGTCCCTTTCTTCCGGGCAATCCGTTGGGTGTTACACCAGTTTCCCAACTTCCCTTCGGCTGCCTGCGGCCAGCGCCCTTCACGTTCCTTATATTCGATCAGTCGTTCATACATCACAGGCCACGCATCCAACTCCGCCAGCATATCATCCACACGGGCACGGATATCAGACAGGAATCCCGTGACCTCAAACTCCATAAAGCCTTTAAAGCTCTTCGGGGCACGGATCGCCGGATGATAAGCCAACTCCCTTGACATAGCCTCATAAACAGAACGGCCCGAAAGGTTATTGACGAAGTCAAGCACCACCGGATGCCGGTCCGAACCGGCTTTCAGGCAGCGGCCCAACTGTTGCAAGGCTACTACATACGACTCCGTCCGACGCAGGAACATGGCGGCATCCACTCCCTCCACATGCAATCCTTCGATCAACATATTTATAGAGAAAAGGACATGCAGTTTTCCCGTTTCCCTACGGAAACGACGCAACGTCTTTTCATTCTCCCGATTGCTGAGTCCGTTATGGATCTCGAATGTTTCCGTCTCAAAGCCTGCCTGCCCGAGCCAGTTCGATACTTCGGGAATCATATGCTGAAGATCTTCCTTGTCTTTACAGAAGACAAGCATTTTCTTTACCTCTTTCGGAAGATAACGCCGGATCAGTTCCGATGCACTCAATGAACCGCGAAAATCCAGTCGGGCAAAGTCTATCTTGTCTTGAATATGCTTGCGCCTTTCTGATGTACAGTCACTCCTGTTCAGCATACGCTGTACCTTATCCAGCTGGTTATTCAGATCGAATACACTCTGCACCAGGACAGGGACAGGCAGTATCTTATAATACCAGGCCATAGACAAAGACAGTTCATGGAACAGGTTTCCCTTGAAATAGACCTCTACCGTATCGAGCATCTCTTCAGGACGTATCGGAGTTGCCGACATTCCCAGTACACGGGCCTCCGGATTGTTATCAATGACTTCCTGTACGGCTTTACCCCATACCTCCGCCCCGAAATGATGGAACTCATCGATAATAATATGATCCGCTTTAAGCTCACCGACCGTACCGCGATTCAGGACTAATGCCTGGAAAGTCCGGTAGGTCACATGCGGCATTGTCCTGCCAATTGCTTTTTTGATCTCGGCGATAATCGTAACATTAGGAGCAATAACTAAAATATCATCTTCCGAATGACTGACGATATAGCGGGCAATCAGGTAAGACTTTCCTGTTCCGGTCGCCTGTACAACCGCTCCGATCCTGTTTGTTTTGAATCCTTCCTCAATTGCCCGGTAAGCCGCTTCATTATGTGAAAACAGTTCAATATGCTTTCCCGTTTCCAAGCTTTTCAGATAGCTTTCATCCGAAACTGTCAGTCCATGCAGTTCAAAGGAAAGTGCCTCCGGCAGATAACCGCCATGAGCCAGGATACGGTACTGATTGCAGCCACACATTTCCTCGATTCGCTGCATTTCAGTATATAATCTGTCCACTTCCGGCAAGCCGACAGGTTCCTTATTCCATACCTCTTTTACAATGAAAGTAACGGAGTCCTCCCTGAAGCCTACCAGCAGACAGCCGGATTCTTCAGTGATAAAATAATGGTAAGAATGATAAAGATCGCAGAGCACAAATAATATGCAAGTTTCAAAAAGACTCTTTCTGTTTTACTTCTTAATCCACACCCTCAGGAGAGACTATAATCGAATATCCAGGACCGTAACCAACACCTTTTTCATTAATCACATAGGCACGGATGTAATAGACACCCGGAGACAAATCACCCAGCGTTGCCGTGAAATCACTATCCGCCTGCACACTATAATCCCAGATGTTCGGTTCACCGACCGTATTCCAACAGAATCCGCATTCACTTATATTCCCGCCACCGTTGTCCAGCACTCTCGAACGGAATGTATACGTTGTAGCATCCAATACTTCTATTTCATCCACAACCGGAACTGTACGCGTATCCAACACCAACGTACGACTATACCCCGTACCTATCTTATTACTCGCATAAGCCCTTATGTAGTAAACACCCGGATACATAGTACCCATAACTGCCATGAAATCATCATCCGCTTCCAACAGATTATCCGAAACATCCGGATATTCATGCGTACTCCAGCAAAAACCATTAGCCGTTATTTTACTGCCTCCCGCATTCAGTATTGAACACTGTATCCGGTTGGTTTCCCAATCAACAATACGAACCCTGTCAAGTACCGGAACCGTCAGCACATGAATCGACACACTCAATTCTTCACCATAACCGACACCTGCTTTATTGACAGCATAGGCACGTATATAGTAAGTACCCGATTCCATTTCTGATATCGTAGCCATAAAATCATCATCAGCCACAACTACATGATCCTCCACCGACGGTTTTCCCGTCATGTTCCAGCAAAAACCTTTTTCCGTTATCTCACTTCCACCATCTGTCACTAATACGGAACGGAACACATTGTTATCTGGATCAATACGTTCCACCGCCCCCACTACCGGCAGCGATATAATATTGACCACCAACTCCTCACTATAACCCACACCATATGTATTCTCGGCAAACGCACGTACATAATAGACCGTATTGGGATTCAGCCCCGACAACACGGCAGTAAACTCTTTACCCGCTGTCTCCCTCTCATCTGCCACCGTCGGCGTACCAGTCGTATTCCAGCAGAAACCCTTCGATATGATTTCAGCACCTCCACTGTCTTCCAGTGTAGCACGAAATTCCTTCTTCAATGAATCAGACAACAGGATACTGCCGACCTTAGGAAATGTTTTGCCCGTCTGAATCTTTATTTCCGGACTGTAAGCAAGATACGAACTATCGTTTAATGCAAAAGCACGCAGATAATAGGTCGTGTTCTCTTCCAGGTCCGGAATGGAAACGGAAAACGCAGCCTCCTCACCTTCCGCTTCCAGCTTCCGGTCGTCTACCGTCGGGTTGCCCTCTGTATTCCAGCAAACACCTTTCGATAACAAGTTAGCCCCCGTACCATCTATTCCATCATCTTTCACCCGGAAGGTGAAACGGTTAGCGACCTCCTCGTCCGCCGACAGGTCCGACAACAAAGGCTCACCATACAACAACGTCTTAAAACTACCCGACTGCCCTGTCAGACGATCCGTACCGTTACCCGCATACAAACAATATTCGTACGACGCATCCGCATCCAGTCCTTCCAGCAGCACCTGCATGCCAAATGATAAAGAATCCCGGCATGCGACCTCCGAGGCATGATCACGGTCACCCGCCTTCCACCAAAGAAAACCAGTCTCTTTTAACGGTATCTGACTCGTCACGCTCCCTTTCAACCTGACATACGTTCGCCCTATATGCTGCGGTTCCTCCAACTGCATGCCGATCGATATGGCTTCAGGTTCGGCGTCCTTTTCACAACTTCCCAACATCAACACAGCAGGAAGAAAAAACAATATATACTTCAATAGATTCATGGACTCTTCTGTTTTTTCGGTTCATCGATTAAAAAATAACTCCAATTCCCAGATTTCCCTCCAAATATTTAAAGCTGTTCGTTTGCAAACCCAGCGAAAATACCATTGGTCCGGCAGACAGGATTCCTCCGATCTCAGCTTCCACACCCTCCAGGGAATGGTCTTTGTTTTTACCCCACTTGCCTCCCACCGTTTCCCAGACCAGCGTACGTGTGCCGTACCCTACTCCGGCATACAGATAAAACGGTTTCCACAGGCGTTGTACGATCCCCCCTGTGACAGACAAGCGGCTTTTTTCCGTCTTACCCGTGTACCACTGTACCTCACCATCTTCACCCGACATCCCGACATCGTTGCATTCGAAATCATCCGAAGGAGTATTGCTGAAACTATATTTCGCTTTTATATATCCCCCCGTGCGTCTCATTGCAGCAACCATCAAACCGTACGACATCTGGGAAGTACGGAACCCCATCACAGGCATCACCATCACCCGGGGCCTTTCAGGCTTTTTACGCGTTGACAATAACTGTACATAGTTTTCCAAACGGGCCTGCATTTGCTGCTCCCGGGAAGACTGCTTTAGCGTATCAACGGACGCATCCTCCGTGTGCTGACCGTAAGCCGTTGATACACAAACCACCCATAACAAGCAGATCAACATTTGTCGAACAATTTTATTCATTTCTTATGTTTTTGAGATTTTTCGTTTCCATAACCATAGCCATATCCATAACCGTACCCATAACCATAACCGGCACGTTTCATATTGATACCATTCAGTATCACCGCCATATTGCGAAACTTCTCCTGTTTATATAACTTTTCCACTTCCGGCAACTGACGGCGATCCATCAAACCTGCACGAATCACATAAACCGTCAAGTCAGCCACGCGGTTCACGATCGTGGCATCTGCTACCATACCGGCCGGCACATTGTCCAAAATCACATAATCATAACGCTCACGCAACGTATTTACCAATTCTTCCAAGCGATTACTCAGAAGTAACTCTGAAGGATTAGGAGGCACAGGACCTGCATGGATTACGTCCAAACGGTCGTTGATGCCCGATGGTGCAATGATCTTATCCACATCATCCACCCTCCCCGACAAATAGTGCGTCAATCCCGCACCAGCGTGGCTGATGCGGGCGCTAAGGGTACCCTTACGAATATCGGTATCGACAAGGATCACCTTTTTATTCGTTAGAACAAAACTCATCGCCAGGTTCATTGATACGAAAGTTTTCCCCGCACCCGGATTTGAAGAGGTAAACATCACCACTTTCAGATCTTTTGCTTTTACACGCATGAATTCCATATTCGTCCGGACAATACGGAATGCCTCCGAGACACCGTCGCGACCGTTCTCATGCACCAGGATTTCACTCTTGTCTTTCCGGTTACGCGAAGGAATCTCACCCAGGAACGGAACAGACAGGTTATCCTCTATATCTTTCCTTGAACGTACCGTCGTGTTCATCGTCAACTGTACCCAAAGAATACCCGAAGGAACCACCATCCCCAACACACAGGCTGCTAAAAGAACCAGCATCGATTTGGGTGCCACTGGTTTCTCACTACCCTGTGCCGGGTCGATAATACGGGCATTACTCTCCGTGATCGCCTGCGACAAGGCATTCTCTTCCCGCTTGTTCAGAAGGTAAAGGTAAAGTTCCTCCTTGATCTTCTGTTGGCGTTCAACCGACAACACGTACTTTTGCTGAGTCGGGACAGCTGCTATACGACGGGTCGTCTGCACTTCACGTTCACGTATGTTCTTTATTTTTATATTCAAACCTACGATCAGATTGTCTACCGCCCGGATAATTGTCTGCTTCATCGCACCCAGCGAATTATTCAGGTCCATCACGACCGGATTCCTGTTACTACTGTTACCGATCAACTTGTCGCGTTTTAAGAGCAAGGTATTATATTCCGAAATCTGACTTTCCAAACTTACATCCGAGATACCCGTATTGGCAGGTATCAGATCGGCCCCCTTATGTGGGTCAGTCAAGTACTCCCGAATATATTTTGCCAGCGTCAACTGGTTCTCCAATCCAAGTCCTTCCTGGCTGTACTGGCTACCTTCCTGCAAATACATACCAGCTTCCGAATGGATATCGGTCAGCTGATTTTCTCTTTTGAAGACCTCGATTTCCGCATCCACATTTCCCAGTTCTTTTTCAATAATAATCAGGCGGTCATTGATAAAATTCGATGTATTGACCATCACCTGATTCTTGTCGCTTATCGCATCCTCGTTGTAAATAGCAATCAGTGTATTCAACACATCCTCCGCACGGGATGCAGAAACGTCCTGCAATGATAAATTCAAAATAGTAGCTGTTTTACTCGCTAGCACAACCTGCAGAGATTCATTATAATCCAAGGCTACCCGATCCTGGTTGCTTTTAGAAACTGTTATCTCACTCCCATAATAAAGATCCGTATAATACAGACTGGGAGTTACCACTACTTTTCCGATAGGCGTCGATACCGTATCGTTCAACGCCACAGTCAACGTCTGGTCTTCCAGTACCTGTCCTTCTTCCTCCAGTTCTTCGGAAAAGAAACCCGACAGGCTCACTTCTTTATCTGATACCGGCACTACCGTCAAACCAAATTCAAGGTTTTCATTTGCCTCCGGGAAACGGACCACAACAGGTGAATGACTGTACAACTCCACCGTACGCAACCCTTCACGAATGCTGTAACTGATATCCAGGTCCAGACGTTTGACAACTGATTTCATCAACTGTTTCGATTTGAAGACCAGCAGTTCGTTATCCACACTCCTTTTCATATTGAACATATTCAAATCCTCAAAAACGGCAGCCTCACTGGCTGCGCCGCCTCCTTTCGTATCGTCCTTGATCAATACCGTTGCTGTACGCTGGTAGATTTTCGGTGCCCACCCCAGATAAAGCACCGCTACTGCACAGCAGACCGCCACAGATAACAGGAACCAGTACCAGTTGGCACGTACGACACGATACATATCGATCAGGTTCAACTCATTTTCCTCTTCACGAAGCATATTTGTTTCTTGTTCGGGATTCATCACTCTTATACTCTTTTGTTATTTGAATATTAATACTGCAACCGTGGTCAACAGGGATACGACCGATACCCACACACCCACCGTGTTGTTCTGATTGATGCCACTCTGGCCCGCTTTCGCCTTGTTCGGTTCCACATACACGATATCGTTCTGTTGAAGATAATAGCAGGGCGAATCGAAGATATCCGCCGAACGTAAATCATGGAACAGGATCGTACGTTTACCATTATTCTCACGGATCACCGCCACACGATCGCGACGACCGTAAATCGTAAGGTCACCAGCCATACTTAAAGCCTCCAACAATGTGATACGGTCACCCGATACGGTAAAACTACCCGGCCGGCTAACTTCACCAATGACAGAAACCTTAAAATTCAGGAACTGTACTGTTACGATTGGGTCTTTAATCAAATCCTCGTCCACCAACCGTTTCTTAATCAGTTCCGTTAGCTGCATACGGCTAAGGCCCGAAGCACGGATCTTACCCAAAATCGGGAAATCGACATCACCATAGCGGTCTACCAAATAGCCCAACACACGCTGCTGACCAGTCGTTCCGTTATTTGTGCCTAACTGATAAGTAACCATCGGCATATTAAATGGTAATGCCAGTTCCGGATCACGGCTGTTCACCATGATTGCCAGCAAATCGTCTTCATGGATGATCGGCTCGTATATCTGTTCGATATTTCCCTGCCTAAAAGGTTCTACATCCTGCATGTAAATAATGTTTTTGGGTGATGCACAAGAGCCCAGTAGCACCACAAGCAAAACTCCTAAAAGTTGTTTGTTCAAATTCATTTTCATATATTATTTGTTTTTGTTGATATTTCAATTAAAAAATTGTTGAATCAAAACTTCCTGAATTCCAACCGGGCATAATCCGATTGCAGGACCAAATGCTTTGATGTTAATTCTTTGACGCCGAAGCGTTGCTCCGTTCCGTTCATGCCAAATGGCAATAAATCTTCAACTTTACTGACCGGCATGACTACAAACAATGAATCTCCGGTATATTCCATATTGCCGGTCTGACTGGTTACATCAACCTTCATCAGATTGATTGTATGCAAAGCCACGCTGTAATAAGCCCGTTCCGGAGCCTCTTCCACGCCGGACGCATATTCTATTTTCATGATCTGCCAGCGACCATCCAGGTCTCCGTTGATCGGCATTTTTCCGCAGGCACTGACCATCAGAACCAGCAATACTACTGTTATATATCTTCTCATAACATTCATTGTATTCATCGTATCCATCCTGTTTTTCTGATTGTTAACATGCCACCGGCACTTTTACCCAACATCCCGCCTCTGTCAACACCTAGCGATCCTGTAAAATCCCAGCCTTTTAACTGATGGGGCGTATAAGTTAATTCTACCAACGCATTTCCATTCTTTTTGATCTCATAAAAAGGTAAGCTATAAGTTCCCCAGTTACGGGTAAACGAGAATAAAATACGATACCGCAAATCGTTGACCGGATTCCCCATAACCCCGAAATGATGTCCCTGTGAGCGATTGCTTTTAAAGACTATTTCTCCATCATCATTATAAATTGGAGACATAACCAACGGATTACCGATTCCCATTCCCCAATGCTGCCAACCGGTATAAATACCATGATTATAATAATTATCTGTACCACTCACTTGTTCAGGTATCTCCGA
>ERZ825670.2197-NODE-2197-length-19057-cov-3.647984_pt1 | contig 19057 bp, 20 predicted proteins | sample MGYA00519929_ERZ825670 | MGnify/ENA primary metagenome ERZ825670 (study PRJEB31778, sample SAMEA3449207) | human gut metagenome | biome: human gut; feature: human-associated habitat; material: faeces | place: United Kingdom | collected 2010/2012 ...
ATTTATGAAATCAGAGGAAAACAAGTAATGTTAGATTCAGACTTAGCGAAATTGTATGAATGTAAAAATGGTACAAAAGTTATTAATCAAGCAGTGAAAAGAAATATAACTAAGTTTCCAGAAAGGTATTGCTTTCAATTAACTGAAACTGAGTACAGAAACTTGAAGTTCCAAAATGGAACTTCAAGTTTGAATAACTATGGTGGGGTTAGAAAAATGCCGTTTGTATTTACAGAACAAGGTGTTGCAATGTTGGCGACAGTTTTAAAAACTCCTGTTGCTGACGCGGTTAGTATGAGAATAATAGATGCATTTGTGTATATGAGAAGATATTTATCAGGTGTAACTGGTAGTAATATGTTAGTTAATCATGAAGAGAGAATATTAAAGCTAGAAGAACAATTTAATAAGTTTTCAAGTAAAAGAAATACGATTATTTATGAAGGAAAAATATATGACGCTTATAGCGTGATATTAGATATATTTAATGAAGCAAAGGGCGAAATAATTATAGTGGATAATTATGTGAATAAAGAATTATTGGATATTTTAAGAGAAGTAGATAAAAAAATAATAGTCATATCAAATAATATGAATAATGAATTAATTAAGAAATATGAAAGTCAGTATGATAATACTCAGTTTGTTACTGATAATCCATTTCACGATAGGTATATCATACTTGACAGAAAAGAAGTGTACGCAAGTGGAATGTCATTAAAAGATGTTGGTAAAAAATATAGCTATATAAATAAGATAGAAGAGAGCATTTTTATAAATGAATTAATTAAAAGAATTATAAAAATATTAAAGTGAGCCACGAACTTTCAAATTTGCCCTTGTATTTAAGGGAAAATTATAGTATAATTAAATTACTTGAAAGGAGTGGCAGAAACGAGCCACTCTTTAATTTATGTATAAGGAGGATGTATGAAAGAAAAACTTATGGAAGAATTAACTCCACTTTTAAGTGAAGTAGGAGTAAAAATTTATGATATTTCTTTTGAGAAAGAAGATGGAGTAGATACATTATTTATTAAAATTGATAGTGATAAAGAAGTTGATACTGATTTATGTACTATGGTATCTAATATTGTTAACCCTGTAATTGACAAGTTAGATTTAATTAATGAAGAATATGTTCTAGACATATGTAGTAAAGGAGAAGATAATGAATAATCAAGAATTTAAAAATGCGTTTGACTATTTAGTTAAAGAAAAAGGTTTAGACCCAGAATTAATAAAGGAAGCAATGACTAATGCGTTTACTGCAGCATATAAAAAGAATACTGGAGAAGACGCTGATATTAGATGTGAAATTAATACTGATAATGGAATGATTAGAGTATTTAAAAGAATGACTGTTGTTGATGGAGAATTAGAAAATCCCGATGCAGAGTATACATTAGAAGAAGCGCAAGAAGAACACGAGGGTGCTCAAGTTGGAGATGTATACGAAACTGAAGTTGAAACTGAAGACTTTGGACGTGTTGCAATAAGTGTTGCAAAACAAGTTGTTTTACAAAAAATACGTGAAGCTGAAAGAAAACAAGTAATGGACGAGTTTAGAGATAAAACAGACGAATTGATGATAGGTTTTTTAGCCATGGAAGACTCAAGAAACTATTATGTAGACCTTGGAAAAGCAAGAGGAATATTACCTAAAAACGAATTAATCCCAGGAGAAAAATTAAATATGGGAGATAGTGTTAAAGTTTACGTTACTAAAGTTGAAGAGACTAGTAAAGGACCAAGCATTAGATTAAGTAGAAAACACTATGGTTTTGTAAAAAGGTTATTTGAAAGTGAAATACCAGAATTTAAAGATGGTCTATTACTTATGCATGGTGTTGCTCGTGAAGCAGGTGTAAGAAGTAAAGTTGCTGTATCAAGTACAAGTGCAAACGTTGACGCTATTGGAAGTTGTATTGGAGAAAAAGGTAGACGTATTGCTTCAATTATTAAAGCTTTAAATGGAGAAAAAATAGACTTAGTTTTATATAGTGAAGACCCAGAAGTTTATATTGCAAATGCATTAAGCCCAGCTAAAAATTTAAATGTAAGTATAATGGACGAAAAGAAAAAAGAAGCACTTGCTATAACTGATAAAGAAAATTTAAGTTTAGCTATAGGAAAACAAGGAATAAATATTAAGTTAGCTAGTAAGCTTACTAAGTATAATATACAAGTTAAAACTTTAGATGATATAAACAAACAAATTAATGAGTAAAATATAAAGGAGGTGTGTTTACTTGAAAAAAATACCTATGAGAACCTGTGTTGTAACAAGGGAAAAATTAGAAAAGAAAGATTTATTAAGAGTTGTTAGAACTCCCGAAGGAAAAGTAATAGTAGATGACACACTAAAATCTAATGGAAGAGGTGCTTATCTAAAAAAAGATATTTCTGTAATAGAAAAAGCTAAGACTTCTAAAATTCTAGATAAACATTTAGAAGTTACTGTTCCATTTAGTATATACGAAGATTTAAAAGAAAGGGTGTGAGATGTATGACTGTAGAAGAATACGCAGTAGACACTAATAATAGTATAGATGTAGTACTAAAAAAATGTAAGGAACTAGAAATTGATGTTAGTTCTAAAGACGATTTTCTAGAAGATGATGATATAATCATTCTAGATAATGAGTTAAATGGTGAAGAAAACTTACTTAGTGAAGAGTTAGAAAGCAAGTATGACTTTGAAGACCGAGCAGAAGAATTAATTGTAAATGAGAACATTAAGACAGAGAGCCCTGTTAAAAAGATTAAGTTAAAGAAAAAAGATAGTACTAAAGATATAGAAAACTTCAAGAAAGAAAAGAAGAGTATCTATAAAAATAAGACTAAACTACAAAGTAATATGAATGCTGAAAATAATGTTATTCTATATAAAGAAGGAATGACTGTAAAAGATTTAGCTAAAGTTTTAGGTGTAACAGACACTGACTTAGTTAAAAAGATGTTCATGATGGGACTTATGATCAACATTAACTCAAGCATTAGTTTTGAAGACGCAGAAGTAATTTGTATGGAATACAAAAAAGAGTTAAAGAAAGAAGCTAGTGTTGATATTAGTAACTTTGAAGAATATGAAATTATTGATAATGAAGATGACTTAGTAACTCGTCCACCAGTTGTAACTATTATGGGTCACGTTGACCATGGTAAAACTTCACTACTTGACTATATAAGAAATACGCACGTAGTAAGTAAAGAAGCTGGAGGAATAACACAAGCAATTGGTGCATATCAAGTTGAAATAAATGGAAACAAAATCACATTTATAGATACACCAGGGCACGCAGCATTTACCGAAATGCGCGCAAGAGGTGCTAAAATAACAGATATAGTTGTAATAATAGTTGCAGCTGATGACGGAGTTATGCCTCAAACTAAAGAAGCAATAGATCACGCTAAAAGTGCAAAAGTTCCAATTATTGTTGCTATAAATAAAATAGATAAAACAACAGCTAACGTTGATAAAATAATGAGTGAGATGAGTGAATATGGGTTAACTCCTGAAGAATGGGGAGGAGATACAATATTCGTCAAGTTAAGTGCCCATACTGGTGAAAATGTTGACTTACTTCTAGAAAACATTATTGCTTTAGCTGAGATGGAAGAGTTAAAAGCTAACCCTAAAAGATATGCAGTTGGAACTGTTATTGAAAGTAAACTAGATAAAAACAAAGGTGTAATAGCTTCACTTTTGATAAACAACGGTACACTACGTTTAGGAGACCCAATTGTGGTAGGAAGTACTTTTGGTAAAGTAAGAACACTAAAAGACTGTAATGGTAAAGATTTAACAAGCGCTGAACCTTCAATGCCTGTAGAGATAACTGGTCTTAATGAAGTGCCAGTTGCAGGTGATAAATTTATGGCTTTTGAAGATGAGAAAACAGCAAGAAGCGTTGCTGAAAAAAGAAGCGTATTAGAAAAAGAAAAGAAATTTACTAAGAAAGCAGTAAGCTTAGAAGACTTGTTTGAAAGAATAGAAAGTGGACATAAAGAAATTAATGTAGTACTTAAAACTGATGTTAAAGGTAGTGAAGAAGCTGTTAAAAATGCTCTTGAAAAAATAAATGTTGAAGGAGTAAAAGTAACAGTTATAAGAAGTGGTGTTGGAACTATTACTGAAAGTGATGTAGTTCTTGCAAGTGCTTCAAATGCAATTATAATAGGTTTTAATGTAGTGCCTAGTTCAAAAACAAAAGAAGCAGCTAAAAATTATAATGTTGATATAAGACTATATAATATAATCTATAAGTTAGTTGAAGAAATAGAAAGTGCAATGAAAGGTATGCTAGACCCTGAATACGAAGAAGTGACAACTGGTGAAGCAGAAATAAGACAAATATTTAAGTTCTCTAAAGTAGGAAATATTGCAGGTGTACACGTTACAAGTGGTGTAGTTAAAAATAATAGTGAGTGTAAACTTATTCGTGATGGAGTGATTATAACTACTACTAAGATAAAAAGTTTACAAAGAGAGAAAGACCAAGTTAAGGAAGTTAAAAGTGGATTTGACTGTGGTATAACTCTAGAAAATTATACTGATATTAAAGTAGGAGATACTATACTTACTTTTGAAATGAGAGAGGTAAAATGAAATTAAAAGGTGAAAGAGTAGCAAGTGATGTAATAAAAGAATTAAGTAATATCTTACTTACAGAAGTAAAAGATGATGACTTAAAAAAAGTAACGATTACATATGCAACTGTTACAAATGATTTATCAAGTGCCAAAATATATTTTACTACACTAGATGACGATAAACGCGATAAAGTAATTAAAGATATGAATAATGCAAGTGGTTACTTTAGAAGTGAACTAGCTAAACGTTTAAATATTAGACATATACCAGAATTACATTTTGTATATGATACTTCAATTGAATATGGACAAAAGATAGAAAGTATTATTAAAGAGATTAACGAAGAAGAAAGTTAATCTCTTTTTAAATACAAAGTATACTATAGTAACCATACCCAAAAGAAAAATATGTGTTATCATATACTTAGAAATAAAGAGGTTTATAGTATGGTTAATTTTGTAATAGTTGAAGATAATAAGTTTCATATGATTAGGACAAAAGAAATAGTTTTAGAGTTTATGATGAAAAATAATTTTGCTTTTAAAATAAGAGAAGTTCCTATAGTTGACGATAAGTTTTATGAAATGATCAAGTATGGGAATGCTAAGCAATTTATTTATATATTAGATTTTGAACTAGGCAATACTAATGCAATAGATGTTGCAAGAAGAATAAGAAAGTATGACTGGAAAAGCCCGATAATAGTGTTTACTGTTAATGGCGGGATGGCTTATGATACATTTAAGAAAAGACTACAAATACTAGACTTTGTAAACAAACAATATGATGCAGAAAAAAATTTACATGAATTATTTGAAATATGTTTTAGAATGTTAAAAATAAGTAAAGAATTTAGAGTAAACACTAATAAGGGAACATATTGTATAGATTATGCTGATATAAAATATTTTTGTAAAGACGCTACTGGTAGAAAAAGTGTTATTATAACAGATGTAGCCGAATATAAAATACCTTTAACGCTTAGTCAAATTAAAGATTTAGTAGATGATACATTTGTCTATACTCATAAATCATACTTAGTAAATAGAAAGAGAATACATCTACTTGACTGGCAAACGCTTGATGTAAATTTTGATAATGGCACCAGTGCTAGACTTTTATCAAAAACACACAAAAAAGAACTTGGAGAACTTGGACTTCCTTTTAAACAACCGCCTAAAGTAAAATTTAAAAAAACTAATTTAAAAGACAAAGTAGGGTTTTAAAAATCCTTTTTTCTTTACAGTTAATTATCACTTAGTATTTGCATAAAATAAGTTTTATGATATAATTTAATTGTATATAATTAAGTAGGAAAGAGGTGTTATATGTTAACACATTATCAAACAGACCCTGGAAAGGTTAGAAGTCATAATGAAGACTCAGTAACAATAGTAAGAAATTTAAGTGGAGACTATTTACTTATAGTAGCTGATGGAATGGGCGGACATAAAGCTGGAGAAGTTGCTAGTTCAATGGCTGTTACCACTATAGGAAGTAGATTTCAAAGTATGAGCACACTTGGAAACAAAGTGGACGCGATCACATGGCTTAAAGAAATTATAGAAGAAGTAAATACAAGCATTATTAGATATGCAGATGAACACGTGGACTCAATGGGACTTGGTTCAACTTTGGTATGTGCCGTTTTAAGTAAAGATTATCTAATATTTGCAAATGTTGGCGACTCTAGTGGTTTTGTAATAAAGTCAGGTAAATTATATAAAGTAACAAAAGACCATACACTAGTAAACGTGCTTGTTGAAAGTGGAGAATTAAGACCTGAAGAAGCAGTAAATCACCCACAGAAGAATGTTTTAATGAAAGCATTGGGGGCAGCAGATAAGATAAGCGCAGATATATTTGATGTTGAAACTACAGTAGATGGGATATTCTTATGTAGTGATGGACTAACAAATATGGTAACAACCGAGCAAATTGAAAGAGTACTAAATGATAATAGTTTAGATATAGAAGAAAAAGTAGATAAACTTATATTAAAAAGTAATTTAAGGGGAGGAAATGACAACATTTCAATTGCTTATTTAAGTAGGGAAGGAGAATAGTAGTGATAATTAAGGGAACTAAAATTAATAATAGATATTCTATAATAAGAACACTAGGAGAAGGTGGAATGGCTAATGTCTATTTAGCTTATGATACAATACTTGATAGGAATGTGGCAGTTAAAGTACTTAGGGGCGATTTGGCAACAGACGAAAAGTTTGTAAGGCGTTTTCAAAGGGAAGCACTAAGCGCTAGTAATTTATATCATCCAAATATTGTACAAATCTATGACTTTGATAGTGAAGATGGACAATACTATATAGTAATGGAGTATGTAGAAGGTAAAACTTTAAAGCAACTTTTAAAAAGAAGAGGAAGTTTAACTATAACTGAAGTAATTGATATAATGAGTCAAATAACAGATGGAATGGCACACGCGCATGACTCCTACATTATTCATAGAGATATAAAGCCTCAAAATATAATGATACTAGATAACGGAATGATAAAGATAACTGACTTTGGTATTGCAATGGCTCTAAATAGTACACAACTTACTCAAACTAACTCAGTAATGGGTAGTGTTCATTATTTGCCACCTGAACAAGCTGCAGGAAAGGGTTCTACCATAAGAAGTGATATTTATTCAATGGGTATTTTGATGTATGAATTGTTAACCGGGCAAGTTCCATATAAAGGGGATAATGCTGTAGAAATAGCTCTAAAACATTTAAAAGAACCACTTCCAAGTATCAGGAAGATATTACCAGAGTTACCACAAAGCATTGAGAACATAATATTAAAAGCAACTGCGAAGAACCCACAAAATAGATATAAAGACGCTAGAGAAATGCATCAAGATATAATAACTGCAATGGATGAGTCTAGAATTAATGAACCTAAGTATGTTTATCCATATAAAGAAAACGACTTAGAAGAGACTAAGAGTTTAGACGAAGCAGTGGCTGTTATAAAAAAACAAGAGAAAGAAGAAAAGGAAAATATGAAAAAGAAAGAATTAGAAGAAAGTAGATCTGAAAAGAAAATCCTTATTATATTTGCTAGTATATTTACTGGACTTATAGTACTATGTGCAGCTTTAGTATTCTTACTTCCATATCTAAGTAAAGGAAAAACAGTAAGCGTGCCTGATGTTAGTAAGCTAACTAAGGTTGAAGCAACTAATAAACTTGTAAAAGAAGGCTTTACTGTAAGTTGTGGAGAAGACGACTATAAATATGACTCAAGCGATACTATAGAAGAAGGATACGTTATTAAGTCTAGCCCTGAAGCTGGTACTATGGTTAAAGAAGGAAAGACTATATGTTTAACAGTTTCCAGTGGAGAAAGTAGTTTTGAATTAGAAGACTATATAGGAAAGAATTATTTTGAAGCAAAAGGTATACTAGATACTAAATGTAAAGACTTATGTAATGTTGTAATAGAAAAACAAAAAGTAAAAGAAACTGATAATTATGAAGATAATACAGTTATTAAGACTAGTCCAAGTAAAGGAGAACTAGTTAAAAAAGGTGATACTATAACACTTTATATTCCTGATAAAGAAATACTATATCCAAATTTCTCAACTTACACAGAAGCCCAACTAGATGAATTTGCTACTAAATATGGTATTACGGTTGAAAAGAAATATGTCGAAAATTCTAGTTTAGCTCCTGGTACTATCACAAGTCAAAATAGAAAACAAGGAGACCCAGTAGTGGCAGGAGTAACACTAACTGTTACAATTACAAAAACTCCTGAAGTTGTGGAGGACATAATTTTACCAAATGAAGAATAGTTTAGGAAAAATAATAAGTATAAATAAAGACTTATATTCTGTACTTTGTGGTACAGAAGTTTTTCCATGTTCAGTCAGGGGAAAACTAAAAAATATTAAATTAACTGTAGGAGATAATGTTAAATTTGATAAAGATAATAAAACTATTGAAGGAGTACTTGATAGAAAGAATACGCTAATAAGACCACTTGTATCTAATATTGATAAACTATTTATTGTAGTTTCAAGTGTGACACCGTTTTTTAGTTCATATTTGCTTGATAAGTTTATAGTGCTAGCTGTACACAACAATATCACGCCTGTAATAGTTATAACTAAATTAGATTTAGTAGACAAAAAAACTAAAAAAGAGATATTAAATACGTTAAAGTACTATAAGAAACTAGGAATACACGTATATAAAAACACTAACACTTTTATGATAAAGAAGGAACTAAAAAACTGTGTTAGTGCACTAGGCGGGCAAACTGGGGCTGGTAAAAGTACTCTTTTAAATAAGTTAGATAAAACTCTTAACTTGAAAACTGGAGAAGTTTCTATTGCTTTAGGAAGAGGAAAACATACTACAAGATTAGTTGAATTATTGCCTTTATGTAAGGGGTTAATTGCTGATACACCAGGCTTTAGTAGTTTGGAGTTAGATTTAACAGAAAATGAAATAAGAGACGCGTTTACAGAGTTTGGCTTTAACTGCAAATATAACACTTGTAATCATACTCATGAAAATGGATGTGACGTTATTAAAAGAGTTAAAGAAGGAAAGATACTAGAAAGTAGATATAATAATTATATTAAATTAATTGAGGAGGACAAACATGTTAGTAAGTGGTAGTTTTTTAAGTAGTACAATTAGTCCAAAAGACGCTATAAGTTATTTAGATAAGTATGTAGACTTGATGCACGTAGACGTTATGGACGGAAAATTTGTAGAAAATAAAACATATACATCTGGTGAAGTAATTAAGTTAAGTAAGTATATCACAAAACCTTTGGATATTCATTTGATGGTTAAAAATCCTATTAAATATATTGACGAGCTAGCTATGTTAAATGTAAACAACATTACTTTTCACTATGAGGCAGTTAAAAATGTAATGGAAGTGATTAATCATATTAAAAGTATGGGCATAAGATGCGGGCTTGCAATTAATCCAGAGACTAACGTAAGCGAGATAACTGAGTTTTTACCCTTAATAGATGTTATATTAGTAATGAGTGTACATCCAGGAAAAAGTGGACAAAAGTTTTTAGAAAGTGTTACTTACAAAATAGATGTACTTAGAAAACTAATAGATGAAGAGGGCTGCTCATGCAAGATAAGCGTTGACGGTGGAGTAAACGAAGAAAATATTGATATGTTAAAAGAAAAGAAAGTAGATATATTAGTAAGTTCTAGTTATTTATTAAACGGGGAAACTTTAAAGAAAGTTAAGTATATAAAAGGAGTTTAGTTGTGAAATTATTAAAAGATAAAACAGTGCTAATTTTACTAGTGTTGGTTCTAATAGTTTTGTTTTTCGGTATAAGTTTTGTACTTAAAAATAATAAAGAAGAAGAGACTACTATAACACCACAAATATACGAATATTCTTTAATTTCCAGTAGCACTAATGGAATACCTTTTCAAGTAAAATGCGCAAAAACAAGCGTGGAGGTTAAAACTGACAATGGAACTCTTTTATATAAAGGAACTAAAGCAAATACTCAAACTGTTTTATGTAATAATGTAGTTGTGTTTATACCAACTAATATCAATGAAAGTAAAGTTACATTTACAAAAGAGAGTTACACCAAGACTTTCAAAATTGTTTATGATAATCAAAGCAATTTATATAAAGTTGTAACTGAATAAATAGTCTATAAATTAGGCTGTTTTTTTCATAAAAAATCATGTTATTCATAAACTTAAATGGGTGAAAATTTATGAATATGGATATAGATAAAATTAAAAGTGATTTTGGTTATGAAGGAGTAGAAAAGAAAAAAGACCATAAAAGGACTGTAAGATATGAGTAAGATTAAACTTGGACTTATATATGGTGGAGTGAGTACAGAACATGAAGTAAGCATATCTAGTTATGAAAGTATCATAAAGAATATAGATAAAGATAAATATGAGATAACTAGTTTTTATATTTCCAAAGATGGAACTTGGTTTACAGATGGTAAAAGAACAAAAGACGTGTTTAACTCACTAAAAGAAATGGACTGTGTTTTTCCAATACTTCATGGAAAAAATGGGGAAGACGGAAATATTGCAGGAATGTTAGAAATTATAGGCGTATCTTATGTCGGATGTAAAACTTTATCTAGTGCTATATGTATGGATAAAGTAATAACTAAGAAACTTTTAGAAAAAGCTAATATTAGTGTCGCTAAGTATATGTTTATTAAAAAACTAAATGATAACTTCTACTGGGTACAAGATAATTATGACTATGTTTTACTTGATAAAGAAATTCTTGATTTAAGTGTAAGTACGATTTTAAACTATCCAGTTGTAGTTAAGCCAAGTAGAAGTGGCTCTTCTGTGGGGGTAAGTGTTGCAAATGATTATTTAGAGTTAGAAAATGCTATAAATGAAGCAAGTATATATGATGAGAAGATACTAATTGAAGAATTTATTGATGGTAAAGAACTTGAAGTTGCAGTTTTAGGAAATAATGACTTAACAGTCTCTAACATAGGAAATATTATTCCTGATGAAATAGTATACTCATATAATTCAAAATACAAGGGAAACAGTAAAACTGTAGTACTTAATACAATTGAAGAAAACCTAGAAAGTAAAATTAAAAATATAGTATTAACTACTTATAAAGTGCTAGACTGTAGTGGACTAGCTAGAGTAGATATGTTTCTTATTGGTAATGAAGTATTAGTAAACGAAGTAAATACTATGCCAGGCTTTACTAGTATTAGTATGTATCCTAAATTAATGGAAAGTATTAATATAAGCTATACAGACTTAATAGACAGATTAATTAGTTTAAGCATGGACGACAAAAATCGTGATTTTTCTTAAATTAAAAGTGTTATCATTTATTTGAGGTGAAGTGTATGTTAAAAGAAAAAATACTTTTGGTATTGTCTATCTTGGTAATTGCTTTTAGTATAGTAGTTATATATTTTAAGATGGAGTACATTACTAGAAAAGAGTTAAAAGTTATAATTTTAAAAGATTTAAGTACTAAGAAAGAAAACTTAAATAACTATAAAGTTAAGTTTTTAAAAGACGGAGAAACTTATATTTATAAGATAAATTTTAAGTATGAAAATAATGAGTATCACTATGAAGTTAACGCTAAAAATGGGTATATTTTACTAAGTGATAAGGTTAGTGAAATTTGACAATTAAACTCAATTGTGCTAGAATAATGCCTACTTGAGGTGGTAATATGGAAAAAGAAATATTAAATCGTTATTTACCAAGTGACTTAGAATTAAAGTTCTATTCTCACTCTAGTAATACATTTAAAAATTATATTAAGGCTTTAATGGATGACGTTAATAATATACTTGATAATTATGACGTTATAAGTGACGAAGACTATATTAGAATTTTAAGTAGATTTATTCAAGTTAAAACTGATGAAGAAATGTGTGAGAAAACTATTTATGACTCATGGAGCCCAATTGGAGGGTACGATTATCATACTGAGTTATACTATGACGATATAGTGAAAAATGAGAGTATTATTACTAAAAATGATATGATAGATTTATATAATTTTGTAAATGATACAGATTATAAATGTTTAACTAGTCTTAAAACTAAAATGAAATATAATTACTGTATGAGTGATGGTTGGGGTAAAGATAGAGACGAGATGATAACTCCAACTAGAGTAGATATTATTATTTTAACTAGTGAAATGTTAGATAGAAATAAAGTTTATACAAAAGAAGAAATACAAAAGTTAGTTGATAGTAAGAGAATATTTGTAATTGCTAGTAATAAGATGGAAGTTGAAAGAAAAGATATAGAAGAAGAAAAAGAAAGCTTTCATGAGTTTGGAATAGATAAGGAAAGTAACGAATACAAAAGAGCTTATACTAAATTTCTTAAAAGTAAAATATCTAAAGAAGAACTATTTAAAGCTATTAAGTTATGTTTGATGGATATAAGAAAATATTTTTATAAATCAAATGAAGACTGGGAAAGCTTTAGAGAAACTTGTATGTATAACGAGATGGAAGAGTTGTATACTAAAAAGTTTAGATATAAAAGAACTTGGAAATAATTTTAAAAAGGGATAGAAACTATCCTTTTTTTTTGGTATAATTAATTTGGAGGAAAAAAATTATGAAAATATTAAGTGTAAACGCTGGAAGCAGTAGTTTAAAGTTTCAAATGTATGAAATGCCAGAAGAAAAAGTTTTAATAAGTGGCGTTTTTGAAAGAATTGGTATAGAAAATAGTTTTTATACTATAAAATTAAATGGAGAAAAAATTAAGAAAGAAGTGGTTTTAAGTAATCATACTGATGCAGTTAAGATTCTAACTAATGAGTTACTAGAAAATAATATAGTAAGTGATTTAAGTGAAATTAAAGCTATCGGACATAGAATGGTTCATGGTGGAGAAAAGTATGCTAGTAGTGTTCTTTTAACAGAAGATGTTATTACTGCAGTTGAAGAGTTAAGTGATTTAGCACCACTACATAACCCAGCTAATTTAGTTGGTGTACGTGCATTTAAGGAAGTTATTCCTTCTGCTGTTGCTGTTGGTGTATTTGATACAGCTTTCCATCAAACTATGGAAGAAGAGAATTTCTTATATCCAGTACCTTATGAATGGTATAAAGAATATGGTGTAAGAAAATATGGCTTTCATGGAACAAGTCATAAGTATGTAAGTGAAAAAATGGCTAGTATTTTAGGTAAAGAAGAAACTAAAATTATTACTTGTCATATAGGAAATGGTGGCTCTTTAGCAGCTGTTAAGAATGGAAAATGTATTGATACTTCTATGGGATTTACACCAAACGCTGGTATAATCATGGGTTCTAGAAGTGGAGATATAGACGCTAGTTTAATACCTTTTGTTATGAAGAAGACTGGCATGAATATTAGTGAAATAGATAACGCTTTAAATAAAAAGAGTGGCTTACTTGGAATAAGCGGAGTATCTAGTGACTCAAGAGATATAGAAGATGGTATAAAATCAGGAAATGATAGATGCAAACTTGCACAAGAAATGTACGTTAATAAAATAGTTAAGTATATTGCTGAATATTATGTAGAACTAGGTGGGGCTGACGCTATTGTATTTACTGCAGGTGTTGGTGAAAACTCAATTACTACTAGAAAACAAATAATAGATAAGTTAGCTTGTCTTGGTATTAAATTGGATGAACAAAGGAATAACGTAAGAGCAGAAGTTGCTTTAATTAGTACAGATGACTCTAGTGTTAAAGTTTATGTAATACCAACAGACGAAGAAGTTATGATAGCAAGAGATACTTATAAGTTAGCTAGTTAGAAAGAGTTATTATGAAGAAAGAAACTTTAAAGAAAATATATAGTGAAATTAAGAAATATGATTTAATATATATTGTTAGACATATCGGACCAGATCCAGATGCGATTAGTAGTCAAATCGCATTAAGAGATGCTATTAAACTTACTTTTCCAGAAAAATCTGTGTATGCTTTTGGAGCAAGTGTTTCAAAATTCAAGTATATTGGACATATTGATAAAGCTATAGACTTTGACTATGAAAAAGCGCTTGTAATAACTTTAGATATTCCTAATAAAGCTAGAATTGATGGATTAACCGTTGATAAATTTAAACATGTTATTAAAATAGATCATCACCCATTTGTAGAAGATTTTGGTGGAATTGAATATATTGACATAGAGGCTTGCTCTACTTCTGAGATATTACTTGATTTAATAAATAATACTAGACTTAAAATGAATGGTAGTATTGCAAGGTGTTTACTTATTGGTATAGTAAGTGATTCTAATAGATTTTTGTTTAATCCAGTTAACGAAAATATATTCTTTAAAGTAGGAGATTTAATTAAAAAATATAAACTTAATATACAAAGCATATATACAGATATTTACATGAGACCAATGAGTGAGATAAGACTTATGGGTTATATTGCATCAAATTTGAAAGTTACTAAAAATAAGTTTGCCTATATAATACTTGAAAATGACATAGTTGCATCATTTAATGCAGATGCATCTAGTGCTTCTAATATGGTTAATGATTTTTCAAATATTGAAGAGTTTGTTGTATGGTTATTTGTGACATATGATGCTAAAAATGATGTATATAAAGTAAATATAAGAAGTAGAGGACCAGTGATAAATAAATTAGCTGCTAAATATAATGGTGGAGGACACATCTATAGTAGTGGTGCTAGAGTTAAAACTAAGGAAGAGTTAAACAACTTAATAGTTGACTATGATGACTTGTGTAAAGATTATTTGAAAAACAACTAGAAGTATTTAGTATACTTCTAGTTTTTGTAAATTTTTTGTAAATGGTATACTCTAACTATTTAAAATAAAATTGATTTGTTGTATACTAAAATAGAAGGAAGTGTAGAAAATGAAATATTTAAAGAAAATCTTTGTTTTAGTTATTAGTGTATTACTGATTGCAGGGTGTGGTAAGGATAAATTACCTGGCAACGATAAGAGAGAAGAAGACAAAGAAGCAAAGAAATTACAGATAGTGGATGAAAGTAAAGACACTAGAAGTTATGCAGTAATGATTAATAATAATCATCAAGCTTGGCCTCATGCAGGACTACAAGAAAGTTACTTAAATTACGAAATTATTACTGAAGGTGGAATAACTAGATTTTTAGCTTTATTTAGAGATAGTATACCTGAAAAAATTGGCTCAATCAGAAGTAGCAGAATTTACTTTTTAGATTACGCTATGGAAAATGATGCAATTTTTGTTCACTGGGGAGGAAGTAAAGAAGCTTATAGCGATATTAATTCTCTTAAGTTAGATCATATTGATGGAATGGATTATGAAGGAAAGTATTTCTTTAGGGATAAGACTCTTAACCGAGCATATGAACACACTGGTTTTACTAAAGGAAGTATGCTAAAAGAAGCAGCAACCGCTCTTGGGTTTAAAACTACTTCTGATAAAGGCTTACTACTTAACTATAGTGTGGACGAAATAGACTTAAGTAAGATGGATGGTGCGCTAAAAGCAGATGACATTGAAATTGAGTACTCAAATTATCAGACAACAAATTATAAGTATGATAGTGAAAATAAAGTATACTTAAGAAGTATGAGTGGGGAAGCTCACACTGACTTAGTGACTGGTAAACAATATACAGCAAAAAATATAATTACGTATCAAGTAAAGAACTCAAGCTATGATTCTTATGGAAGACAAGAGTTAGACAACATTGGAAGTGGAGAAGGCTACTATATAAGTAACGGGTATGCTGTTCCAATTACTTGGGAAAAAACTTGTAGAAGTTGTAAAACAACCTATAAATATATGAATGGACAAGAAATTAAATTGAATGATGGTAATACATGGATACAGATACAACCTTTAAATAAAGTATTAGATATAACTGGCAATAAAGAAAATAGTAATAATAATAGTAGCGAAGAATAAAATAATATTGAAATAATCTCTAATATTTGATAAAATAGAGATATAATAAGGAGGAACATTATGAATAGTGTGATGAATTTTTTAGCAGATTATTATATTTGGTTTTTTGTAGCAGCTTTACTTTTAAGCTTTGCATTAATAGGATTTATAATTGATACTAAAAAGAAACAAAAAAATGAATTTAAAGGAGAGAGTATAGAAACACCTAATAATGCACCAGCAAGTACACCAGAAATAGTTGGTGAAACAGTTAATGTTGGCCCAGAAGCAGTACTAGGTGGAAATAATAATACTACTACATTAGAAAGTATAAATCCAGCACCAGTAAGTGAAGAAACTATGGAAATAAATGATATACCATTTAATGATGTTAGTACACCAGTAGAAAATGTAAATCAAACAGTTGAACCTATAAATCAAACACCTACTGAAAATATTACAATTGGTTCACCAATAACTAGTGAAGACTATAAACCTGTTGAACCACAATTTGAAGAGTTAAATATACCAGAAGCTCCAGAAGCACCTGTACAAAATGAAAGTTCACAAGTTTTAGAATCACTTAGTTTTGATGATAATGACGAAAACAAGAATGCGTAAACTTTATGTTTAATATTTTAAAAGATATAGTAATTATATCTTTTTTATTATATAATATTAATGTAGATGTAAAGGAGAGATATTATGACATTAGGAGAAATTTATACAATATTTACTAAAGTACTAGATGTAGCTATATTATGGTTTATATTTTACTATATCTTAAAGTACATAAGAAAGAATGTTAAATTAACATTAATATTTAAAGGAGTTTTAATAATTGTTTTACTAAAATTAGTAAGTGTATGGTTAGATTTAAATACAGTGGGAGTATTACTTGAATATGTTATTGAAAGTGTACCAATTGCAATAATAGTACTTTTTCAACCTGAAATTAGAAACGTACTTGAAAGTATTGGTAGAAGTCAACTTTTAGGAAGACATAAAGTTTTAACAGTTGATGAAAGAGAAAAAGTTGTGTATGAAATAATGCAAGCTGTTGAATATATGAAAAGAAATAGAATTGGAGCATTAATGGTTATTGAAAGAGATTATAGTCTTAGTCAATATATAGAAAATGCTAATAAGTTGTATGCTGATATAAGTAGTGAACTACTAATTAGTATATTCTTCCCAAATAACCCGCTACATGATGGAGCAGTTATAATTGAAGGGGATAGAATTACATGTGCAGGAAGTGTTTTACCAACAAGTATGAACCAAAGCATAAGTAAAAGATTAGGTACAAGACACCGTGCTGCTTTAGGTATATCTGAGGTAAGTGATGCAATAAGTGTTGTAGTTAGTGAAGAAACAGGACGTGTTAGTATTGCAATGGATGGAGAATTAAACTACAATTTAACACTAGAAGATGCAAGAATGATGTTGATTGAAGGCTTACAACCTAAAAAAGAAACTTTCTTTGACGCAGAAAGTAACCTACCAGAAGAAATGGAGGAAGTAAATGATGAACAAAAAGAACAAAACTAAAGAAAACTTTATAGTAAAGATAATAAAAAGCATAGCTAGTTTCTTTGACAAAATACTCATCACACCAATTAGTAAAGTAGCTTATGCTATAAAAGATAAAATAAGTTTTAGAAGCGGATTCATAGATAAACTACTTAATAAACCAAACGTGCTATTATATTTATCTTTAATACTTGCGTTTACTTTCTTCTTGTCAGTACAAAATAATTTCATTAATTTTAGTGATACTAAAGCGATAACAATGCCAAACTTGCCAGTTGAAGTTGAATATAATGACGAAGCTTATGTAGTTGAAGGGTTACCTGATAAAGTAAACTTAGTATTAACTGGTAAAAAGAGTGAGTTATATTTAGCTGAACAGTATGGAGATCATAAAGTAAGCTTAGATTTAACTGGATTAGAAGCAGGTACTCATAAAGTAACACTTGACTATAATAATCCAATTAGAAAGTTAAATTACATATTGGACCCAGGAACAGTAACGATTATGATTTATCCTAAAGTAAGCGAAGTTAGAACTTTATCTATAGATATAATTAATACTGATAAATTAAATGAAACTCTAGTAGTTAGCAATGTACTACTTGATAGAAATGATGTTATTATAAAGAGTTATAAAGAAAAACTAAATACAGTAGCTAACGTAAAAGCAATAGTAGACGTTAATACTTTAAATGCTACAGAAAGTGGAACTTATACAATAGATAATGTTAAATTGGTAGCGTATGATGATAAAGGTAAAGAAATAAGTGGAATAGAAGTAGTACCAAATCAAGTTACTGCAACAGTTACAATTACAAGTCCTAGTAAGACAGTACCACTTAGAATAGTACCAGTTGGAGAAGTTAGAAGTGGAAGCGCTATTAGTAGTATAACAAGTAGTGTAACAAATGTAACAGTTTATGCTGATGAGACTGTACTTAAAGACTTGAATTATATTGAAGTAGAAATAGATGTAGAAGGACTAAGCACTAATAAGACTTATCAAAAAGTTATAAATAAACCACAGGGAACAAGAAGTATAAGTGATACATCTGTAACAATAAATGTTACAATGGAAGAAGAAACAAGTAAAGACTTTGAAGGACTTACCGTTGAAACAGAAGGACTTAATGAAAAGTTTAAAGCAAGTGGCGCAAGTGCGAGTGACGCTCAAGTAACAGTAACAGTTAAAGGTGTCGGAAGTTTACTAGAAAGCCTAGAACCTACTGACATAAAAGCATATGTTGACTTAAGTAGCGTAACTGAACCTGGCGTATATACTGTTCCAGTATATGTTACAGGTAGTGATGTAAAACTTACTTATACAAGTAAAACAAAACAAATCAACGTAGTAGTACAAAATAAGTAAAACAGTTAAAAAGCACTTGAAAAATAGTGCTTTTTTTGATATCATTTATTATGTAATAAAGATAGGAAGTGAAGTACATGAAAATCAACTATTTAGTACAAAATAAAGTACAAATGGGGGGGGGTATTTAAATAGTATAAATAACTATAGTTTTTCATG
>ERZ825670.2205-NODE-2205-length-19015-cov-4.035549_pt1 | contig 19015 bp, 13 predicted proteins | sample MGYA00519929_ERZ825670 | MGnify/ENA primary metagenome ERZ825670 (study PRJEB31778, sample SAMEA3449207) | human gut metagenome | biome: human gut; feature: human-associated habitat; material: faeces | place: United Kingdom | collected 2010/2012 ...
CCCTCTCAAAGAGGTTGTCGCTCGCACACCGGTAGATGGGTCATGCGTGACCCATCCGGTTAAGTAGGCAGAGTATGATAATACCTCCTGGGTTGTCTCCCCAAGACTGCGGTAAGCCTCTATTGCGTAAGCCCAGCACGCAGACTATCAGAAAACGCAAAAAAGAAAACGGTCACCAACAGCAAAACAGCAGGGCGTGCGCCCGGCACGCAGACCATAAGGAACCGCCCAAAATATAAAAAAGAAAATCCCCGTATCCTCTTTTCTTTCTGCCCATAATATGCTATAATTATAAAGATATACTACAAGCAGCAGTGCTGCGGATGGAGGTTATTATGGACAACGTGATTATTCTCGCAGGGGGACAGGGCAAGCGCATGAAGGCGGATATGCCCAAGCCCATGTTTACCGTGCTGGAGGAGCCCATGCTGGAGTGGGTCATCAAAGCATGCGAAGGGGCAGGATTGTCCCGGATCTGCGTGGTGAAGGGCTTTGAGGCGGCGCAGATCGATGCCTACCTGAACGGCAGATACGAAACCGTATTGCAGGAGGAACGGCTGGGTACCGGTCATGCGGTGATGCAGGCGATCCCCTTTATGCAGCAGGAACAGACGGGAAACACCCTGGTGCTGTGCGGGGATGCGCCCTTCATTGACAGCGATACCATCCGCAACGCCCTGGAGCAGCATGTGCAGGAGGGGAATGCGGTGACGGTCATCACCGCCCTGGCGGAGAACCCCAAGGGCTACGGCAGGATCCTCCGTGGGGACAACGGCATTACCTGCATCGTGGAGGAAAAGGACGCCACCGAGGAGCAGCGCCGGATCCGGGAGATCAACTCCGGCGCCTACTGGTTCCGGACGGCGGATCTCATCACGCTGCTGGGGGGACTGACCCAGAATAATGCCCAGGGGGAATACTATCTGACGGATACCATTTACCTGGCGCTCCACAGCGGCAAGCGTGCCGGTGCCTATCTGTCGGAGAATCCGGATGTGGTGCTGGGCGCCAATGACCGGAAGGGTCTGCTGATGCTCAATACGGTGGCACGGCTGGCGCAGATCGAAAAGCATCTGGAAAACGGGGTGGCATTCACCTGTACCGACGGCATCACCATTACCCGGGACGTGGAGATCGGGGCAGGCACGGAGATCCTGCCGGGCACCATCATCCGGGGAAAGACGAAGATCGGCGCCAACTGCATCATCGGCCCCAACTGCCTGATCGAGAACTGCGAGATCAAGGACGGGGTGCGGCTCAATTATGTGCAGGCGTATCAGTCCGTCATTGAGGCAGGGGTGAAGATCGGCCCCTTTGTACACATCCGTCCCAACAGCCACATTATGAGCGGCGTAAAGATCGGGGACTTTGTAGAGATCAAGAATTCCACCATCGGGGAGAATACTGCCGTGGCGCATCTGACCTATGTGGGAGACAGCGACGTGGGCAAGAAGGTGAACTTCGGCTGCGGTACGGTGACGGTCAACTATGACGGCATCGTCAAGAGCCGCTGCGAGATCGGGGACAATTGCTTCATCGGCTGCAACACCAACCTGATCGCACCGGTGAAGCTGGGGAAGGCAGTGTATACCGCCGCCGGCACCACCGTCACCCGGGATGTGCCGGATTACTCCCTTGCCATCGACCGGGGCGTGATGCAGGTGAAGGAGGGCTACACCCTGCGGAAGCTGAAGGGAAAGCTGTAATAGGAGGACGTTATGAGCATTTTTGACCTGTTCAAGCAGGTGGAATCCGCCGCCCCTGCTGGGCCTCCGGAGTATCTGATCGTGGGGCTGGGGAATCCGGGGCTGGAGTATGCCCAGACCCGGCACAACGCCGGGTTCATGACCCTGGATCTGCTGGCGGAGCGGGAGCATACGGAGATCAAGCGGATGAAATTCAAGTCCCTGTGCGGAGATGCGGTGATCGCCGGGAAGCGCTGCCTGCTGATGAAGCCCACCACCTATATGAACAACAGCGGTCAGGCGGTGGAGGAGGCCATGCAGTTTTACAAGCTGCCCATCGATCATATCATAGTCGTATACGATGACATTTCCCTGGAGCCCTCCCGGCTGCGGATCCGCCGGAAGGGTAGCGACGGGGGACACAACGGCATCAAGAGCATCATCTATCTCACCGGCGAGGATACCTTTCCCCGGATCAAGCTGGGGGTGGGGAAGAAGCCCCGGCCGGATTACAATCTGGCGGACTGGGTGCTGTCCCGGTTCACCAAGGAGGAGCTGGAGCAGCTGCACATTGCAGCAGAGCATGCCTGTGAGAGCATTGCTCTGATGGTAAACGGCAAGATCGATGAAGCCATGAACCGGTACAATGCCTGAGGCAACACCGCACAAAGCACGCCTGGCGGCTTTGCACAGCATCTGTTGACGAATTTTCCGTCATATCACACAGAAACTCCTTGCAATACGCCAGTATTCCTGCGTCGTTTCTATGCAATCTGACGAAAAATCTGTTAGCACATCTGCTGCACAATCTTTGTGCGGTATTGCCCTGATTAAAGGAGACCCCATGCAATTTTTCAAGGATACTATATTGGAACTGTCTGCGGTGCAGGAACTGCAAAAGTACTTGAACCGGGGCGTTTCCCCCATATCTTTTTCCGGCGTATCCCACATCCACAAGGCGCAGCTGCTTGCCGCCCTGGCGTGTGATACGCCCGGTCTTGTTGTAACGGAGGATGACGCCTCCGCCCGGCGGCTGTGCGACGACATCAATCTGATGCTGGGGGAGAACCGGGCTTTGCCCTTCCCCTCCAAGGAAATGGCGCTGACCCCGGTGGAGGGGCTGTCCAGAAGCTACGAGCATATGCGGCTGGCGGCGCTTTCTGCGGTGCAGACGGGACAATGCGCCCTGCTGATCGCATCCGGCGAGGCACTGCTGCAGCCCACCCTGCCGCCGGAGCTGCTGGAGCAGTGTACCATCACCCTCCACGCCGGGGAGGACTACGACATCGGCACCCTGGCAAAGCAGCTGACCGGCTGTGGCTATGTCCGGTGTGAAAAGGTGGAGGGCCCCTCCCAGTTTTCCGTCCGGGGCGCTTTGCTGGATGTATTCCCGGTGCAGGCTGCCATGCCCCTGCGGCTGGAGTTCTGGGGGGATACCCTGGACAGCATCGCTCCCTTTGAGGTGGCATCCCAGCGCCGGGTGGATCAGCAGGAACAGGTCACCATTCCGCCTGCCCAGGAGACCCTGGTGCCCCAGCCGGAGCTGTTGGCGGAGAAGATCGAAGCCCTGGCGAAGTCCCTCCGGGGCAAGCGTGCGCCAGAGCTGCGGATATGGCTGAACCGGGACGCAGAGCGGCTCCGGGGGGGCGAAATGCTGACGGACATCGACAAGTACCTGCCCCTGCTGTATCCCGGAACCGTGACCCTGTTGGATTACATTCCCGGCACGGTGTGGCTCAGCGAGCATATGGCGGTGCAGGAGCGGATGCGTGGTGCGCAGACCCAGTATATGGAGGATCATCGGATGCTGCTGGAAGCCGGCACCCTGTGCAAGGGACTGGAGGGGTACCTGACGGAGGTGCCCCGGATGCAGGAGATGCTGACGGAGCGGGTCTGCGTGTATCTGGATACCTTTTTGCAGGGGGGCGACCGGATCCCCTACCGGGAGCTGCTGAACATCGAAGCCATGCAGACCGCTCCCTGGGGCGGCGAGATCCGGCAGCTGACGGAGGATCTTTCCCTGTACTGCAAGCAGGGCTACCGGACTATGCTGGTGGCAGGCTCGGAAAAGACCATCGGCATTCTGTGCAATGACCTGCGGGACAGCGGCATTCCCTGCGACATCGCCGCCCCGGACAGCGTGTGTCAGCCGGGACGGGTGCTGCTGATGATCGGCAGCCTTACCGGTGGCTTTGCCTATCCGGAGAATAAAACCGCTCTCATTACCCAGGCAAAGACCATGCATGCCCGGAAAAAGGCGAAAAAGCACAAAAAGGGCGAGGAGATCCGTGCCCTGTCGGATATTACCGCCGGGGATCTGGTGGTGCATGCGCTCCACGGCATCGGGCGCTTTGTGGGGATCCGGAAGCTGGAGCTGGAGGGGGTCACCAAGGACTATATTACCATCCAGTATGCGGGCAAGGACGTGCTGTATGTGCCCGTCACCCAGTTGGATATGGTGTCCCGGTACATCGGCACCCGGGACGATGACCATGTAAAGCTCCACAAGCTGTCCTCCGTAGAGTGGCAGAAGACCCGGAACAATGTGAAGCGTGCCGCCAAGGATATGGCGGATGAGCTGATCGCCCTGTATGCCAAGCGGGAAAAGGCGGAGGGCTTTGCCTTCCTGCCGGATGACGAGATCCAGGCGGAATTTGAGGAACGGTTCCCCTATGTGGAAACCGACGATCAGCTGCAATGCATTGCGGACATCAAGGCGGATATGCAGAAGCCCCATCCCATGGATCGGCTCCTGTGCGGCGACGTGGGCTTCGGCAAGACGGAGGTTGCCATGCGGGCGGCGCTCAAATGCGTCCTGTCCGGCAAGCAATGCGCCATCCTGGTGCCCACCACCGTGCTTGCCCGGCAGCATTACCAGACTGCCCTGCGCCGGTTCGAGCAGATGCCCGTGAATGTGGAGCTGCTGTCCCGGGCAAGAAATCCCAAGCAGCAGGCGGAGATCCTGCGGAAGCTGTCCACCGGCAGGATCGATATCCTCATCGGCACCCATCGGCTCATCCAGAAGGACGTGATCTTCAAGGATCTGGGCCTTGCCATCATTGACGAGGAGCAGCGGTTCGGGGTTGCCCACAAGGAAAAGTTCAAGGAGAGCTTTGCGGGGGTGGATGTGCTGACCCTGTCCGCAACCCCCATTCCCAGAACCCTGAATATGGCAATGAGCGGCATCCGGGATATGTCCGTCATTGAGGAGCCGCCCCAGGATCGCTACCCGGTGCAAAGCTATGTGGTGGAATACTCGGATGGGGTGGTGGCGCAGGCATTGTCCCGGGAGCTGAAGCGGGGCGGGCAGGCGTACTATCTGCACAACCGGGTGGAAACCATTGCCGCATGCGCTGACCGGCTCCAGAGATTGCTGCCGGATGCCCGGATCGCCTACGCCCACGGGCAGATGACCGAAGAAGCCATGAGCGATATCTGGCGGCAGCTGGTGGATCACGAGATCGACATCCTGGTGTGTACCACCATCATTGAGACCGGTGTGGACGTGCCCAACGTAAACACGCTTATTATAGAGGATGCGGATCGACTGGGACTGTCCCAGTTGTATCAGCTACGGGGCAGAGTGGGACGCTCCAACCGGCGTGCCTATGCCTACTTCACCTTCCGCCGGGAAAAAGTGCTGACGGAGGTTGCCACCAAGCGGCTCAATGCCATGCGGGAATTCACCCAGTTCGGCAGCGGTTTCCGCATTGCTTTACGGGATCTGGAGATCCGGGGCGCCGGCAGCATTCTCAGCGGCAAGCAGCACGGCAATATGGAGGCAGTGGGGTATGATATGTATATCCGGCTGCTGAATGAAGCCATTGCAGAGGCAAAGGGTGAGCCCATCAAGAAGGCGGCGGAGTGTACGGTGGATATCCAGATCGACGCCCATATCCCGGAGACGTATATTGAAAGCCTGACCCAGCGGCTGGAGATCTACCGGCGGATCGCCGCCGTGTCCACCAAACTGGAGAAGGAGGATATGCTGGACGAGCTGATCGACCGGTACGGAGATCCTCCGGATTCTATTGTGGGACTGGTGGATACGGCGCTGCTGCGGAATACGGCGGCGCAGCTGGGCATTACGGAGATCAAGCAGAAGCGGGGCATGCTGCTGTTTTATGTGGAGCATCCGGAGCCGGAGCAGATCACGGCACTGGCTGCGGCATACAAGGGGCGGATCGAATTCAACAGTCTGGCAAAGCCCTATATCGGCGTGAAGGCAGTCAAGGGAGATAAAACCATGAAGCTAATGGAAGATGTACTGTTTGCCATGTGGGATGCAAAGCCCCCGCAGACCTCGGAAAACTGAGGTTCCTTCATATAAGTAAAATTATCGCTTAAATTAAAGGAATTGTAGTTTTTGAACAAAGAAAAAAACGTTTTTTTATTGAAAATGAACGTAGACAGCCGATAATACAGGGTGTTATAATAAGGACATTAAAGTGCAGAATCATATATGCACGGATAATGGAGGAGATAGTTATGAAGATGACAAAAATTCTGGCAAGCGTTTCTGCTTGCGCACTGGCAGCTTCCGCAATGGCAATCAGCGCATTCGCTGAAGTAACAAACGGCAACACCATTGGCGATGACGGCAAGAAGTTCTACACCGTGGACGTTATGGCTGATTACGATGTAACCGCTATTTACGGCGTAACCTTCGACCTGACCTGGACTGACGGCGGTCAGGGCTGCGGCGGCGGTGTTGGCTTCAACAGTGAGTCCACCGGCTGGAAGAGCATTGAGTACGGCAACGAGGGCTCCGACAAGCCTCTGATCCTGGATGCAAACGGCGATTTCACCTACACCTCTGAGAATCCGATCTTCGCAGCAAGCGATACCTACGCTCAGATCTGGGTACAGAACTGGTGGGGCGCAGAGGTGTCCTTTGAGAACATCACTGTTCTGGGCAAGGACGGCAAGCCTCTGGCAAAGAAGGGTGCCGATGGTTCCAAGGGCGACGATACCAAGAAGGACGATACCAAGAAGGACGATACCAAAAAGGACGACACTAAGAAGGACGATACCAAGAAGGATGACGCTAAGACCGACAACACCAAGAAGGACGACACCAAGAAGGACGCTGCCAAGACCGGCGACGCTGGTGTAGGTCTGGCTCTGGCTGGTCTGACCATTGCCGGTGCAGCTGCATTCGTAACCAAGAAGAGAAAGTAAGAGAAAGAACCGCATAAACAGGGAGTGTTTTTAACATGAAGAAGTTTGTAACCGCAGCGATGTCCTGTGCTATTGCATTTGCAGCATGCGCAGGCATGAGCGTGTCCGCCGAGAAGGCTGATACCTACAGCGCATGGCTGGTAGGCACCATCGGCGGCAACCAGATCTGGGAAAAGGCTGATGCAGAGGTGGCTTCCATCACCGGCAACGGCTCTTACACCGTAAACTGGAAGTTGGATCAGGGTTCCGACAGTGTATCCTGCCTGATTCTGAAGACAGATATCAACCTGTATGATTACGCACCGGAGGATGTGACTGCTGAAAAGCTGCTGGACGAATCCTCTGCAAAGATCGTGATCGATTCCGTGTCCGTTGACGGCGCACCCATCTCCTACAAGATGAGCGATGGGGCTTTCACCGTTGACGATGACGGTTCCACCATCCGTGTCAATCTGATGAACGAGTGGGGACAGAAGGTAAACATTTACGATGTACCGGCAAAGACCAACATTGCCGAGTCCATTTCCGTTTCCTTCACCGTTTCCGGTCTGGATCAGGACGCTGACAAGGATGATTCCAAGGGTGACGACACCAAGCAGGATGATACCAAGCAGGATAACACCAAGACTGACAATACCAAGAAGGATAATACCAAGACTGACAACACCAAGAAGGACGACACCAAGAAGGATGCCGCAAAGACTGGTGATGCAGGCGTGGGTCTGGCTCTGGCTGGTCTGACCATTGCGGGTGCGGCTGCATTCGTGAGCAAGAAGAGAAACTGATTCCCTTTAATCGGTACATTGACTGAAAGCCCTCTCTGAACAGAGGGCTTTCGTTTTCAGAAAGGAAGATTATTCATGAAGAAATTAGCGGCGCTGCTCCTGGCGTGCAGCATGCTGGCGGCTGTTACCGGCTGCGGCGACAATAAGGATTCCTCCTCCCAGGCGGCAACTGAGGCTGCAACCACTGAGGCTGCAACCACAGAAGCAGCTACAACGGAGGCTCCCACCGAGGCGCCCTCCACAGAGCGTCCGGCTCCCACTCCCACCGTGGACGAGAATGCCATCACCTTTGAGGATGGGGATCTGTACACGGCACATTCCATGGCTGAAAAGAACTACGAGAACGATGAATCTGCTACCAAGCTGACCATCGAGGAGTTCAATGGCACCAAGCAGTTGCGAATCCAGGTTCTGGATAAGGACGACAACGGTACCTACAAGGTTCCGAAGGTGGTATTCAACCTGGCAGAGCTGGTAGGCGCAGAGAATCTGAACAAGATCAAGTCCATTTCCTGCGACATCACCGGCGTGGCTGTTGGTATGTTCACCGGCGATGACGGCTCTGAGATGCTGGTGCCCGGCAACGTGATGGGTGCTCTGGGCGGCAACCTGGCAGCAGAAAAGAAAACCGATGCGGACGGCGGTCTGCTCCAGAATACCTGGGCAAACCTGACAGAATTCTCCTTTGCTGAGTGGGAGAACAACTGGGGTTATTCCCATGTTGAGGCAAACATCCTGCTGGATGCAAATCGCTATGAGGCTGGTTATGACGGTGCAACGCTGGTTCTGATGCGCTGGGGTATCCCCAACCAGGCTGACCTGTACATCGACAACATCACCTTCTACGATGAGGACGGCAAGTCCATCCCCCTGGCATACAAGCCCTCCGGGGACGATGCAGGGACTGATTCCAGCAAGGCTGAATAAATTCTCTCCGCATACCAAAAGCAGGTACAACTTTGTGCCGGCTTTTTTACTGTTCATACAAAACCAGTTGATTTCGGGACAGCTTTATGCTATAATGAAAAAAGTTTATAATCGGTATCAAAGAGGGGAGAAGGATCACATTGACATATGTTCTGTTCGCCATCGGACTGCTTGCTGCCGGCTTTGCGCTGAGCGTGGCTTTTGGCAGAATGGCGGAGAAGAAGTGGGCGAGCCGGCTGGGGAAGGTTGCCTACGGGATAAACGGCTACCTGCTTTTACAGGGGCTGCTGGGCAAGGTACATATTCTGGGCAACCGGGGGCTGGATGGCTATTTTCTTTTCCTGGCGGCGGTCTGCGCCTGCATTCTGCTGATTTCACTGACCGTCCGTTGGATCCGCAGCAAATCTGCATCCACCTGCCGGATGCTCCGGTTTGCTGCCCGCACCATTGCCGTGCTGGCGGCGGTGGAGCTGCTGGTGTTCAACTTCAATTCCTTTCACCTGTGGATGGGGGATTACACGGAACGGCGGCTGTCCCTGACGGATGTGACCATCGAAAACGGGGACTTTGTGTATGACGCCGGACAGGATCAGCTTACCATCCGGGGGAAGGGCGAGGTGCTGCTCACCTATCAGAATCTGGATCAGCCGGTGGGTACTCTGACAGTGGATGCGTCCCTGGCGAATCACACCAAATCCGCCAGCGTGATCGTGGATATTACCGACGAAACCCACCGGGAGTACCGGTACAATACGGTGAACATGCAGCTGCTGAAGGATACGCCCCGTTCCCACTTTACCACCTGTGAGCTGTCCGGAAAGGTGGGCACCTTCCGGGTGAAATTCACCCTGCCGGAGGATAACGACTCCATCACCGTGCGGAACATTATCATCAACCGGGACATCCCCTTCCGGTTTTCCCTGCTGCGCATGGGGGTATTCCTGGTTTTGATCCTGCTGGGGTACGGCATCGTTCACAGTACCCTGCTGCGCAGACCCTGCCACCAGGAGAAGCTGTTTGTACGGGCATCTGCAGCAGTGGTGACCGCTGTGTGCTGCCTTGGATGCGTGAGCCTGGTGTGGTCGGATACCAGCCGCCCCATCAAGGAGATCTTCGAGCGAGAATCCGGCAACCAGATCACCCGGGAGCTGGTGGATGCCTTTGAAGCCGGACAGGTGAGCCTGGAGGCTCCGGTGGATCCGGGTCTGCTTGCCATGGAAAACCCTTATGACTGGAGTGCCCGGTCGGCGGACAATGTGAACGCCCAGTGGGATCATGTATTCTACAACGGCAAGTACTACTCCTACTACGGCATTGCGCCGGTGGTGACCCTGTTCCTGCCCTACCACCTGCTGACGGGGCATTATTTCCCCACCCAGTTTGCTGTATTGCTGTACGGCCTCATCGGGGTGGTGTTCCTGACTCTGACCTATCTGGCATACCTGCGCCGGTTCCAGCGTACCCTGCCCTGTGGCATGGCGCTGGGGGGACTGATCGTCATGCAGGCGTCCAGCGGCATCTGGTATGTGGTGGCACGCACCCTGTTCTATGAGATTTCCATTGCCTCCGGCTTTGCATGCGTGGCGGTGGGTGCATATTTCCTGATGACCTCCAATATTCTCAGCCGGGGCAGGATCTCCTGTCCGAAGCTGGGGCTTGCATCCTTCTTCCTGGCACTGGCAGTGCTGTGCCGCCCTACGCTGGCGGTGTACTGCATTGCCGCCGTGGTGATGATCCTGTTGGCGCTGCCCAGAGCAGGCAAACACCCCGGGGTACAACTGGCTGCCGGCAAGCAGAATGCCAAGCGGATCGCCTATCTGGCATGGGGCGCAGTGCCCATGCTGCTGCTGGCTGGGGTGCAGCTGTGGTACAACTATGCCCGGTTTGACTCCCCCCTGGATTTCGGCATCCAGTACTCTCTGACCATCAATGACTTTACCCGTTCCCAGTTCCATATGGGCTTTGTGTTCATCGGTCTGTACAACTATCTGCTGGCTGTGCCTAAGTTCACCTGGACGTTCCCCTTCTTCTTCACAGAATTTACCACCATGAACATCAACGGCTACTACTTCCACGACACGGGGAATACCGCCGGCATCATCTGGCTGGCGCTGCCGGTGCTGTGCTACCTGCTGGCAGGGAAGGCGCTGAAGCGGCTGAACAGGCGTGATCGGATCCGCTGGAGCGTCATCATCGGTCTGACCTGTGTGCTCATGCCCCTGGTCATCATCTGTTCCATCTGGGAAAGCGGCTATGCCATCCGCTACACGGCGGATTTCTCCTGGCCCATTCTGATCGGCGCTCTGTCCATCGGATTTTACCTGTACCGGCACACCAAGAATGAGACCTGGAGAAAGGTTGCCCGGCTCTGTATGGGGGTTGCCGTGCCGGCAGCTCTGGTGCTGAATTTTGCCCATGTATACACCTTCAAGTTCCCCTCCTGGGTTGCCCTGGATCATTTCGGGGTATTCAACAACCTGGCGGAGCTGTTTACCATTTTCTGACGAAAGAGAGGATACCATGAGTAGTATTATTTACATCGTTGTTCCATGCTATAACGAGGAGGCTGTGCTGCACGAAACCTCCAGCCGTCTGGCGGAGAAGATGCACAGTCTGATGCAGGCGGGGAAGATCTCCCCCTTGAGCCGGGTCATGTTCGTCAACGACGGCTCCAAGGATCGTACCTGGGAGATTATTGAGGAACTGGTGGCAGGGGATACCCTGTTCCAGGGGGTGAAGCTGTCCCGGAACAAGGGACATCAGAATGCGCTGCTGGCTGGGCTGATGACTGCCAAGGATCACTGCGACGCAGCCATTTCCATGGACGCTGACCTGCAGGATGACATCAACGCCGTGGATGAGATGATCGAAAAGTTTGACGGAGGCTGCGATATTGTGTACGGGGTGCGCAGCGAGCGGAAAACCGATACCTTCTTCAAGAAATTTACCGCCCAGGGCTACTACAAGCTTCTTGCCATGATGGGGGTGGACATCGTCTACAACCATGCGGATTATCGGCTCATGAGCCGCCGGGCATTGCAGAATCTGGAATCCTTCGGGGAAGTGAATCTGTTCCTGCGTGGTATCGTGCCAATGATCGGCTTTAAGACCGATGTGGTTACTTATGAGAGACATGAGCGTCTGGCAGGAGAGTCCAAATATCCGTTCGCCGGGGAGTCCAAGTACCCCTTGAAGAAGATGCTTGCCTTCGCCATGGAGGGCATCACCTCCCTGTCCGTCAAGCCCATCCGCTTCATTACCTCCACCGGCTTTGTGATCTTTGTTATCAGTCTGCTGATGCTGATTTACAGTCTGGTGCGGTACTTTATGGGCGCTACCATTCCGGGCTGGACTTCCCTTGCGGTATCCGTCTGGGCGATTGGCGGCTTGCAGCTCCTTGCCATCGGCGTGGTAGGGGAGTACATCGGCAAGATCTATCTGGAAACCAAGCATCGACCCAAATACATTGTGGAAACCTATCTGCACCGGGATGAATGACCGAAAGGGGCAATGCACATTGATCCGCAAGAGAATCATCCGAATTGCCGGGCTTGCGCTGCTGCTATGGCTGGGAACGTTTGCTCTGGATTGCTTTGCGGTTTCCTGTCTGCACCGTTCCCCCGTGTTCTGTGTGCAGCATCAAGAGAAAACACATTTTTCCGGATTGGGGTATTCGTTTGACGCATATCCACACCAGATCAGCGGAGCATATGCATACGTCATCTATGTGTTCGGCTGTGCGCTCACTTCCACTATGACCAATGCAGTCTGATGCTGCTGACAAAATAAGCCCGGAGGCGGTTTGATCTGACCGTCTCCGGGCTGTTTGTATGATATATTATCCGCAGATGATGCCGCCGCCGACCACTGTATCCCCATCGTAGAACACGGCGGACTGTCCGGCAGTGACCGCACGCTGGGGCGTTACAAAAACTGCCCGGCAGGTGCCGTCCTCCATCGGCTCGATCCGGCATGGCACCTCCGTCTGGCTGTACCGGGTCTTGACCGTCACCTGCATGGGAGCGGTCAATGCCGGAATGGAGATCCAGTTCAGCTCCCGCACCGTAAAGCTGTCCGTGTACAGGTCGGATTCCGCCCCGATGGTCACAGTGTTGGATGTTGCATCCTTCCCCACCACATAGGCAGGCCGCCCCAGGGACAGTCCCAGTCCCTTTCGCTGTCCGATGGTGTAGTGGATCAGCCCCCGGTGCCTGCCGATGGGGTTGCCGGCTGTATCCAGAAAGTCTCCGGGCTGGATCTCCGCCCCTGTGGCATGGCGGATGTACCCGGCATAGTCCCCGTCCGGCACAAAGCAGATGTCCTGGCTGTCCGGCTTGTGGGAGTTTACCAGCCCTGCCGCCTCCGCCATCTGCCGCACCTGCGCCTTTTCCAGATCCCCCAGAGGGAACAGGGTGTGGGCAAGCTGATGCTGGGTCAGATTGTACAGCACATAGGTCTGATCCTTGCTCCGGTCTTTGGGGCGGCACAGCAGATACCGTCCCGTTGCCGGATCCTGCCGCCGTACCGCATAGTGCCCCGTGGCAATATAGTCATATCCCAGTGCCTCCGCCCGGCGGAGCATGGCGTCAAATTTAATATGCCGGTTGCAGTCGATGCAGGGGTTGGGGGTCTCCCCTCGCAGGTAGCTGTCACAGAAGGGCTGCATTACATGACTGCGGAAAGCGTCCTTGAAGTTGAATACCAGATGCTCAAAGCCCAGCCGGTAGGCAACGCTCCGGGCATCCTCCACGTCCCGGAGGGCGCAGCAGGTACGGGTGGCATCCGGCGCCTGGATGATATCCTCGTCCCCGAACAGCTTCAGGGTCACGCCCGTTACGTCGTATCCCTCCTGCTGGAGCCGTAGGGCGGCAACGGAGCTGTCCACGCCGCCGCTCATGCCGATCATGACCTTTTTCATTTCTGCTGCGCCTCCCCTCGTGCATGTGCCACAATATCCGCCAGGGTGATCCGGTCAATGACCCCGCTGATGGCGTTGTCCAGTGCCTCCCACACGAACTGGGTGGGGCAGCACTCTGCCCGTTCACAGGGGGCGCAGCCCTCCTGCATGCAGGGCACCGGTGCCAGGCACCCCTCTGTCAGCCGCAGGATCATGCCCACGGTGTATGCCTCCGGGGGCTTTGCCAGCCGGTAGCCTCCCTGGGCGCCCCGGGAGCTGATCACGCAGCCGCCCCGGCTCAGCATGGCTATGATCTGCTCCAGGTATTTTTCCGAGATCTGCTGCCGCTGGGCGATGGCACGGATATTCAGATACCCCTCGTCTGCGTGGCAGGCAAGCTCATACATGAGCCGCAGGGCATACCGTCCCTTTGTGGAAATTTTCATCCGATCACCTTTTCCGGCGGCTTTGGATTTGTGCGGAGACTCCGCAGACACCGCCTGATTCCCTACCATTATACCGTGAAATCCAGCGGCTGTCAATGAACACAAGAAAATTTGTTCGCCGGATGCCGCAAATCCTGTTCAGACCGTCCTTTGGGAGAAGATCGTCAGAAGTATGACAAGAACCGACCACAAGATGTTGTGTTTTGAACCGAAAAAGGATGCTTTTCCTCGAAAAACCGCATAGCACCGGCGTTTGTGGGGTTTTACGAAAAAAACCATGGCATTGTATACGAAAGTGGGCGAGCATTTTTGTGCAATGTTTTGGATTTGGCGGCTTGACAATCCCATGAAAATCCGATATACTAGATAACAGCACAGTTCTAAACCACAATATCTTGTGGTTTAGTGAATATATGTCGGAGGGGAAGAATATGCTGATTCACATTATCAAGCGAGACGGAAGAAAGGTTCCGTTCAACATGGAAAAGATCGCAAATGCGATTTTCCGGGCGGCCCAGTCGGTAGGCGGCACCAACTTTGAGGAAGCCATGCAGATTGCTGCTCGGGTATGCGCCCTGGTGGAGGAGAAGTACCCGGGACAGGTTCCCACCGTGGAACAGGTGCAGGATCTGGTGGAGAAGACCCTGATCGAGGAGGGGCATGCCGCTACCGCAAAGGCGTACATTTTGTACCGGTATGAACGTACCCGTTCCCGGGAAATGAAAACCAATCTGATGACGGTTCTGAACGAGCTGACCTTCAACCCGGCAAAGGACAGCGACATCAAGCGGGAGAATGCAAACATTGACGGGGACACTGCCATGGGCACCATGCTCAAGTACGGCTCCGTTTCCGCCAAGGAGTTTTACGAAATGTATGTGCTGGAGCCCCAGGAGGCGAAGGCGCACATCAACGGGGATATCCACATTCATGACCTGGACTTCCTGACTCTGACTACTACCTGCTGTCAGATCGATCTGATCAAGCTGTTCAAGGATGGTTTTTCCACCGGTCATGGCTACCTGCGGGAGCCAAATGACATTGCCAGCTATTCCGCTCTGGCGTGCATCGCCATCCAGTCCAACCAGAACGATCAGCACGGGGGACAGAGTGTACCCAACTTTGACTATGCAATGGCGGAGGGCGTGAAGAAAACCTATCGTGCAAGATATGCCCAGAACATTGCCCGCTGCCTGGCAATGGAATGCGGACTGGAGCTGAACGAGTGCGACAAGCTGTCCGAGCGGCTGGCTGCCCAGGTACAGCAGGAGCAGGGACTGACCCCGATCCTGGCGGACAACAACGGCTACCGGGAGGCAGAACTGCCCGGGCTGACGGAGATCTGCGGCAGTGAGGCGCTGGCAAAGAAGATCCAGGATTTTGCGGTCAAGGCAGCCTATAAGGAAACCAACCGTGCCACCTACCAGGCGATGGAGGCACTGATCCACAATCTGAACACCATGAACAGCCGTGCCGGCGCCCAGACCCCCTTCAGCTCCATCAACTACGGCACCGATACCTCCCCCGAGGGCAGAATGGTTATTGAGAACGTACTGCTTGCCAACGAGGCTGGCCTGGGCAACGGGGAGACCCCCATTTTCCCCATTCACATCTTCAAGGTGAAGGAGGGCATCAACTACAACCCCGGCGAGCCCAACTATGAGCTCTTCCGGCTGGCCTGCCGCGTGTCGGCCAAGCGCCTGTTCCCCAACTTCTCCTTCATCGATGCGCCCTTTAACCTCCAGTACTACAAGCCCGGGGATTACAACACGGAGGTTGCCTACATGGGCTGCCGCACCCGTGTCATCGGCAATGTATACGATCCGGAGCGGGAGATCGTCAGCGGCAGAGGCAATCTGAGCTTCACCTCCATCAACCTGCCCCGGCTTGCCATCAAGGCGGATCACAACGTGGGTGCATTCTTTGATTCTCTGGATGAAATGATGGATCTTGCCATCAACCAGTTGATGCACCGGTTCAAGATCCAGTCCCAGAAAAAAGTCCGCAACTACCCCTTCCTGATGGGACAGGGGGTATGGATCGACTCCGAAAAGCTGGGGCCGGATGATGAAGTGGGAGAGGTGCTCAAGCACGGCACTTTGTCCGTTGGCTTCATCGGTCTGGCGGAGACCCTGAAGGCGCTGATCGGCAAGCATCACGGGGAAAGCGAGGAGGCAAGAGAGCTTGGCCTGGAGATCGTTACCGCTATGCGGAACCGGTTGGATGAGGAAAGCAAGCGCACCGGTCTGAACTTCTCTTTGCTGGCGACTCCGGCGGAGGGGCTGTCCGGCAGATTTGTCCGGATGGATGCAAAGCGCTTCGGTATCATCCCCGGCGTCACCGATCGGGAGTACTACACCAACAGCTTCCATGTGCCCGTGTATTACCCCATCAGCGCAGTGGACAAGATCCGCATCGAGGCACCCTACCACGCACTGACCAATGCTGGACACATCAGCTATATCGAGCTGAACGGAGATCCGGTGGAGAACCTGCCTGCGTTTGAAAAGGTGGTTCGCTACATGAAGGAAGCAGGCATCGGCTACGGTGCCATCAACCACCCGGTGGATCATGATCCCTGCTGCGGCTATACCGGCATCATCGGAGACACCTGCCCCAAGTGCGGCAGAAACGAGGAGGACGGCGTGGGCTTTGAGCGGATCCGCCGTATCACCGGCTATCTGGTAGGCACGGTGGATCGGTTCAACAACGCAAAGCGTGCGGAAGAACGGGATCGGGTAAAGCACAGCGTTTGATGCATAGAAGGACAGTACCCTACAGGCTCTGTGGGGTGCTGCTTTTATAGGGAGGATCATATGACACTGAGACTTGCAGGCACGGAAAACGACTCCATTGTAGACGGCCCCGGCATCCGCTTCACCATTTTTGTGCAGGGCTGTCCCCACCACTGCCCCGGCTGCCACAATCCCCAGACCCATGATTTTGCAGGCGGCACGGACACGGACTGCGCCCAGCTACTGGCACGGATCGACGCCAACCCCCTGCTGGACGGAGTCACCTTCAGCGGCGGCGAGCCCTTCTGTCAGGCATCAGTTCTGGCGGAGCTTGGGGCGCAGCTGCGGCAGCGGGGGTTGAATATCATTACCTACACCGGCTTTACCTATGAAAAGCTGCTGGAGGATGCCAACCAGGAAAACGGATACCGGGCACTGCTGGAGGTGACGGATTATCTGGTGGACGGCAGATTTGAGCAGGACAAGAAAAGCTATGAGCTGCATTTCAAGGGCAGCTCCAACCAACGGTTCATTGATGTACAGAAAAGTCTGGAATCCGGCAGCACGGTTGTGTTGGAATCGCTTTAATTGCACAGTGATTGGCGTTTTTTGCACAGTCTCCGGCTCTTGCTATGGGACGTAAAATATGCTATAATGGAGGAGCGTATATCGCTCCTTTTTTTGTGCCCTTTTGCAAAAAGGAGAAATGGATGGTGATGGGAAGCATTGAACCAGAGAATTACGGCAGGGTTCCTTTGTCTGCTGCTGGCGACAGCCCCGATGCTGGGGGGCTGTGAAAAGGACAGGGGTACCGGTGCCGGCTATTTGTTCAGCTACACGCTGGACGCCAATCCGCAAAGCCTGGATCCCCAGCTTGCTACGGATGAAGCCTCTCTGACGGTGATCGGGAATCTGTTTTCCGGTTTGTTCCGGATGGAGGACACGGGGAACGTTGTTCCGGATGTGGCGGAATCCTATGAGATCTCCCCGGACGGCTGTACCTACACCGTCCACATGCGGAAGGATAACTACTGGTACTCCCTGGGGGATGCCCGACAGGAGGCCACCCGGACGGACAGTGAGGATGCGGCGAAGCATGCCGCCCCAGTGACTGCCGCAGATTTTGTGTATGCCTTTCAGCGGCTGTTTGATCCCCAGACCGACTCCCCCTACCGGGAGCGGTTTGCCGCCCTGAAAAACGGGCAGAGGATCATGGATGGAGAGTTGGACTGCACCCAGATCGGAGTGGACGCATCGGACACCTACACGGTGGTGTTCACCCTGGACAGACCGGATGCAAACTTCCTTTCTCTGCTTGCCACCACTGCCGCCATGCCCTGCAATCCCAGCTTTTTCTACGGCTGCAAGGGACGCTATGGGCTGGATGAGGACTCGGTGATCTCCAACGGAGCCTTTTACCTGCGCATGTGGTTCTACGATCCCTACGGCAAGGAGAATCAGATCTATATGCGGCGGAATGCCCTGAACAGTCGGGCAAAGCAGGTGTATCCCTCCAATCTGACCTTCTACATCCAGGATGCCCAGAAGGCGGAGCAGAATTTCCGGGATTCCCTCACCGACTGTCTGCTTACGGCGGACAGCAGCTACGCCGCCAGCGGCAAGTATACAACTTTATCCTACGAAAGCGTTACCTATGGGCTGATCTTCAACCCCCGGCATTCCCAGTACTCGAACGCTTCCTTGCGAAAGGCGCTGTCCCTGGGCGCACGGTCGGCGGACTATGCTCCCATGCTGGGGGCGGACACCACGGAGGCATTCGCCCTGGTGCCCCCGGCTGTGCGGATGCTGGGGAAGGAATACCGGGAGCTGGTATCCCAGCAATCCGTTCAGCCTGCCGGGCAGGATGCGGCAGTTCTGTACACCCAGGCGCTGGATGAGCTGGGCATTGCCTCCCTGGAAAGTGCGCAGATCCTGGTGCCGGCGGGGCTGACGGGGCACCGCGAGGGCCTCTTTCCCTTAGAGCCCTTCGACAGGGCGGGCGCGGCAGACGTTGTTGCCCGGGTGCAGCGTGCGGGAGATGAGGCCGTGCAAAAGCACGGGCGCCGCATCGTGTTTGCCTCGGACGAGCTCTACCTGCAGGCGGGCATTGCGCTGCCCGACTATGAGTTTTATGAGGATTTCCCGCAGCTGGAAAACGGCATCGGCATGATTGCCATGCTGGAGGAAGAGGTGCATGCCGCACTGCCCGACCTGGTCGCGCCGTCAAGGCCAAGACGCGTGACGGCGGTGACGGGGGAGGCGGTTTTCCCTTATTTGCAAAGACTGGTTGACGAATAAAGTAGACCGTTCGGTAACAGGTAAAGTAGCTCGTCAGCAATGTCAGGGTGAACTTCAGTTG
>ERZ825670.2206-NODE-2206-length-18970-cov-3.952207_pt1 | contig 18970 bp, 12 predicted proteins | sample MGYA00519929_ERZ825670 | MGnify/ENA primary metagenome ERZ825670 (study PRJEB31778, sample SAMEA3449207) | human gut metagenome | biome: human gut; feature: human-associated habitat; material: faeces | place: United Kingdom | collected 2010/2012 ...
GATAAGACCAAGAGTACAGAACAAAGTATTCTTGGTTTTTTTATATATTAGGAAAGTCCTTTCCTAATATATAAAACCGTTCTGCTTGGAAAATAATATTGGAAAAGAAAAAAAGAAGAAAATAAAAAAATAAAAAGGAAAGAGAAGAGTTTTGTCGAATATATATAATAGAGTATTCTTTAAACATTAAGCGGAGGCACTCATGTACTACTCAGAAGAACTGATTGAAGAAGTAAGATCAAGGAATGATATTGTAGATGTGATTTCCGGATATGTCCGTCTGCAGAAGAAAGGCAGCTCTTATTTTGGATTATGTCCGTTCCATAATGAGAAATCACCGTCTTTTTCTGTGAGCAGACAGAAGCAGATGTATTACTGCTTTGGATGTGGGGCGGGAGGGAATGTTTTTACATTTCTTATGGAATATGAGAATTTTTCTTTTGTAGAAGCAGTGAAGTTTCTTGCGGACAGAGCAGGAATCGAACTTCCGGAGATGGAATACTCGAAAGAAGCGAAGGAAAAAGCAGATTTAAAGTCTACGATTCTTGAGATGAATAAGCTGGCTGCAAAGTATTTCTATGTACAGCTGAAATCAGAGCGTGGAAGTCAGGCCTACAGTTATCTTAAGAACCGTGAACTCTCAGATGAGACGATCACAGCGTTTGGACTGGGATTTTCGAACAAATACAGTGATGATCTGTATAAGTATCTGAGAGAGAAGGGATACAGTGAAGACCTGATTCGACAGGCCGGACTGATCAACACGGATGAACGTCAGGGTGTGTACGACAAGTTTTGGAATCGTGTGATGTTTCCAATTATGGATGTCAATAACCGTGTGATCGGATTTGGTGGTCGTGTGATGGGAGATGGGAAACCGAAATATCTGAATTCACCGGAGACAGTCGTTTTTGATAAGAGCCGGAATCTTTATGGTCTGAACCGTGCCAGAACATCAAGAAAGCCATACTTTCTTCTTTGCGAAGGATATATGGATGTGATCTCTCTCCATCAGTCCGGATTTACGAATGCGGTAGCTTCATTGGGGACTGCATTGACAGCAGGGCATGCAGCTCTGATCAAGCGTTATGTCCAGGAAGTTTATCTGACTTATGACAGTGATGAAGCCGGTACAAGAGCAGCACTTCGCGCAGTGCCGATCTTGCGGGAGGCCGGGATTTCTGCTAAAGTTGTAAGGATGGATCCATATAAAGATCCGGATGAATTCATTAAGAACCTTGGAGCAGAAGAATATGAGAAGCGGATCCATGCGGCGCGTAATGGATTCATGTTCAGCCTGGAGATGCTGGAGAAACAATATGATATGAATTCTCCCGAAGGCAAGACAGATTTCTTCAGGGAAGTGTCGAGGAGACTGCTTGAATTCGAAGATGAGCTGGAGCGTAACAACTATATCGAAGCTGTTGCAACAGCATACCGGGTCAGCCGGGAAAGCCTGGAGAAGATGGTCGCAAAGATGGCTGTGAATGCCGGAATGGCGAGACCGGTCGCAAGACCGAAACGGGCAGAGGGATCTGAGAAGAAGCAAAAGGAAGACGGAATCCTTACTTCACAGAAAGCATTGTTGACCTGGATGATCGATGATGACAGGCTCTTTGATCAGATCAGTCAGTACATAAGCCCGGGTGATTTTACAGAAAGTCTGTATCGGACGGTTGCAGAACTTTTATATGAGCAGAGAAAGCAGGGAGCCTTGAATCCTGCGAAGATCCTGAATCATTTCACAGAGGAAGAAGATCACAGAGAAGCAGCCTTTTTGTTTAACACAAGAATCAAAGAGCTGAAGACAAAGGAAGAGAGAGAACAGGCTTTACAGGAGACGATCCTGCGGGTGAAGAGTTATAGCATTGAGCATCAGACAATGAATCTGGACCCGACAGATATGCGGGGGTTACAGCATTTGATGGAAGAAAAACGGAAGCTGGAGAACCTGAAGAATTTGAATATTACAATTCAATAAGGATAAAATAAAACAAGACAGGCTGCGGATGCGCGCAGCGAAGGAAGGAAGAACACATGGACGATATTACACAGAAATTTCTTGATAGATTGAAAGACCTGGTTGCACTTGGTAAAAAGAAAAAGAGCATACTGGATGTCCAGGAGATCAATGATTTTTTCAATGATATGGAACTCAACGCAGATCAGATGGAGAAGGTATTTGATTACCTTGAGGCAAATAACATTGATGTGCTGCGCATTAGCGGAGATACACCGGATGAGGTGGATGTAGATCTGGATGACATTATCATATCTGAGGAAGACGACGTGGATATGGAGAATATCGACCTGTCAGTTCCGGAAGGCGTGAGTATTGAAGATCCGGTCCGTATGTATTTAAAAGAGATCGGTAAGGTACCTCTTCTGAGTGCAGAACGTGAGATTGAGCTTGCACAGAGAATGGAAGAAGGCGATGAGGAAGCCAAGAAAGAGCTTGCAGAAGCGAACTTAAGACTTGTAGTCAGCATTGCAAAGAGATATGTTGGAAGAGGCATGTTATTCCTTGATCTGATCCAGGAGGGTAACCTCGGTCTGATCAAAGCAGTTGAAAAGTTTGATTATCACAAGGGATATAAGTTCAGTACTTATGCTACATGGTGGATCCGTCAGGCGATCACAAGAGCGATTGCAGATCAGGCAAGAACAATCCGTATCCCGGTTCATATGGTTGAGACGATCAACAAGCTGATCCGTGTATCCAGACAGCTTCTTCAGGAACTGGGAAGAGAACCGCTTCCGGAAGAGATTGCCAAGGAGATGGATATGCCGGTAGAACGTGTACGTGAGATCCTGAAGATTTCACAGGAACCGGTTTCTCTTGAGACACCAATCGGTGAAGAGGAAGACAGCCACCTTGGAGACTTTATCCAGGATGATAATGTACCGGTTCCGGCAGAGGCGGCTGCACAGACACTTCTGAAAGAGCAGCTGGATGAAGTACTGGATACATTGACAGAGAGAGAGCAGAAAGTCCTCCGTCTTCGTTTCGGAATGAATGACGGAAGAGCACGTACACTTGAAGAGGTAGGACGAGAGTTTGATGTAACAAGAGAGCGTATCCGTCAGATCGAGGCGAAAGCACTCCGTAAGCTCCGTCACCCAAGCAGAAGCAGAAAACTGAGGGATTATCTGGATTAATGATGGAATTATCGAAAAGATTACAGGCGGTCGCAGATCTTGTGACCGCCCATTATAAATTAGCGGACATTGGAACGGATCATGCATATATTCCGATTTATCTGACACAGCAGAAGAAGATTACAGAAGCAGTTGCACTTGATGTCAATGAAGGACCATTGCAGCGAGCAGAGGAACATATCCGCGAGAATGGACTTGAAGCAGAGATAGAGACGAGACTTTCCAATGGATTTCAGGCATTACAGCCGGGAGAAGTCCAGTCTGCGGTCATCGCAGGAATGGGAGGCGGACTTGTGATCCGGATCCTGACAGAAGGAGCGGAAGTGGTGCGAAAGCTTGAGGAGTGTATCCTTCAGCCACAGTCAGAGATTGAGAAAGTGCGGGCATTTCTTCTTGAGAAGGGATATGAATTTCTGGAAGAAGATATGGTCTGTGAAGATGGAAAATATTATCCTATGATGAAGGTAAGACCACCGGTAGCTGATACAGCAGGCGAAGATACAGAAGTAAAGTGCTGGGATACGGTTCAGTTAAAATATGGAAAGCTTTTGCTGGAGAAACAACATCCGGTACTCAGAGAGTATCTGGAAAGAGAGATACGCATTTATCAAAGTATTTTAGAAGGATTGAAAGCGAAAGATTCTGACCGGATCCGTCAGAGAAAAGAAGAATTGGAACAGGAACTTGTAGAAGCAGAGAAAGGGATGAAATATTATGCAGTGTAAAGAGATTATACAGGTAATAGAGGCAACATTCCCGCGAACAGCAGCTTTGGGATTTGACAATGTAGGACTGCTTGCAGGACGTTCAGAGAAAGAGGTGTCCAGAATTTATCTGGCACTGGATGCAACAGATGTTGTGATCGACCGTGCGATCAAGGAAGGCGCGGACATGCTGATCACACATCACCCGCTTTTATTCTCAGCAGTAAAGAAAGTGACGGATGAAGATTTTATTACAAGAAGAATTGTGAAGCTGATCCAGAATGACATTTCCTATTATGCAATGCATACGAATTATGATGTGCTTGGTATGGCAGAACTGTCCGGAAAGATCATGGATCTTCAGAATGGGGAAGTGTTAGATGTTACCTATACAGATGAAGAAGGGAATCCGGAAGGAATCGGAAGAATCGGTAATCTGGAGAAAGATATGACATTGGAAGAGTGCTGTGTCTATGTGAAACACAGACTTGAACTTGGAAGTCTGAAAGTATTTGGAGATATGCAGAAGAAAGTACATCGTCTTGCAATTTCTCCGGGATCAGGAAAGAGCTCGATTGCAGTTGCTCTCGAGAAGGGGGCAGATGTTCTTGTAACAGGAGATATCGGTCATCATGATGGAATTGATGCAGTAGAGCAGGGGCTTGCAGTAATTGATGCAGGACATTATGGCACAGAATATATTTTTATTGAAGATATGAAGCAGTTCTTCGAGAAGAAGCTTCCGGTGCTGGATGTACTTACAGATCCAATCGAGCATCCGTTCCAGATCATATAATCAGAAGTGAACGCATAATAATGTTCAGCAGGGCAGTTGTGGGAAGAAAGCAGTTCACAAAGACAGTGGAGGTGGCTGAGGAGTTGGAAAGTCAGAAATGTAAGGTTACGATAAGCGGAAAAGAGTATCTTTATGAGAAGGGGACGTCTTATCAGGAGATCGCGAAGGATTTTCAGAAAGAGTATAAACATCAGATCGCACTTGTGATGCTGGATGGACATCGTCTGCAAGAACTTAGAAAACAGGTTTCCGGAGACTGTACGCTGCAATTTATTACAACACAGGATACGGCGGGGTATGACACGTATCGAAGAAGTGTCTGCTTTCTTTTTATTAAGGCAGTACACGATGTGATTGGCCATGAGTGTCCGCAGCAGGTGCGTGTACGGATTCATTTTTCGTTAGGTGCAGGATTTTACTGTACGGTGGAAGGAATCGATCATGTGGGAATGGAATTCCAATGGAAAGTTGAAGAACGCATGTATGAACTTGTACAGCAGAGACTTCCGATCACAAAAGAGTTGATCCATACAGAAGAGGCAGTGGAATTATTCCATCGATATGGAATGTTTGATAAAGAACGCCTGTTCCGGTATCGGAGAAGTTCCCACGTGAATCTGTATGCCATGAATGAATTCCGTGACTATTATTACGGTTATATGATGCCGGATACAGGAGATTTGAAGTATTTTGCATTGTATCTGTATCAGGGTGGAATCGTACTTCAGATGCCGCTGAAAGACGAACCGGAGAAAGTCCCTTTATTTGTGCCAAAGGATAAGCTGTTTCGTGTACTCAGTGAGTCTGTGAGATGGGGAGACCAGCAGGGAATTGATACCGTCGGCGCGCTCAATGACATGATCACGCAGGATGATATGCGTGAGATTGTTCTTGTGCAGGAGGCATTCCAGGAGCGCAAGATCGGAGAGATCGCAAAGCAGATCGCAGATCGTCCGGGGGTAAAGTTTGTTCTGATCGCAGGACCTTCTTCTTCCGGCAAGACAACATTTTCACATCGCTTATCCATTCAGCTCAGAGTGAACGGGCTTCATCCACATCCGATTTCTGTAGATAATTATTTCGTAGATCGGGAGAAAACACCGAAAGACGAGGATGGAAATTATAACTTCGAATGCATTGAAGCAATCGATGTGGAAAAGTTCAATGAGGACATGAGCAATCTGCTGGCAGGCGAGGAAGTCTATCTTCCGGTTTTTGACTTTAAGACCGGTAAACGGAATTTTGAAACAAAGCCAAAGAAACTCGGTGAAAATGATATCCTTGTAATCGAAGGAATCCATTGCCTGAATCCGAAGCTGACAGAACAGTTATGTGATGACCGGAAATTCAGGATCTATATCAGTGCATTAACACAGTTGAATATTGATGAGCATAACCGGATTCCGTCTACAGACGGACGTTTGATCCGAAGACTTGTCAGGGATGCAAGAACAAGAGGGGCATCGGCGACGAAGACCATCTCAATGTGGCCGTCAGTGAGAAGAGGAGAAGAGAAGAATATTTTCCCATATCAGGAATATGCAGATGTGATGTTTAACTCTTCCCTGATCTATGAACTGGCAGTGTTGAAACAGTATGTGGAGCCGTTGCTTCTTGGCGTAAGCAAAGACTCTCCGGAATATGTTGAAGCAAAGCGGTTGTTGAAATTCCTGGATTATTTCGTAGGAATCGGAAATGACAATGTGCCAACGAATTCACTTTTGAGAGAATTTATTGGCGGTGGATGTTTCCATGTCTAATGCAATAGAAAGATAGAAGAAAGAGGATACATAGAAAACTTGTATGTGACAAGAATTTCTATGTATCCTCTTTGCATTAAGATACCTCTTTGTTGATCATATCCTGCAATAAGCAGAAATATACAATATCTAATCCTAAAATCGAGAGAACCAGGTAGAGAATAGAAGAATTCCCCTGTATTCCTCTGATGCGGTCACAGCGTTCTCCCATCTTATAAGCCCAGTAAATACCATAGATTCCACAGGTGATCAAAGAAAATAGGAATACCATGCCTCCGCTTGTTGCCTGTGGCTCTCCGGCCAGCTGATTCACCTCATCATTCAGCTTGATCATCCAGTAGATACTGTAGATGCCGCAGGTGAGAAAAGAAAAAACAATTGCAAGTACAAGATTACGTGGCATAATGCCTGCAGTTGTCCCGTTCCGGTAATAATTGTTCTGATTATAGTTGTTCTGGTATGCATTCTGCTGGAACTGGCTTTCCTGCTGCTTTTGATTCTCCTGTGTATGAGCATTATCATTAGGAGTGGGAAGCGGAGCACCACATTCCTGACAGAAAGAAGCACTGTCTTCGCAGAGTGAATTACATTTTGGACAGATTTTCATAGAAGATTCTCCTTTGCATGAATTAGTTCGAAAAATGTCAGAAGTTGACAAGATCCTTCTGAAAAGTATCGTAGCATAAAAAGATACAAGTTACAAGAAATGTAGCCAAGTTTTAGGATATCTTAAGATATTCGATAGAAATAAACCTGGAATATGCATAATATTCTTCCTTTTTCTTTCAAAAAGTTTGTGGTAGAATAGTAATGTTTCTGAAAACAAAACATGAGGAGATGAAAGTATGCCAGTATTTGACTTTAACAGTGCACCGGAAGATAAGAAAGAAGTTCAGTGTACTTATACAACATTTTGTTCCAACGAAGACCATGCGACACCAGAGTGTCCGATTCTTGTTCTGGATAACCAGAACCGGAAGTGGAACCATCATTCCTGCGGTGTGTTTACCAATCAGAATAAGCAGACCGCATTTGAGTTTGATGAAAAGGACGGAACATGCAGTGCAGATATCCTGAAAGTGGATGCACGTTTTGTCAGCCTTTTAAAATGGCTTGGAGAAAATCACATTAATGTACGTCTTTCCGGAGAAAATAAGCCGGATGGTTATGCCGTTTACAGAATCCGTGAGATCGCATTTGGAGGCGGAACAAAATTATCTGCTGAGGACGGCTTCCTTCAGTTTATGATCGAGCGGCTGTTTGCAAGTGATGCGCCAAAAGAAAAGATCAATGATGACGAGCAGGAAGAGTCCGGAGATGACATGAAGCTTACAAGTATTCAGAGTATTACAGACTTTATGACGTGCGCAGGACGTACGCTTCCGGATAACATTCGTCTGTGGGCAAGAAGAAATCTTGCAGTTGCACGCTCTCACGAGGTCTCTCAGGAAGAGCGCCGTCATGCACAGAGAGCACTATCTATTATGATGAATATTCAGTGGAAGAGCAATTACTTTGAAGCAATCGATCCGGATGAAGCGAGAAGAATTCTGGATGAAGAGCTGTATGGAATGGAGAAAGTAAAGCAGAGAATCATAGAGACGATCATTCAGATTAACCGTACACACACACTTCCGGCGTACGGCCTTCTGCTTGTCGGACCGGCCGGAACAGGTAAATCCCAGATTGCTTATGCCGTTGCAAGAATCCTTAAACTTCCTTGGACAACACTGGATATGAGTTCCATTAACGATCCGGAACAGCTGACAGGAAGTTCAAGAATCTATTCGAACGCAAAGCCAGGTATTATCATGGAAGCATTCTCCATGGCAGGGGAATCCAATCTGGTATTCATTATTAATGAGCTGGATAAGGCGGCATCCGGAAAGGGAAACGGAAACCCGGCAGATGTTTTACTTACACTGCTGGACAACCTTGGATTTACAGACAATTACATGGAGTGTATGATCCCTACCGTTGGTGTATATCCAATCGCTACAGCGAATGACAAGGATCAGATCAGTGCACCGCTCATGTCCCGTTTCGCTGTCATTGATATCCCGGATTATACACCGGAAGAGAAGAAAGTAATCTTCTCCAAATTCGCACTTCCGAAGGTGCTGAAACGCATGAGCCTGAAGGCAGAAGAGTGCATTATGACAGAAGAGGCACTCAATGAAGTGATTGAACTGTACTCCAATACATCAGGAATCCGAGACCTGGAACAGGCAGCAGAACACATCGCAGCAAATGCACTGTATCAGATTGAGGTGAATCATGTGGAGAGTGTTGAATTTGATGCAGAGATGGTAAGAGAGCTGCTTGGATAAAGTTGGGCTTCGCCCTCAATCTGAAAAAAATGAGCTCTGGAAAGTTTTGGCTTTCCAAAGCTCATTTTTTCAATTCCTACTGTCTATAATACTGCAGAAATTCCCCAATCTTACCAACCGCCTCTTTCAGTACTTCAATACGCGGCAGATAAACCACACGGAAATGATCCGGCTGATGCCAGTTGAATCCACTTCCTTGAACGATCAGGATCTTCTTGTCACGAAGCAGATCAAGAGCAAATTTCTCATCATTCACAATATTGAACTTCTTCGTATCAATCTTCGGGAACATATAAAATGCAGCCTGCGGTTTTACTGCGCTGATTCCCGGAATATCCGTCAGAGCCTTGTAAACATATTCACGCTGCTCGTAAATACGTCCACCCGGAACAATATAATCATTTACACTCTGGTGTCCGCCAAGAGCTGTTTGTACAATGGACTGTGCCGGAACGTTAGAGCAAAGACGCATGTTGGAAAGCATCTTGATTCCTTCAATATAGTCTCTTGCAATATTTTTATTTCCACTTAAGATCATCCATCCGATACGGAATCCGGCGATCATATGGGACTTGGACAGTCCGCTGAATGTCACGCAGAACAGATCCGGTGCAAGAGAAGCGATAGAAACATGCTCTTTTCCATCCATAACAAGACGGTCATAAATCTCATCAGAGAAAATGATCAGCTGGTGCTCTCTTGCGAGATCTACAATCTGCTGCAGTACTTCCTTCGGATAAAGAGCACCGGTCGGATTGTTTGGATTGATGATAACGATCGCTTTTGTACGGTCATTGATCTTCTTACGCATATCTTCGATATCCGGATACCAGTCAGACTGCTCATCACAGATATAGTGCACAGGCTTTCCACCGGCAAGTGTAGCACAAGCTGTCCAGAGCGGATAATCCGGAGACGGGATAAGAATTTCATCCCCTGTATCCAAAAGAGCAGACATGGTAAGATTGATCAGTTCACTGACACCATTTCCTGTGTAAATATCGCTCATCGTTACATTCGGCAGGTGCTTTAACTGGGCATACTGCATGATCGCTTTTCGCGCAGAGAACAGACCGGCAGAAGCAGAGTAGCCTTCGCAGTCAGAAAGCTGACGGCTCATGTCATAGATCACCTCATCCGGTGTACGGAAGCCAAACGGAGCCGGATTTCCGATATTAAGCTTCAGTACATGAGTTCCCATCTCTTCCATTCTGGCAGCCTCATCAACAACCGGACCTCTCACATCATATAATACATTATTTAACTTGGATGATTTCTTGAATTCTCTCACTTTCATACCTCCTGAATTATCTGCGGATGTCTGTATCTTATCAACATCTGACAGTGTGGAATCATTATCATTATTATTGTTTAACCAGTCAGGGTCAACCTGCAGGGCATCTGCCAGAAAATGTAAGATGTCGGTACGCGGGATTGTCTTCCCACTGACATACTGGCTGACATGACTTTTCCCAAGCTTGATCCCTTTCTGCTGGGCAAGACGAACAAGATCAACCTGCTTCAGGCCTTGCTCGTTCATAGCGGCTTTTAATCTGTCTGCAAAGGTTTCCATAAAGCTCCTTTCTGGGGTCATCTTTCCAGAGGTCAGACCCCATTAATAAAGTATTAACAAAACATAAAGTTCAATTTAAAATCTGCTTCAATACGAAAATCTCTAAAAAGTTCAATTTAAAAGTTCAAAACTTTAGTCAGAGTATACCACGATAAATGAAAAAGTTCAATAAAAAAATTACTGTTATAGAAAATCCGCAAAATCACGGTATCATTAAGAAAATATGATATACTAAAAGTGTTTATTACAGCAAATACAAAGTACACAGAACGAAGGGAAACAGGGAAATGATTCTTGAAAATGAAAAAATAAAACAGGCATTGGAATATATAAAGGAAGAAGATCCGGCAACGACTCAGGATACGCTCAATATGTGTCAGATCCCGGCACCTTCTTATAAGGAAGAGAAAAAAGCGGAGTATATCCGGGAGCGGTTCCGGGAGATCGGGCTTAGGGATGTCAGGATTGACGCTGTTGGAAATGTGCTTGGGATCTGGCCGGGAACCGGTGAAGGACCAAGTGTAATGCTTGCAGCACACACAGACACAGTATTCCCGGAAGGGACAGATCTGACGATAAGAAAAGAAGAAAATCGTTATTATTGTCCCGGCATTAACGATGACACACATGCAGTGGCGGAGATGATCGCAGTAGCGAAAGCAATGATCCATGCAGATCTTCACACAAAAGGGGACTTGATCTTCTGTGCAAATGTGTGTGAAGAAGGACTTGGAGATCTAAGGGGCGTGAAGTATCTGTTCGGATACGACAACAAAGCTTCAGAAGAATGTCCAGAGGTAGATGCATTTGTCTCGATTGATAACCAGTATACGGGCGGGGTGATCTATACGGCAACAGGAAGTCACCGTTATGAGGTGACATTTACCGGAAGAGGTGGTCACAGTTTCCAGAACTTTGGCATTCCTAATCCAATCCATGCAATGGGACGAGCCATCGCACAGATCGCAGAATTCCAGGTTCCGGATGAGCCGAAGACGACATTTAACGTAGGCGTGATCCAGGGAGGGACTTCTGTAAATACAATTTCAGGTTCTGCATCCATGCTGGTAGACCTCCGTTCGGACAGCGAAGAAGAGCTGAACCGATTGGACAAAGAACTTCATAAAGTGATCAAACAGGCAGTGGAAGAAGAAAATGCAAGATGGGATGCTTCAAAGCCGCAGATCAAAGTGCAGATCGAAGGACGCGGTGTGAGACCGGCGGGGGCACAGCCAAAGGACTGTGCAATCGTGAAAGCAGCATTCCGGGCGGCAGAACTGTTGGGGATTGAACCGGAGTATCGGTATGAGAGCAGTACAGATGCGAATATCCCGATCAGTATGGGAATCCCGGCAATCACTGTTGGAAGAGGTGGAGAAGAAGACGGAATCCATACCCTTCAGGAATGGTACGAGCCAAAAGAAGCATGGCTTGGACCACAGAGAGATTTGCTTCTGATGATTCTGCTTGCCGGAGCAGAAGGAGTCTGTGAGCCGGCTATAGAAAAAAGATAAAAAATCTTAAGAAAATATCAATGTCTTTTTAGGCACATTTCCTGTATACTGATGGTATGAGAGAATATTTTGTGCAGATTGTACCGGGTGTTTCGGAGATTTTTATCTTTTGCACAAAAAGAAGTAAAAATAAAACAAAGCAGGAGGGCAAAAGATGCGGGGAATCAGAAAGCAGTCATCCGACACACAGAGCTCCAGTCAGCCGAAAGAAAAAAGAAGATTGGATACAAAACAGAAAAAAGGAATGTTGATTGGTGGAGGAATCTTCCTTGTGGCAGTGATCGCCCTGATCCTTGTGAAGAATCTGACAGGTGGAAGTGGAGCAGATGGAGAGAATGTTCTTTATGCGGATTCCGTCGGAATGATCACAGGGACAGGACTTGGGACACAGAACCGGTTTACAGGAGTGGTTGAAGCACAGGATACGTTGAAACTGACACTGGCAGACAATCAGAAGGTAAAACAGATCTTTGTTGAAAAAGGGCAGGAAGTAGAGCCTGGAACAAAGCTGTTTGAATACGATACAGAAGAGCTTGCCATGACATTAGATCAGGGAAAACTGGAGCTTGAGAAGATCACGAACAACATCAGCAGCCTGAATTCACAGATCGCGACACTTACAACGGAGAAGAAGAGTGCGCCGGCCAGCGAACAGCTGTCCTATACGACACAGATCCAGGAACTTCAGATGGAGATCAAGCAGGAAGAGTACAATTATAAAGTAAAAGAGCTGGAAGTAAACCGTACACAGAAGAGCCTGGAACAGTCTACAGTAACTTCTACAGTTGCCGGAATTGTACAGGAGATCAACGAACAGCAGGGAACAGACCCTTCTACAGGAGAGTCCCAACCGTTTATGAGTATCCTTTCTACAGGAAAATACAGAATCAAAGGAAAGATCAGCGAGCAGAACATCGGAGATCTGACACCGGGCACACAGGTGACGATCCGCTCCAGAGTGAATGAAGATGAGATCTGGACAGGTACAGTAGATAACGTAGACACAGAGAAGCCGGAGAACAGTTCCCAGGATTCTATGAGTTATGGTTCTGAGAACAGCGATAATCAGGCAACAAAGTATCCATTCTATGTCACATTGGATACAGTGGATGGATTGATGCTCGGACAGCATGTCTATATCGAGACAAGTACTTCACTGGAAGCAGACAAGATGTGGCTGATGCGTGACTACATTGTAGACGCAGATTCAGATCATCCATATGTATGGGTAGCAGGAGATAATGACAAGCTGGAGAAGCGTTCTGTTACACTCGGAGAGACGAACGAAGATATGGGAACCTGTGAGATCGTAGACGGACTGAAAGCTTCTGATTACATTGTATGGCCAAGCGAGGAGTGCAAAAAAGGTGCAGCTGTTGTGAAGAACGATTCAGGTACATCAGGCAGTACTTCAGATATGTCAGGAGCCGAGGGCGGTTACGAAGAACCTGTAGAAGAAAATGCAATGCAGGAAGGAGTTCCGGGAACGGAGGAGAGTGTGGATGAATAAAAAGAAAATAATAAAGATCGGCATTCCTGTGGCAGCAGGCTGTATCGTTCTTGCACTTGGAATCGGTTTCGCAGTGAAGAACAGCGGAAAGGCTGTTAAAGTAGCTCCTGTCAGCAGTTTGAATTCCGGCGGCTGGTACGATGATAGTGGGATTGCAAGTTACGGAACCGTCACAACGAACCAGAAGCAGGACATTTACGTGGATGATACTATGCCGATCACACAGGTTTACGTGAAAGCCGGGGATACGGTGAAAGTTGGAGACCGTCTTGTGGCATATGACACGACACTTTCTTCCCTGGAACTTGAGATGAAAGAAATGCAGATTCAGGGGATTGACCTGAACATTCAGAACCTGCAGAAAGAGATCACCCAGCTCAAGGGGACGAAGACCGCGAAGGCAGATACAGGGGCATCCGTCGTGCAGACAAGTGCAGATGGAGAACAGCAGCCAACTGTACAGAAGATGAGTGCTGTAAAGACAACCATTCTTAATACATCAAAAGAGGATGAGAATAAAAAACCGGATGGTGATACCTCGAAGGATGATACGACAAAAGATGACAACACAAAAGACGATGCTTCGAAAGATGATAATGCGAAGGATGACACATCCAAAGATGATAATAAAAAAGACGATGTACCGTCTTCCGCAATTGAGCGTCCATTCCCTGAAGCATTAAAGGGAAAAGAGGTTTACAGTGAGATTACATTAGATTCTGTTCCTTATAATAAAGAAGACGCAGACGGAACAATGGAAAAACCGTATCGTTATCTTTGCGCACCGGGGGCAGCCGTAAATGCACCGTTTATGCTCAAAGTATTAAAAGAGGGTCAAGTGTGTGCCTTTGATGTAGTAGATAACGCAGAAGCGCCGACAAAATTCTTATCCTGTTGGATCCTCGATGGAAAAACAGGACAGGTAGTCATACCGGATCCACAACCAACTCCAGACCCGGAGCCGACTCCAAATCCAGAGCCGACTCCAAATCCAGAGCCGACTCCGGAACCAGAGCCAACTCCGGAACCAGAGCCAACTCCGGAACCGGATATTTCAGAAGATCCGGTTATCCCAGACACCCCGGACCTCCCGTCAAAGGAAGAAGTGACGAAGCAAATCAAGGAGAAAGAGCAGAAGATCAAAGATCTGGATCTTTCCAGGAGATCCGCTGAACTGGAACTGAAAAAGCTGAAGAAAAAGGTCGGGGACGGCGTGATCAAAAGTACGGTAGAAGGTGTAGTCAAAGAAGCGACTGACGAAGCATCTGCAAAGAATGAGAACAAACCGGTTGTCAGCGTTGTCGGAGAAGAAGGTTTCTATGTGACCGGAAGAGTCGGAGAGACAATGCTTGATCAGATCAAAGAAGGAATGACTGCGACTGTAATGTCCTGGCAGTCGGGAGAATCCTACGAAGCGACAGTTACAGGTGTTGGCAACTCACCGGTAAGCGATTATTCCACAGGAGAGAACCAGAATCAGTCCTTCTATCCGTTCACGCTCGTGATCCACGGAGACGCAAATCTCTCGAATGGTGAGTCTGTGAATCTGTCGATGAATGGAATTGCAGCAGGTAGTGATGGATCAATCTATCTTGAAAAAATGTTTGTCCGCGAGGAAGGAAACCGCTATTATGTCTACAAGCGGGGCGATAACGGCAGATTAACAAAACAGTATGTAGAGGTCGGCAAAAATATGTACAATTCACTGGAGATCACCTCCGGCCTCACAATGGACGACATGATCGCATTCCCTTACGGCAGAGATGTTAAAGAAGGCGCAAAGACACAGGAAGCAGATACCCTGTACGACTATTATTAAGAAGACTGAACAGTATCAAAATGAAAGAGAGTGAGGTGCCATTATGTTAGAAGACATCAGACTGGCGTTTCAGGGAATCTGGAATCATAAATTAAGATCTGCGCTCACAATGCTCGGAATCATCATAGGAATCGGTTCCATTATAGCAATTGTGTCCACGATCAAAGGAACGAATGAACAGATTAAGAAGAATCTGGTCGGTGCAGGAAATGACGCGGTAAATGTACAGCTCTATCAGGGTGACTGGCCGATCGATCTGCAGTATCAGTCACTCCCGGACGGAGTGCCGGAGATCTCAGACGAGACATTGCAGGAAGTCGTTGAACTCCCGGAAGTGGAGACAGCGTCTTTATATCATACAAGAAATGAATACGACGCAGTTTACCGCGGCGCAAAGTCATTAAGTAACAGCGTGATCCTTGGAATTGACAGAAATTATCTGGATGTTTACGGATATCAGGTAACCAAAGGAAGAGGATTAACAGACAAAGATTATTCCGAAGGACGAAAAGTAGCCTTGATAGACAAGACAACAGCGGCAAGTTTATTCGACAATGCAGATGTGATCGGAAGAACGATCGAAATTAAAGGAGAACCGTTTGTTGTCGTTGGAATGGTTGCAAAGAAAGCAGAGTCCCAGCCGGTAATCAACTCAATGGAAGATTACTACCGCTACATGTCAGATGACCAGAGTGGAAAGATCATTATTCCGGATAATGTATGGCCGGTCATTTACCAGTATGACGAACCGCAGAACCTTGTCGTGCGTGCAAAAAGTACAGATGATATGACAACGGCAGGAGAGAAAGCCGCAGATATTTTAAATGCTATGCTGACAGTTTCAGATGATACCGTGAAATACAAAGGAGAAGATCTGTTAGAACAGGCAACACAGATCCAGGAGATCAGTAACTCGACAAATCAGCAGCTGATCTGGATCGCCAGCATTTCCCTGTTAGTTGGTGGAATCGGAGTTATGAATATCATGCTCGTGTCGGTTACAGAACGTACCGGCGAGATTGGATTAAAGAAGGCACTCGGAGCGAGAAAGCGCAGAATTCTGACACAGTTCCTGACAGAGGCGGCGGTGCTGACACTGCTTGGAGGAATTATAGGTGTTCTTGGAGGAATCGCACTTGCGTACATTATATCCGGAGTCTCAGCAGTTCCGGTAGCGATCAGCGGAGTTTCGATTGTGATAGCAGTGCTGTTCTCCACACTGATCGGTATTATCTTCGGACTGATCCCGTCCGTGAAAGCGGCGAACATGAATCCAATCGAGGCACTTAGACATGAATAAAAAAATAGTGGAAAAAGAAAATACTTGTTTCAATTTCCTTCCATATCTGTTATAGTATGTGTTAATTAAAAGAGTCAGGAGAATCTGAGTGATCGGATTCTCCGTCTTTCTATGCAAAGAGAAAATAGCAATTATTAAAAGGAAAAGAGAAAAGGGGCATGTAGATTTGAGCAGCAGTACATTAGAGGGAAAGAAAAAGACAGAGAACGGAACAAAGAGGCTGATCTTCACAGCAGTATCTATCTTGCTGGAGATCGTCTTCCTTCTCTTTCTGTTTACAAAGGTAAGTGAATACGCAACTATTATTGATTGGGCAACAAGAATCGTGGCAATCTTTCTTGTGCTTGGACTTTACAGCATGGATAAGACTTCATCAATGAAAATGCCATGGATCATACTGATGCTTGCATTCCCGATTCTTGGTGTGAGTCTTTATCTTCTCGTAGGTCTGAACGGAAGCACGAAGAAGATGCGGGCAAGATATGAAGAGATTGATAAAAAACTGCTCCCATATCTTCCGGATAACAGACAGATTCTCGAATGGATGAAAGAAGAGAGTCCGCAGGCGGGGGCAATCGCTTCTTATCTGACGAATTACTCTTGTTACCCGGTTTATCAGAACACAGATGTTACATATTATGATGAGGCGATCAAAGGGCTGGATGCACAGCTGGAGGATCTTTCAAAGGCAGAAAAGTTCATCTTTATGGAGTATCATGCCATCGAAGACGAAGAGGCATGGCAACGGATCCAGACGGTACTTGAAGACCGTGTGAAAGCAGGCGTAGAAGTCCGTATCTTCTATGATGATATGGGATCGATTTGGTTTGTGAACATGGATTTTGCAACAAAACTGAAATCTTTAGGAATCAAATGCCGTGTATTTAACCCAATTCTGCCGGGACTGAATATGTTCCTGAACAATCGCGATCACCGGAAGATTACTGTGATTGACGGAAAGGTTGCTTACACAGGTGGATACAATCTGGCGAATGAGTATTTCAACATCACACATCCGTATGGAATCTGGAAAGATACCGGGATCCGTATGGAAGGAGATGCGGTCAAGTCTATGACAGTAGCATTTCTGGAAATGTGGAATGCAGCCGGAAATGTAAAGTCAAAAGAACTTGTACCGGAGAAATATGTGATCCACTATGCATACCAGGCACAACAGCGTGGTTATGTCCAGCCATATGCAGACAGTCCGCTCGATGGTGAGCAGGTAGGCGAGGAAGTATATATCAGTATGGCGAACAAAGCGGAGAAATACTGCTGGTTTATCACCCCATATTTGATTATTACAGACGAGATGACACATGCACTCACACTGGCAGCAAAGCGTGGTGTTGATGTGCGTATCATAACACCGGGTATCCCGGACAAGAAGATGGTCTACAGTGTGACCCGTTCCTTCTATCATAATCTGGTTAAGCATGGAGTCCGTATCTATGAGTGGACACCGGGATTCTGTCATGCGAAGATGAGTGTGGCAGATGATAAAATGGCGACCTGTGGAACAATCAATCTCGATTACCGCAGCCTGTACCATCACTTTGAGAATGGATGCTTCCTGGCAGATTGCGACGCAGTGCTGGAGATCCGGGATGATCTGATCCGCACGATGGGAGAAAGCAGAGAAGTGACCGAGCAGTATAAAGAAGGAAGAAGTGCGGGCTTAAGACTCGGACAGCTGATCTTACGTCTGTTTGCGGAGCTGCTCTGATAATATCGTTTGTGGGTTGAATTTGCATTGGATTGATTGTATAATGAACTTGATTGTTGAGAAATTAACAATAGTTTTTTTATGAAATGGATGGTCTGCCGGTCAGAAGATACTGAACCCGACAGCCGGATATGAACTTTATTTTATGAAGGAGGAATCAACGATGATTACCTGGAACAATTTGGATAAGCTTACTTCTTATCAGGAACTTGAGAAGACAGAAAGTGTAGACCTCGCAGCAGTGATGGCCGGAGAGAACGGAGCAGAGCGTGTGAAGAACTACAGCGTTCCGATGGCAGAAGGATTAGCATACAATTATGCAGCGAAGAAAGTGGATGACACAGTTCTCGCAGCTCTTGAGAAACTGGCAGAAGAAGCACAGCTGACAGAGAAGTTCGAAGCACTTTACAACGGAGAAGTTGTGAACACAGGAGAGAAGCGTCTCGTACTTCACCATATGACACGCGGACAGCTCGGAGATGCTGTTGAGGCTGACGGTGTAGACAAGCGTACTTTCTATGTAGAGCAGCAGAAGAAGATTGCTGAGTTCGCGAACAAAGTACATGCAGGTGAGATCACAAACGGTGCCGGAGAGAAGTTTACAACAGTTGTTCAGATCGGTATCGGCGGAAGTGACCTCGGTCCTCGCGCAATGTACCTTGCACTTGAGAACTGGGCAAAGAAGAATGATACATTCAAGATGGAAGCAAAGTTCATCAGCAACGTTGACCCGGATGATGCGGCAGCAGTTCTGAATTCCATCGACGTGGCACATTCTA
>ERZ825670.2219-NODE-2219-length-18901-cov-6.523082_pt1 | contig 18901 bp, 8 predicted proteins | sample MGYA00519929_ERZ825670 | MGnify/ENA primary metagenome ERZ825670 (study PRJEB31778, sample SAMEA3449207) | human gut metagenome | biome: human gut; feature: human-associated habitat; material: faeces | place: United Kingdom | collected 2010/2012 ...
TTCAGAAAATTCAGTATAATTTCATTCTCCCACCACTACACTAAAACAAGAGAAAAAAGTTCAGAAAATTCAGTATAATTTCATTCTCCCACCACTACACTAAAACAAGAGAAAAAAGTTCAGAAAATTCAGTATAATTTCATTCTCCCACCACTACACTAAAACAAGAGAAATAAGTTCAGAAAATTCAGTATAATTTCATTCTCCACCACTACACTAAACCAAGAGAAAAAGTTATATATTCTCAACTCTAGCTGGTCGAGATATTTCTAACAACGTCTCCCCAACTTCAACATTCTTTGAAGCATACACCGCCACATCTCCAATTGATAGCATTCCAACAAGTGCATCTTCTTCCATAACAGGCAACCTTCTAATTCTTTGTTTTTTCATTAATGCCAGCGCATCTGTAACGTCTGCTTCTGGCTTTACTTTGTAAACCACATCTGATGCAATTTCACTTGCAAAAGTATTTGCAGGATCTAAATTAAATCTTGCCATATTCATAACGATATCTCTATCCGTTATTACTCCTAATACTTTTTCTCCATCATCTAATACCGGAACACACCCAATATTATGATGTTTCATAAGTTTAGCAACATCTAAAATTGTATCATCCTTATCCGCAATTACCAAATCTTTTGTCATTATATCTCTAACTTTCATAAAAAAACCTCCAATACAAATTTATTTAAAAATAGTATTGGAGATTTTTTTGTATTTTATACGATATTATTCTGGTATGTGAAGACCTTTTGCAACGATTTGTATGTCTAAAACATTCATCGCTGTAAGTCTATCTATTTCTCTTTTTGTTTTTTCTTTGTATTCTTTCATTACGTCTCGCAAATTATGTCCATATTCTAGTATAATATCTACGTATATTACGATACCATTGCTATAACTATCTACTTTTAGTCTTTGAATTTTGTGAACACCTTCCATATCGAGAGCAATTTTTTCTGCAATGGTTCTTATTACATTGTCAGATATTGTATATCCTCCAAGGTAGCTAAATGTCGGCCTTATGATCGATTTTTCCGTCATGTATGGAGCTGTACCTTTTCCTTTCCATTTGAATATTTGAAGTGGATCTAATAAATATCCTGAAAAGTCTTTTTTTATTTCAAATGTAGGAACTGGTATAACGTGTTTTCCCTCTGACATCCTTATGCTTCTAGCTGTCGCTATTTGCTCTGGTGTAGAAACGTCTTCTATATAAATAGTTTCTTCTATTTCTGGCAAGCCGAGGTTAGCAACTATTTTTTGTACCATGCCATCTGATGTTCCAAGTATTAAAATGCTTTTTGGTTTTTCTTTTTTTATAGCTTCTTTCATTTCTTCTGCTTGACCAGGCATTGAAAATAAAGCTCTTTTTACAGACTCTATTTTTGTACTAGCCTTTTTGGCAGAAGTTCCTGCTACTACTTTATTTTGACTAACTAATATTGCATCGTCTATTATATAATCGATATTTTTTTCTCTAGCAACCATCTGTGCTCTGTGACTTTTTCCTGTACCACTAGGGCCAACAAAAGCAACAATTCTCATATAGAGCCTCCTCTTCCTTTCGTAAAAATATTTATGTCTAAAAAAGGACACTAGCTTAAATAAACTTAAGTAGTGCCCTTATCTTAACTAATCAACAATTCTCATAAGGTTTACTCTACCTTGATTATCTATTTCGATAACTTTTACTTTAACCTCGTCACCGATAGATACAACGTCTTCAACCTTTTCAACTCGCTCTTTTGCTAGTTTTGAAATATGAATCATTCCCTCTTTACCTGGAGCAATTTCTACAAAAGCACCGAAGTTCATTATTCTAGTTACTTTACCAATATAAATATTGCCAACCTCTAAATCCATTGTAATAGCATCTATTATGCTTTTTGCTTTTTCTGCAGCCTCACTATCTGTACCAGCAATAAATACACTACCATCTTCTTCTATATCAATTTTAACTCCTGTGTCAGAAATTATTTTGTTTATTGTTTTTCCACCTGAACCAATAACGTCTTTTATTTTATCAACATCTATTTTCATGCTAATTATTTTTGGAGCATATTTAGAAAGTTCTTTTCTTGGCTCTGGAATTGCTTTTAACATTACTTCATTTAAGATATACATTCTTGCAACTCTTGTTCTCTCAAATGCTTCTTTAATTATCTCTCTTGTTAAACCGTCAATCTTTATATCAACTTGGATTGCTGTAATACCGTTTTTTGTACCAGCAACTTTAAAGTCCATATCACCAAAGAAATCTTCTAAACCTTGGATATCTGTAAGCATTATATATCTATTTCTATCTGTTTCGTCTGTAACAAGACCTGTAGAAATACCTGCAACTGGCTCTTTTATAGGAACACCAGCAGCCATAAGTGCCATTGTGCTTCCACAAATACTACCTTGTGATGTTGAACCATTTGAAGATAAAATCTCTGATACAACTCTTATTGTATATGGGAATTCATCTTGTGATGGAATAACTGGAGCTAAGGCTCTTTCTGCAAGTGCACCATGTCCAATTTCTCTTCTGCCAGGACCACGAGAAGGTCTTGCTTCACCAACACTATATGGTGGAAAGTTGTAATGGTGGATGTATCTTTTACTTGTTTCTTCGTCTAAGCCATCTAATTCTTGTTCGTCACTAATAGTTCCAAGAGTAACGATAGACATAACTTGTGTTTGTCCTCTTGAGAAAAGTGCACTTCCGTGAACTCTAGGTAAAACATCTACTTCTGCTGAAAGTGGTCTTATTTCATCTAAAGCTCTTCCATCAACTCTTTTATGCTCTTCTAAAATCATGTGTCTTACTGTTTTCTTTTCCAATTTATAAATAGCATCTCCAACTTTTGGAGCTATCTCTTCATAAGCTTCGCCGTATTTTTCTTTTAAATATTCTTCGATTTCGGCTTGTAATACTTCAAGTTTAGCATCTCTATCTTCTTTATCAACTGCTTGTACTGCATCATACATTTTGTCTTTTGCGAATTCAGCGATTGCATTATATAGCTCTGGAGCTACATCAAAAGATTCATAAGTAAATTTAGGTTTGCCAATTTCTGCGACAATTCCTTTGATGAATTCAGTAATCTTTTGAATTTCTCTATGTCCAGCCATAATAGCTTCTAACATAATATCTTCTGGAATCTCGTCAGCTCCAGCTTCTATCATAGAAACTTTTTCATAAGTTCCAGCAACCGTTAGGTTAAGTCTATTTTTTTCTCTTTGCGCAAGTGTAGGATTTATAACAATTTCACCATCTACATATCCAACACTAACTGCAGCTGTAGGTCCATTAAATGGAATGTCTGAAATAGAAATCGCTACTGATGTACCAATTTGTGCAGCAACTTCCGGAGAACAATCAGGATCTACAGATAAAACCATTGCATTTACGCAAACATCATTTCTTAAATCTTTTGGAAATAGCGGTCTAATAGGTCTATCAATTGCTCTTGCAACTAATATAGCTTTATCACTTGGCTTTCCTTCTCTTTTTTGGAAACTTCCTGGTATTCTTCCAACAGCATAAAGTCTCTCTTCATAATCTACTGATAGTGGGAAGAAATCAATTCCTTCTCTAGGTTTTTTAGAAGCTGTAACATTTACTATAACTGTAGTTTCACCATATCTAATTAATGCACTACCATTTGCTAGACCTGCCATCTTACCTGTTTCTACAGTAAGAGTTCTTCCAGCAAGTTCCATTGAATAAGTTTTAAACATATAATTTCTCCTTCCGAGGTTTCCTACCTCATTTAAATTTTTAATAAAAACCTTCGGGTAGTTGTAATGTCTAGATACTTTCAAAATATCCACACATTACACCTACATCCAATGGTTTTTATTTAGTATGGTAGGAAGATTAGAAGTTTAATCTTCCTACTATACAAAAAAAGGGGATAATTTTAAACCTTATCCCCTTTTTATAATTACTTTCTAATTCCAAGACGCTCTATTAAGCTACGATATCTTTCAATATCTGTCTCTTCAAGATACTTAAGTAATCCTCTTCTTTGACCAACCATTTTAAATAATCCTCTTCTTGAGTGATTATCTTTTTGGTGTGTTTTTAAATGTTCTGTTAAGTGATTAATTCTAGCTGTTAATAATGCTACTTGTACTTCTGGTGAACCTGTATCACCTTCATGTGTAGCATATTCTTTAATTATTGCCTCTTTGTCCATCTTTTTTCCTCCTTCTTTTTCTTATAATTGCCTCGGACCTAGAATAAGAGGAGATATTATCCTTATTCCAAGTACTAGGTTCATTTGGTATTATACTATATGATTTAGAGAAAATCAACCAAATTTTAGGAAAATTTTCTTACATTTCTGACTTTAATCTTATAATTGCATATAATGTGTAGCGAGTATTACCTGTTTTTGCAGTGCTAAATAAACACCTATTCCAAACAGGCTCACCTTTTGAGTATGCAGCATAAAAATCTTTGTCAGTTCCCGGTCCACTTCCACACGAAAATACAGATGACTTACCTTTTTCCCATCCGCCGGTAAAAATTTCAGCATGGTGTGCACCATTTTTACCACGCAAGCTTACAGGACATTTACTGCAAATCCCTTTTGCTGTAATACCATATTCTACTATATGTTTATCTGCCGTTCTGCGTGAGTGACCGGCATAAAATACTATAATGTCTCCTGGCAACATATTTTCTTGTAACCAAGCCAACGTAGGTTCCGAGCCATCTGGATGCTGATAATCTTTGTTTCTTCTTATCCAAATAACCTCAAAGTACTTTTCGGCTCCAGTTGTTTTTCCATTTGCTATGCTGTTGGCAAAAGAACAAAATCCAGAAGAACCCTCATTAAATGTTTGTAACTCTGGGATATTATGCATTTTACCATAAGCTCTTATAACACCACTCACATATGCGGTACAGTCAATTTGAGTTGCTGACCCTTCAAGCTCATTCGTAAATGGATTAAAATCTATTTCGCTATATCCGTAGTCAAAACCTTCATTAGCAAGTAATGTAATAAAGTTTCTCGCTATTCCAAGAAATTCAGAGTTATCAACAAAAGTTAAATTTGAAGACCATCTACTACCTGTATAATACTGCATTATTTGTATAGCTATAGTAGTTACCTGTTTAGACCAACTAGCTCCTGGTGGCTCACCAGTAGGACAATATGTCGGTCCAATTGTGGCTATTGTAAACCTTCCAGCTTCAAAATAATTTCCACCAGCAATCAGTTTTGAAAACCTCATAAATGCATCTCCATAACTATCATATACATTCCATGTTTCATCTATATAATTTATGCCACCATTAAGGTTACCTTTTATACTAAAAATATTATGGATACCCGGTTTACCCAAATACTTATCACTATCTCTATAGTACGAAAGTCCAAGTTGTTGCTCTAATGTTCCAACAGCTAAAGCAAATACTGCAGATACTTTATATTCTTCTTGTGCCTCCAGAATTTTTTCGATTGTATCCTCTGTAAATACATTTTTCATTAGCCATTCAAATTCCTCTTTGTTGTACCTCTTTGATAACCAGTTCTGTAAAATAAATTCCAACTCTTCTCTTGTTAATTCTGGAAGTGCACCTGGCATATCTGTTTTTACAGGAATATATCCATACAATACTGTTAGAAGCTCAGGATCTACCTCAAGTAATCCTGCATCTTTAGCTTTATTTATGTCTAAATATTCTTCTCTTATATAAACATCTCCGCTTTCAATCTCTGGCCAATCTAAATCACCAGACATACTTAAGATATATTCTCTCTTGCCTTGATCTTGTACTAAATTTCTATAATCATTTAGTAAAGGAGTCTTTGGAACACTATTCTCGTTAAATACTCCTCCTGTCATTTTACTTCCTGGATTTTCTTCATCCATTAAAAAGACTGTTCTATAAAGTGTCATATACTCATTTGCTAAATCAAAATCATTTTCTTCAGCTTTTTCGTAATAATAAAACGGTGTAAATGTAGGATATATATAATCAACTGGATTTACAGTACCAGAAATTAAACTAACATGATTATCCAAATTATCTACCTCATTTGGATCATCAAGTCTTTGAGTTGATTCAGCGTTTGACATTGACATTTGAAAATGTAAATGTGTACCACTACTTCTTCCTGTATTTCCTTCATATCCTATTACTGTTCCTGCTCCAACATGATCTCCAACATTTACATTTGGCCATCTCTTTAAATGACAATATATCGTTTTTACAGTAGCTGCTTCATCATGTATAATTGTAACATAAAAACCTGACCTTCCCGTAAATCCAACACTTCTCACTATACCTGGAGCAACTGCCACAATTGGCATATAAGAAGATTGTTCTAACAACTGAGTCTTTAAATATTCTTCTGCTTTTTCTTCAGTATATGTTTTCATAAGTTGATTTAGGCTATATTCATATACCTTACTTGCAATATCCTTACCTTGTTCTGAAGCAGATTCTCTATTCAACATGCTATCTATTATACTTCTTCCTGTTAAATCGGCTCCCTCATGCGAACCAGCCTCATAAGCTCCATCAACAAGATAATCCATCCCTCTATCCAATGCTAACTGTACATATGCCCTCACATATGCAGAGCCAAAAGGATTTAATGCATATACCTTTCCATTACATTCATCATATTTTTCATACTCAATAATTTGCCATTTTAATACCGGATCGCGGGTTCTTACTGTTTCAATTTCTTCCCTCGTTAAAGCATCATTCGTACCTCTTTGACCAAGCAATTCCAGCCAGTATATCTTTTGAGTTTGTTTATCGTCATAATACAAAATAGAGTCTTGCATATATACATATGTGTACGTATCCGGATTAATAACTTTTTTTGAAGTTTGAGAATAATCTTGTGTTGCCATAACTAATTTATATAGTTCTCTCATATATTCATAGCAATCGTTATCTCCTTTTTCTGCATATGTCTCTAGTGTAAGTAGCATTGAGATTACATCTTTTTCTTGTAGAACTGCAAAAACGTCTTCATATGCTTTACCTCTATAGTTATTTTTCATTTCTGAAGTAACAAATGATTGCATTCCCATCGAGCTAACACAATTTGGAACTAGATAGCTATGATCCGTCTGCTCAAATAAATTTTGAGTTATAGCATGTGAATACACTACTTCTCTTGACCATGTTATTGCCGATTTAACTAAAAGTATTGGCATTCTTCTATGTTCTATCTCTAACACCTTAGTATATTTTTGACTCGAAACAATAAATATTGGTACATATTCAACATCTATGCCATCAAGATATGCGGTTCCATCATTTGGAATGCTTACACTTTCGCATGCTTTTTCTAGGATTCTACTTTTTATTGTATCTTCCATACCTTTTTTGCCAAAATAATAATATGCTTCTTGAGTATCTTTCAAATTAGATGCCGGTATATACCCATCATCCGGATTACCTGTTGCCATTAAAACATTACCATGATTTACACCATCAATTCCCATTTTAGCCAAGCTCATAGGATATCCAACTTCGCCACCATCATTACCAATACTTTGGCACAATGTAAACTTATCCGAAATAACATAGGCTGACTTAAAATCACTAATATAATATAGGTCCTCTATATTAACACTCTTGAAAGCTTTATACTTCGTTGTTTCTATTCCTGCTTTTTCAAAAGTTACAAAAGATTTTTGGTTTGATGTATCATATTTATATGGCTTTTCTTCGTATTTATTTGTTTTAATATTCTTTTCAATTTTTGTTTTATTTTCTATCTTTTCACCATTTAAACAAGCATCATTATATATTTGTTTGATTTTATTAGCTATTTCTTCTCCCATCTCTATAGCCGCATCACCAGATGAAACAGAAGAATCTTGCGTGATATTTTTCTTTAGCATTGTCCAAGCATATAAAAGCTCCGTTTTTGGCATATATCTGCCTATAAGAGTTTTTAGCGGTATTTTATATACCGTACAATTTGTTTCATCAGTATAATATGGTACCCACGTGTAGTCACCATTTTGCTTATCCATATTAAGATCAGGCCAAACTCTAGTTACCACACCTTTAGTCGCTCTCTTGATTTCCTTTGATCTTTCAACACTTACCCCCATGTCTGAATTATATGCATTTAACAGTAGAGGAATTTCTAAGACCTCATTATCCTTATTGAAATAATACGAGAAATCTATTTCTTCTCTTACAACATAAAGATAAGGAATTATTGAACCTCCAAGTTCATCATTAGAAAATAAGTCTTTTGCAGTACTATCTTCTTCTACATAGTCTAGTTTTCCTTCTCCACCCTCTGGTGTGATTGTATCACTTAAATCTAAATTGTCTCCAGATTCCATTCTCATTCCATTATATACAAATTCATACACTAAAAATGGTCCCATAACTCTATTATTACCACCAGTAGTTGTCTTATTAGCATCTGCTCCTTGTCCAGTAACATCTATAACATTTATGTTTCTCGAACTGTTACCTTGTGCTATCGCATTTTTCAAAGTATCTCCTTCAACTACACTTTGATCTGTTTTTGATGTAGTAGGTAAAAGTGTTACTACTGGTTTTCTATTTCCATTTGGATTATTTTTAGCTTTTTCAGCTTCTGCTTCCGCTATTAATTTTGATAACAGTTTTCTCTCTTTTGTATATATTCCTTGATTTTTAGCTACATCAAATTCTTCCTGACCATTTAATCTTATATATTCTGCTGCATCCATAAGTACAGAATATTCGAATGCCTTATAATTTATATAATCGTTGGGATTAAGCTGGCTAGAATATCCACTTGAATATATATCATCCATAATTTTCTGAGTTGAAGCAAAATTCAAAAGAACTTCCTTATCCTCATCATATGTAACATAATCAGTATTAAATCCCAAAAGATCTTTAAATGAAGTAGCAACAGTTTCTACAACTACATACAAAAGAAGTACCGCAAATAAAATAAACAAAATCCATCCAAGAACTGTGCCAAGAGGCGTTGCAAAAAATTTTATCGCTCTTATTATTCTTTGTATCGTTTTCTTTGCTTTCATAAGAAACTGCACCGCTTTTTCCTTTCCACCTGCCAAAAAAACACCTCCTAATAACGCATTGTGACTATTATATATATTATACGACTTTTTTAGCCACATTTCAACAAAACATCACTATAATTCTATATACTTGATTCTTCATCTGAATACATTTTTATTTTTTCATCTATTCCATTTATTTTTATGTCCATATTTAAATAAAGTATATCTTCCCTAACTTCTTTCGAATACAACTCTATTCTTTGTTTTTCATTTGGCTTAATTATTATTTTTTCTGGTCCATTACACTCTATTGGTGTCCCAGTAACTCCAAGTAAATATTTCCTAGTAAATTCTATTTCGACTTGTTCACCAGAATTATTAGTTATATCTATAGGATATATAATTTCTCCACCAATTGAATAGTTAAAATTATTATCAAAAGACAAATCATTCACCTTCGTATAATAATCGCTAGAAACTATGTAGTCATAATATCCAAACATTAATCTATAGTTTTCTACATTTGTACCAAAAACAGTAATGTATTTTGTATAAAAATTGTCGCCAGATGTAAAACCAATATTCACATAATATCTTTGTTCTGCATCAGATACATTCGTTATTTGATAATTCGACTCGCTTCCCAAAAAATCCGAAAGTGAGCTTTTTGCCTTTTCTTTATCATTATCAAAAAAATAGAATAAATATCTTCTATCAAGATAGTGTATTACATAGTCATAATCATCATCTTGTAATGCTTTCAAAACGTTATCTACAAATTCTTTTACGTTCCTTTTAGCAATTTCGGATTCTGAATTATAAATTTCATCTTGTTTCTTTTCTTCTTTTACATTGCTTGCAATATTAGATATTCCTTTCGAAATTCCTCTAATTGCAATTTCTAAAACTGCCATAGCTACGAAAAATAAAAAAACAGATATGCAAATCTTAAAAACTCTTCTTTTGTCCATTAGCAATTTCCTCTCTATTTTATATCAATAACATAATCCATATATTGCCCTTCTTTGTCTGTGCCTCTACAAAGTGTTACTTGACTCGGAAATTCATAATTTGTATCGTATTCTATAGTTATTTCTTTTGTCTCCTTTGAATTTAATACAATACCTTCATCATTTTCTATCGTACCTTGTTCATTAGTAAGTAGTTTTGAATTAGAAAAATTTACTGTTTCATTTGAATTATTTTTGATACTAAAATTTAAAATACACTTATCTATATTTACAATATAGTCTTTTAAAGTAATCTCAACTTTCTTTTTATTTACTTTTTTATTTATTTCTTTATGATCTAAAAAAGATTCAGGATAAATAACACTACTTCTAGAAGTGTCATCTACAACCATTGAATAATATGCCCTTTCGCCACTATTACCTAAAACTATTTCATACGTAGTATCTGTTATTATATTTATATCTTCGATAATAAAATCATCGATATTTTTTTCTTTTAGTTTATCAATAAATTCTTCATAAGATATGTACCTTCTATAAGATGCTCCAAGCATTCTATAAGCCGTTTCATATTTACCTTCTGAAATATATTCTTTATATAGCTCTATATATGTTTTCAAAGTATAATAGTCGTTAGTGGTCAACTCTCCGCCACCAACACGGCTACCAACTTTTGATTCCATATCAACAATAGAATTTGAATAATTTTTTAGCCACACATATATAATAAAAAGTACAAGCAAGGTACCAATCATAAATTTCCAAGATTTCTTCATTCCATCATCCTCCGACAAAAAACTACATCCATATATAGTTATTATAAAAAGAGTTTTTTAAATATGGATCATGATTTCCTGGCGAAATAAAAACTTTTGTATTTGGTATTTTTTTAAATAATGAGTTAATATATTCTATTGTACTTTGTCTAATATATTTATGTTCATATAAATCTCCTGAAATAAATAAATATGGAATTTCATTTTCATTTATATAATCTATTATTTTTTTAAATACTTCCCTTTGTTCTAACCTTCTTAATTTACAAAACTCTCTTTCATCTGAAAGTGTTATAAAAGGTGCATCAAAATGCATATCTGCAATATGTATAAATTTCATATTTTCACTCTCCATCTCTTTATTATTTATAACATAAATGATTTTTTGAGTCAATATTTTTTTGAACATTTGTTTTTTCTTTTCTCATATGTATTTTATATTTTAACTTAAATTACGAATTTTACCAAAAAGAGATTAAACTCTTTTTGGTTTAATCTCCCTTTTTTATTTTATTCTACCTTACCATCATAAATAGTTGGTTCATTTCCTTCTATTCCGCCAGAAATTACTGGTGAATTTGCATTTTGTGTTCCATCATTTATTCCTAAAGTTAAGGCTCCATTATTTTTAATTGCTTTTCCTGTTGTGTTCTTTATCATACTTACATCACTTGGATCTGCTTCTGATGTATCCATATAATCTACAATGGTTAATGTGCCATTATTTACTATAGCTGGTTCTGCTTTATCATATGATATTGTTTGTCCCCTTAATTCTATTGTTATATTTGTTCCTTCTGGTATTACTACTTGAGACTCTAATGCAATTCCTCCATTTATTACTATTGTTCCTGTTTTACTTGCCATTCCATTTATTGCTGTAACTGCTGCTTGTAGTGTTTTATAATATACTCCATTTACTTTTATTACATTATCTATTACTGCATCAATTCCAAGTGTTGCTTTCTTATTACTATTTTCATATATTACAGTGTAATCTGTTGGTGTTTTCGTTACTGTTCCAGAAATTGCTTCTGTCTCTCCTTCTATTACTCCATCATAGAAGTTAAATGTTCCAGTATTATTTACACCATATGTCTTTCCTACAATGCTTGGTACAGTTTTGCTTACATTTATATCATTGACTCCTAAAGTTAGAGTTCCAATATTGTCTATTGCTTCAGCTGTAGTAGATGTTATACTTCCTCCTGTTATTGTTGCTATTCCATAATTTCTTATGCCATAACCATTTGTCGCTTTTATGGTTCCATTTGTTATGTTTAATTTTCCTCCTCCATTATTATTAATAGAATTAATAATTCCTCCTGAAATCTCTGTTGTGCCTGCTACTTCTATATTTCCTATATTTCCTCCTTCAATTGTAATTGTTACATTACCGGCATATCCACTAATGGTATCAATATCTGCACTATCTTTAACTATTAGATTTGCTTTAGAATTATTGTCAAAGTTAATAGAGCTAACTTGTCCTCCTTCAACCTTTATTATTCCAGAACTGTTGTCTAATATTCCATTTACTATAATATTTCCTCCTGTTATATTTACATTACCTGATTCTATATTATAGATTCCACTAACATATCGTTTACTTGCATCAATTATTCCTCCATTTAACGTCACATTTCCTTTATTTCTTATAATATATGCATAGTTATCAATATTATTTCCATCTATATATTTCTTTAGGACTCCATTTGTTATAGTTAATGTTCCGATATTATCTATTATTCCATTAATAACTCCTCTTGATACTATCTTTCCACTATCTAAACCTGATGAATCTGTTATATTTAATGTACCATTATTGGTTATATTATAGCTTTCCATATATGTTGTTATCTGTTTTCCATTTAAGTCTAATGTGATATTTTTACTTGAAGCTATTTCTAATTTTTCACTTTCTACAATTGATATATTCTTTAATAACTTCACTGTTCCTTCTGCTGATTTATTTATTGCTTCATTTAAACTTGTAAATTGTTCCCCATTTACTTCTGCAACATTTTCTTTGGTTACCAAACTTGCAACTTCTAGATTTCCATCAATATCTACACTTAAACTTGCATTTTCTTCAATTTCATTTATCTTTCCCAAAATTGCACTATTATCGTCTGCATTTTTTCCTTTTATTGTTCCTCCATAATAGTATAAATTTCCTCTATTATAGACTCCTCCTCTATTTCCGTAATATCTAATTTCTATTTGTTCATTTAAATTTCCATCTTTTTGTCCAATTGTTAATGTTCCATAATTATTTATCGCTGAACCTATTGAATCTGTGTATATTATTGTTCCTTTAGTTATAGTTAATGTTCCTCTATTGTCTATGCCACCATTATTTTTTATGGTTCCACCATTTATTGTAGTATTTCCATTATTATAATTTAAAACTTGTCCAGTTATTAGCACTGGTACGTTTTCTTCCGCTATTAATAGTGTTCCGTAATTTGTTATATTACTTGTCGTTCCTCCAGTTATTGTTACTGTTCCTGTGCTTTTATTATCTATTCTTCCTGTTGTTCCTCCAGATATCGTTATTTCTCCTGCAACATTATTATTTAGATATCCTACTTTTCCTCCTTTTACTTCAATTGTTCCTAAATTTGCATTATTTATATTCCCTGTTATCGTTCCATCTGTTATCATTACTTTATTTGTACTATTGTTATTTATTGCATTTGATGAATATCCTTCTCTTATATTTCCTCCTGTAATTGTTACTGTTCCTTCTCCTTCATTGTTAATTACAGTTACACAATAATTAGTACAATTTATTGTTCCTCCAGTTATTGTTATTTGTCCTTTATTTTTTATAATATCTATATATTGACTACTAGTTCCGTATGCAGTTGCTTCTAGTGTTCCTTGTTCAAACTTTAATGTTGAGCCCTCTATATTTTCTATTAGGGTGGTTTTATTATTTAATAGTTTTCCCGTTGCTTCCTGTCCTTCAGTTTTACTACTATCTATAATCCTTAAATCCCCACTATTTACTATAGTTTTTCCTGTTATAATTGTATATCCTGCTAAATCTAATGTTATATTTTTACCTGATTCTATTTGAACTTCCTTACTACTTTCTATTATAGAGATATTATCTAACATCTTTATAGTATCTGTATCTTGTACATTTTCTAGTGCCTTTTGTATAGAACTATATTTTATTCCTGTAGAAGTTACTTGTACTATTTCTTTTTGATCTAAAATTGCTACTTCTCTTCCTTCTTCTACTTCTAATCCTTCTTTTTCTCCTTTCTTATATTTTGATACATCATATTCTTCTTCCACATCTGATACATTTCCATATATAGATTGATTCTCTTTACCTTCAATTCTTCCATCATAGAAATTAAATGTTCCGCCATTATTATACATTCCATATGCATTTATTCCTTTTATATTTGGACTTTGTATATTTACATTTTTATCTTTTATTCCTATTGTTATAGAGCCTTCAGCACTATCATTCCATATTCCATAATTATTACCTAATATTATTCCTCCTACTACTGTTACTTGTCCAGAGCGATAATTATATATTGCTGTTGTCGCTCCCGTTATTGTTCCATCATTTACCTTTAATTTTCCTGCCGAATCTATATATATTGCACGTCCATTATCACCTTGTATAATTCCACCGTTTACCGTAACATTTCCTGTTTCATATATTAATATAGCACCTGTAACACTATTCCAGCTATCAGCAGTTCCAGTAATAGTACCTCCATTTACTGTTAACTTAGCTGTATCACGAACTGATATTCCATAATATCCTCCTACAACTGCCGACTCATTTATTGTTGCAGTTGATGTTTCTCTTAAGATTATTGCATTTGCTTGACTGTCTATTGCTGTTATATTCCCCCCTGAAACTGTTACATTCGACGTTCCTACTGCAATTAATCCACATGCATACCAATTTGTTGCTGTTATGTCTCCTCCAGTTATTTCTAAATTTGTAGTTCCTCCTATATTTATTATATTTGCATACTCTCCTGTTAATGTTATATTCCCTTTAGCTATGGTTATGTTGCCCGTTTCAGCACTATTAATTGCAATTATGTAATCTTTTGAAGATGTTATTGTACCACCATTAATCTTGAATTCTCCTGAGTTTTTTATAATGTCTATATACTTATCTCTTGAACCTCCGAAAGTTTGATTAATTACTCCATTTTCTATTATAAACGTTCCTATATTTTCAATCATTCTGCTTCCTCTCGATATCAATTGTCCGTTTTTTTCCTCAGTATCATCTGTTATCATTAATTTTCCTTTATTTGTAATAATTGAATTATTAGTTAGTGACGTTATTGTTTTTCCATTCAGATTCAATGTTACATCTTTATTCTCATCTATCGTAACTATTTGACTATCTGTTATCGTAAAATCCTTTAATATTGTAATTTCTGTACTAATTCCACTAGTACACTTTAATATTGCATCTTTTAAATTGGTAAAAGTTGCCTCTCCAATTTGTGCAATTGGTTCTTCTTTTACTAATTGTGCTATTTCTCTTCCTTCTTCTTTTGTTAAATATACATTTACATTTTCTTCTACTTCTGTTATTGCTCCATAAATTGCCATATCTTGTCCAGTTATTGTTCCATCATAATAATATACCTTACCCTCTGGGTCGCTATTTTTTAATCCTATATTATTAGTAGAAGTTATCTTAACTTTATTTTCTATATTTCCATCTTTAGTACCTATAATTATTGTTCCTTTGCCATAATTGTTTACGCATATATCACTTGAATTTACTATTACTTCTTTTAATTCTATTACACCAATTCCATAGTTACTTAGATAATCATTACATTTACTGTTTCCTATTATTGTTATATTTCCATTATCATAATTTAGTATATCTACAGTGATAGAATCGTTTATTTTCAATATTCCATAATTTGTTTGTCTTCCATTTATTTTAGTACCTTGTATTATTATAGTTCCTGTTCCATAATTTTTTATTCCATTAAGCTTACAATCTGTTATATTTATAGTTCCTGTTCCAGTATTGTTTACCGAAGTTCCCCAATACTCTTCTTTTATTGCCTCCACATTTGATATATTCATAACTCCAGTCGATTTGTTACAAACTCCATATGTAGTATCTAATGTTATATTTTTTATGTCTATTATTCCACTTCCATAATTGCATATACTATCCGAACTTCTGTCTACTATATTTCCTCCCGTTATTTCTATTGTTCCTACATTATTGTTTGATATTGCTGCTCCACTAGATTGAACTGTTATATTTCCTCCAGTTATCTGCACTTTCCCTGTAGAATTATTTGATATTCCACTGCTATATATTGAACCAGGTATATTTATATTTATATTTCCTCCTGTAATTTTAACTGTTCCTTTAGCATCATTTTTTATTCCAACTTGACCGTTCTCTCCACTTACATTACTTACATTAATTTTTCCATCTATTATCTCTACATTACCTACTCCTTTATTGTATATTGCTGTATCATACTGTTCTGTTGAGCTAACTTTACCACCCAAAATTACTAACTCTCCATTATTTTCAACTGCAATTTTATTGCTAATTTGTACTTCTATTGTTCCACTTTCTACTTTTAAACTCGCACTTTCTGTATTTAATAATGTATTTGAAGTTGTACTTTTTATTAATCCTGTTCCTTCTGCTTCTTCTGTTTTGCTACTATCTATTATTTTTAGCTTTCCTTGGTTTTCTATCACATAGTCTGCTACTGTATTTGTAAGCGTATATCCATTTAAATCTAATACTATATTTTTTGTATTATCCATTACGACTTTTGCATTTTTTGCTAAATCCACTACTATATCTATTTCTATCTCATCTGCTGACGTTCCTTTTATGTTATTTGCTGCATCTACTGCTTGCTCTAGTGTTGCATATCTCGTTTTTCCAATTGTTGCTTCTACATCTGTTACTTTTGCAAGTACAGATTCTTGCATTTCTCCACTTTGTTCAACTTTTGGGTCGTATAATTTTGGTGTATCTGTAACTCCACCATCTATCGCTGTTTTTCCTCTTATTACTCCATCATAGAAGTTAAATGTTCCTAAGTTATAAACTCCAGTTGTTTTTCCTTCTATTATTGGGCTATTATAGCGAATACTTCCATCGTCTACACCTAAGTTTAATGCTCCTCCTTCTTCTATTTTTATTGCTATTCCCTTGCTATTTGATATTTTTCCTGCAACTTGGCTATCTATTACTTTTAATTCTCCTGTTCTTACAACTATTGTTGCATTTTCTTCATCATTTGCATTTATTGTATGACTGTTTAAGTCTATTGTAACTTTTCTATCTATTATTATATTTGTCTCATTATCTATATCATTTATTATTTGTATTACAAAACTTGTTTCTTGTCCAGTTTTTACTTTTTCTATTGCTTCTGATAAATACTCATATTCTGTTCCAATTAAGCTTTCATATCCTTCTGGCGCTTCTATTATTTTTGCTACCATTGGTATTGGCTCAAATGTTACTATTATATGTTTGTTTTCTGTTACGTTTTTTATTGTTTCTAATGTAACTACTTTTGTTTTTCTATCTTCTGTATATGATGTTAATTTTTCTCCATTTATCGTTATTTCTTTAACTCTATTTCCTGCATCTGGTGTTATTGTTATTGTATTTTTAGAGTCTTCTCCATATCTTACTGTTTCATCTACATTTGAAATGCTTCCTCCACTTTTTGCTTCTCCTGTTATTTCAAATGTATTTACTCTATAATAATATGTTACTTCTATATCGTTTTCTGTAAATACTCCGGATTCATTTCCTACTACACTTACATATGTATATTTATTTGGATTTAAATATTCCCTTCCGTCTGTTTCTGTAATATTTCCTTCTTCATCTAATGTTGGTATTAGATTTTTTGTTTGATAACTTGCTCCTAAATCACCTTTTATTACTTCATCTTCTGCAACTTTAGTTTTTGTTTCTTCTTCATAATGATGTACTATTACTTTATATTCATTTTTTATCCATTTTGCATATAATGTTATATTTCCTGTTCTATTTGCTATTCCAACTGTTTTTGTTCCACTAAAGTCTGCTTTTTCATACCAACCTGCAAATGTATACCCCGCTTTGCTTGCTTCTTTTAATGTTATTGTATCTTCTACTGTGTATGTGCTTGGGTTTTGACTATTATTTGTTCCTTCATTTAGATTGTATGTTATGTTATATGTTAATAGTGTTTTTTTCGCATTTGCTGTTAATGTTATATTTCCTGCTGGCATTGTTATTTTTGTATCTTTATTTGTTTGCTCACTTAATAAACTTGCATTACTTGTTGTCCATTTACTCCATGCAAATTTATATCCTTCTTGTTCTTTTATTGTTGCACTTATATTTATTTCTTGTTCATACTTATAACTTTCATATACACTATCACCTTTATTTTCTTCACTTAGTGATACTTCTTTTATATTCTCATTTTTATTTAATGTTAATGTATAACTGTTTCTTTTATAATATAACTTTAATACTAATTCTCCTTCTACTGGCACTGTTCCTGTTTTTACATTGTTTGCATTATTTTCATCATATGTAAATCCTTTAAATGTTTTTGCTATTGCTGTTACTTCTGCATTTACTGTACTTCCTATATTTTGTGTTGCTTCTTCGTCTTTTACATATGTTCCATCTAGCCCTTCTTTATAATGTTCTACTTTATATGTTGCTTCGTTTGCTTTGAAGTTTGCTACATACTCTTTATTTCCTGTACTTCCTTTTACTATTGTTACTAATGTTTGTGCTACATCTCCATTACTTCCTGTCCATCCTATGAATGTATATCCTGGTTTTACTGGATTATTTAATGTTATATTTTCACTTTCTACTGTATATGTACTTGGATTTGCTTTTCCTTCCTCTAATGCTCCGCCATTTAGATCGTATGTTATATTGTATGTTATTGCTGTTTTACTATATGTTGCCTTTACATTTCTATTTTCTGTTACGTTATTTAATTTTTCTGGTGCATCCCATCCTGCAAATGCATATGTATACTCTCCAGTTGCTGCTTTTGTTGGTTCTGCTCCTGTATAACTTGCATTTGTTCCATAGTCTACTGTACTTGTTCCTAATACTGTTGTTCC
>ERZ825670.2221-NODE-2221-length-18899-cov-46.259552_pt1 | contig 18899 bp, 19 predicted proteins | sample MGYA00519929_ERZ825670 | MGnify/ENA primary metagenome ERZ825670 (study PRJEB31778, sample SAMEA3449207) | human gut metagenome | biome: human gut; feature: human-associated habitat; material: faeces | place: United Kingdom | collected 2010/2012 ...
ACGAGTGGCTCGAGCAGAACATGCTGCCCTTCTATCCGCTGGGCGATATCAAGGAAGTAAAATAAGAGGACGACTATGAAAGAGACGTTGATTATAGCAGGTTTCGGAGGACAGGGCGTCCTCTCGATGGGCAAGATTCTGGCCTACTCCGGCGTGATGCAGGACTACGAGGTCACGTGGATGCCCTCCTACGGTCCCGAGATGCGCGGCGGTACGGCCAATGTGACCGTCATCCTTTCGGACCGCAAGATTTCGTCGCCCATCGCCCATGAGTTCGACACGGCCATCATTCTGAACCAGCAGTCGATGGAGAAGTTCGAGCCGATGATCAAGCCCGGCGGCGTACTGATCTACGACACGAACGGTATTTCGCGCCACCCCGTGCGCACGGACATCTCGGTCTACTCGATCGACGCCACGGCCGAGTGTGCGAAGATGGGCCAGGCCAAACTCTTCAATACGATGATCCTGGGCGGTTACCTGAAGGTCTGCCCCGTCGTGAAGATGGAGAACGTGATGGTCGGACTGAAGAAGTCGCTGCCCGAGCGTGCCTGGAAGATGCTTCCGCAGAACGAGGAGGCGATCCGCCACGGCGGTGAGATCATCAAGAAGATCCGCTGATGGCCGTCCGCATCGATCCCGGGCTCTGCCCGCAGAACCACCGTTGTCCGATGATCGACGTGTGCCCCGTGGAGGCGATCTCGCAGGAGGGCTTTGCCCTGCCGACGGTCGATCCCGAGCGCTGCATCTCGTGCGGACAGTGTGTGGCGGGTTGCGGCAAGGGTGCCATGTCGCTCGCCGACGACGATGCTCCGGCGCGGAGCTGATCCGCAGGCGCCGCAAGAGCCGTCTTGTACGGTTCACAGGCTGTCACGAAACATTACCGAATGAAACAGCGCCCGACCTTCAGAGGCCGGGCGCTGTTCGTTGTGTCGATATTGGACAGCTCTTCCGCTTACATGTTGATGTAGATAACGGGGTTTCGGGATTTGCTTATTAATCTTTTGTAGAGGTGGGGAGAATCCGGAACCTCCTCTCCTTCAAACTCCCAGCGCCCTTTATAGGGCTCGTATTCGGTCGGAAACCAATGCAGCGGTTTGAATACTCCGACAATGTAACCATTGGCAATGGCGAATACCCAGTCGGCGCGTTGGACCCGATTGCCGTTTACTTTCCAGTATTTCTGGACACATTCGTACAGAGATTTCCCGTTTGTTTCATAGCTCTTGCCGATCTTGAGACAAACGATTCGTTCATTGAGGGTGTTTTCAAAATCGCCTCGTTCCTGACAGATTCTTTGCATGATATATTAATCGCTTTTTCACTATTTTACTTTCTTGTGCGGATCAGGATCACTCCGTTGCCGCCGCGAAGTCCATACATGTTGCTCCCCTTCTGCACCTCGACCGAGACCACGTCGCGGATGTTGATGCTGTTCAGGCTGCGCACCTCGACCCCGTCGCAGAGGATCAGCGCCGCATTGTTCGAGTTGACCGAGCCAATGCCGCGGATGATGATCTGCCCGTTGTGGAGCTGCACGCTCGGAATCAGCCCGAGAATGGCCGACTGCAGGTCGGTGTAACCCCGGCGCACCATCTCCTCGCCCGAGAGCCGCGACGAGTTGCCCGTATATTCGCGCCGCTTGATGTAACCGAAGCCGCTGTCGACCAGCCCTTCGTCCTCTTCATACTCCGGAGCTTCGGCGATCCAGCGGATGCGCAGGCTCCGGCGTCCGGCGACGGGAATCTCCTGTGATACGCGCTTGTAGGTGACGACGAGCGTATCCGTGGGTGCCACGTCCGTCAGTCCGAACTCGCCGCGCTTGTTGGCGATCGTGTAGCGTTCGTCCGACTTGACCGTGATGCGGGCCTTGATGCCCTTGCCTGTCTGGTCGACAATCAGTCCGTTGAAGGGAACGGGTTCGGCGCTCTGAACCGACGGCAGGCCGATTCCGCCGACGAGCAGCAGGAGGATAAGCAGCAGTTTTTTCATAAGGAGCTGTTTTAGGTGGTGATTCCTATTGCAAGATAAGAAAAAACAGGCAATATGCGGAATGTCGGCCCGCTTTTTTCAAGGGGCGCGACCGGACCTTGCTCCCTTTTGCCGCCGGAGGGTGGATGGAGACGGGCTGTCGCGGAGCCCGCGGGCAAAGGTTGCGGCCGGAGCGCCGGGGCAGCTGTCGTGAAAAATCCCGGCCTTGCGGACCGGGATTTTGTGGAAACAGCAGCGGCTGCCTTGAACTACCGCCTCTCCTATCGGTGGAAGCGGCAGAGGTTGACGTCGCGCCACCCCAGCAGCAGGTCGTGCACCGCAAGACGTTTCTTGCCCGCGAGTTGCAGCTCGCCGAGCGTGATCCAGCCGTCGGCGCACGCCACGCGGATCAGCGTGCGGCCGTCGCTCTCGATTGTGCCGCACGGCTCTCCGTGCTGCGCCGGCTCGAACGAGACCGAGAAGATCTTGACCGTCGAGGGCGTTGCGTCGCCCTCGCGGTACATCTCGGTCCAGGCGGCCGGATAGGGCGACAGCCCGCGGATGAAGTCGACGATGCGCTTGCCGGGCCGTGTCCAGTCGATGCGGCAATCCTCCTTGAAGATTTTGGGCGCCGGGTGCAGCGTCCGTTCATCGACCGACTGCTGCTCGACGGGCGTGATGTCGCCCGCGGCGATGCGGTCCACGGTCCGCGTGACGAGCGACGTGCCGAGGTTCATCAGCCGTTCGTATATCGTCCCGACCGTATCCTCGGGGCCGATCGGAACGCGCACCTGATCGAGGATCGCCCCCTTGTCGATCTCGTGGTTGAGCAGGAAGGTCGTGACGCCCGTTTCGGTCTCGCCGTTGATGATCGCCCAGTTGATCGGCGCCGCGCCGCGGTACTGCGGCAGCAGCGAGGCGTGCAGGTTGAAGGTTCCCAGGCGCGGCATGGCCCACACGATCTCGGGCAGCATGCGGAACGCGATGACGATGCCCAGGTCGGGCCGCAGCGCCCGCAGCGCCTCGACGAACTCCGGATCGCGCAGCTTGACGGGCTGCAGGACGGGCAGTCCCAGCTCGCGGGCCGCGACCTTGACGTCGCTCTCGTGGAGCTTCTGTCCGCGGCCGGCCGGTTTGTCGGGCGTCGTGACGACGGCCACGACGTGGTAGCCTCCGGCGACGAGCGCCCGGAGCGACGGCACGGCGAATTCGGGCGTGCCCATGAAGACGATGCGCAGCTGCCTGGCGTTTTCCATCTGCCTATGCCTTTTTCAGACCCAGCGTGTGGTGCATACGCTCCTGCTTGGTCTCCAGATAGTGTTCGTTGTACTTGTTCGGGGCGATGACGATCGGCACGATCTCGTCGATCTGCAATCCGTAGCCCTCCAGTCCGGCCCGCTTGAGCGGGTTGTTGGTCATCAGCCGCATGTGGCGGATGCCCAGCTCGCGGATGATGCTCGCCCCCACGCCGTAGTCGCGCTCGTCGGCCTTGAAGCCCAGTTTGAGGTTCGCGTCGACCGTGTCGAGCCCCTCGTCCTGGAGCTTGTAGGCGTGGATCTTGTTGCAGAGACCGATGCCGCGTCCCTCCTGATTGAGGTAGACGATGGCACCCTTGCCCTCCTTCTCGATCATCTGCATGGCGCGGTGCAGCTGCTCGCCGCAGTCGCAGCGGTACGACCCGAAGATGTCGCCCGTGGCGCACGACGAGTGCACGCGGATGAGCACCGGTTCGTCCGCGGTCCATTCGCCCTTCGTCAGGGCTACGTGCTCCACGCCGTTCGACTTCTGGCGGAAGGGCGTGATGCGGAAGTCACCCCACTCGGTGGGCAGCGGCACGGTGACGCCCCGCTCGACGATCGACTCCTGGCGCAGGCGGTAGGCGATGAGCGAGGCGATGGAGATGATCTTCAGGCCGAACTTGCGGGCCTTCTCGACGAGCTGCGGCAGGCGGGCCATCGTGCCGTCCTCGTTCATGATCTCGATCAGTGCACCGGCCGGCTGCAGGCCGGCGAGGCGGGCCAGGTCGACGGCCGCCTCGGTGTGGCCCGGACGGCGCAGCACCCCCTTCTCGCGGGCGCGCAGCGGGTTGATGTGGCCCGGACGCCCCAGGTCGCTCGGGCGCGTCGCCGGATCGGCCAGCGCGCGGATCGTCGCGGCGCGGTCGTGGATCGAGACACCCGTGGTGCAGTCGTGGCCCAGCAGGTCGACCGTCACGGTGAAGGGCGTGCCGAGCAGCGAGGTGTTGTTCTCCTCCATCATGTTGAGCTCCAGAGCGGCGCACCGCGCCTCGGAGAGCGGTGCGCAGAGCACGCCGCGCCCCTCCTTGAGCATGAAGTTCACGATCTCGGGCGTGATCTTCTCCGCGGCGACGATGAAGTCTCCCTCGTTTTCGCGGTCCTCGTCGTCCACGACGATCACGATCTTGCCGTTGCGGAAATCCTCGATGACCTCCTCCACACTATTCAGAATCGTCTCTTTTGCCATTGCGTTTGAATTTTATTGCGTTTTTGATCTTGCGGAACATCGGCGCGAGCCTCTCCTCCACGGCCTTGATCTTGCCGGCATACCAGTCCGTGTCGAGCAGCGACGAGTCGTTGGTCGCCTTGTAGGTCAGGTAGACGGCGATCGGCGTGAGGATGAAGGTCGAGAGCCACATGCCGTAGACGGCATCCCAGCTTCCCTCCTTGGCGAGCTTCTCGCCCGAGAGGCTGATGATGTAGTAGATTACGAAAAAGATGATCGACACGACGACCGGGAGTCCCAGTCCGCCGCGGCGGATGATCGCCCCGAGCGGTGCGCCGATCAGGAAGAAGATGATGATCGACACGGGCAGCGAAATCTTCTTGTGCCACTCGACCTTGCTGCGGTAGAGCTGGTTGAGTGCATCCTTGGCCGTCGTCTCGTCGAAGGCGAACATGTTGCGCGAGTTCTTGGCCAGCGTGCGGGCATTGTCCCACACCTCCTCCTTCTCGCGCACCGGAAGCCGTGCGATCGAGTCCATGGCCATCAGGTTGCCGTAGTCCCGCTTGTCGACGCGCAGACTGTCGGGCTGCGGCAGCACCGAGTTGTCGCGCACGAAGATCTGCTCCTTGAGCAGCGGCTCGTAGGAGCTCGTCGTCGCGGCGTTGACCTTCAGCTCGAGCGAGTCGATGTCGTGCTGCAGCTCGCTGATGTCCTTCGTCTGGCTGTTCGAGAACTGGTTGGCGTCGCTGCGGCCCATGGCAAAGCCGTCCATGCGGATGATCTGCTTCTGGAGGTCGAACGTGTGGTGGCGCAGCGTGCTCTTGGTGTACCACTGGCTGTTGCGGGCCTGTTCGTAGGTCTGGCCGTGGAAGAGCGTCACGAGCAGGTAGCGCTTGTCGTCCGAGAGGCGGATATAGCCCGAGTCGGCGACGATGGTGTTCATGTTGCCGTTGGCCTGGCGGTTGTCGTAGATCAGCACGTCGCGCAGCAGGTGCGTTTCGGGGTCCTGGTGCCCCACGCGGATCGACATGTTGTCGATGCCGTTGAAGAAGAGGCCGTCCTGGAATTCGAGCGTCTGTTTCTGCTGGCGGATGTCGTAGATGATGCTGTACATCTTGCGGTTGGCATACGGCACGAGGTCGTTGCCGATGAAGAAGCTGCCCACGGCGATGAATCCCACGAGGATGATGAGCGGCTTGGTGATGCGCACGAGCGACATGCCCGCGGACTTCATGGCCAGCAGCTCGTAGTTCTCGCCCAGGCTGCCCATGGTCATGATCGCCGCCAGCAGCATCGAGAGCGGCAGTCCCATCGGGATCATGTTGGCCATGGCGTAGGACATCAGCTCGATGATGATGCCGGCGCTCAACCCCTTGCCCACCAGCTCGTCGATGTAGCGCCAGACGAAGTTCATCATCAGCACGAACATGACGATGAAGAACGTCAGGATCATCGGTCCCAGATAGGACTTCAGGACGAGTTTATGAATGCTTTTCATGCGGCAGGCGCGGTTTTTTCCGACACAAAGTTAACAGTTTTGCGACAATAAGCGCAAAGGTGAGGGTAAATATTATGGCCGCGCCGGGCGGAACGTCCAGTTCATAGCTTGCCGCGAGGCCCGCGACGTTGCCCGCAACGGCCACGAGTGGCGCACAGCGGGCGATGGTGCGGTACGAGCGCGAGAAAGCGTTGACGATCACTACGGGCATCGTAATGAGCGAGATGAGCAGCACGATGCCCATGATGCGGATCGAGAGGACGATCGTCACGGCGACGAGCGCCGCCATCACGTAGGAGATCACGCGCGTGGGGATGCCGCGGCTGCGGGCGAAGTCGCGGTCGAAGGCGACGTACATGACCGGGCGCAGCCACAGGGCGGTGCCCGCAAGGACGACGGCCGTGAGTGCGGCGAGGGCCACGACGTCGCCGTGCGTGACGGTGACGATGCTGCCGAAGAGGAAGGCCGAGAGGTCTCCGGAGGTGTAGCCCGGGCGCAGACTCATGAAGAGCGCCCCGACGGCCATGCCCACGGACCAGATGATGCCGATGGCCGAATCCTCGCGGATGCGGCCGCGGCTGCCGGCCCACTCGATGCCCAGGGCCGAGAGCACGGCGAAGAGCATCGCCCCGGCAATGGGGTTGGCTCCGAGGTAGAAGGCGATGCCCAGCCCGCCGAACGAGGCGTGCGTGATGCCCCCCGCGAGGAAGACCATGCGGCGGCAGACGACGTAGGTGCCGATCACGCCGCACGTGATGCCCGAGAGGATGCAGGCCGCGAGCGCGTTGTAGAGATAGCCGTAGCGGATCAGGTCGCTGAAAAATTCCATGAGCGTTCGTCGATAGCGCGCAAATTTACGCTTTTTTATCGGAAAGCCTCCAAATTTCGCGCGGTTTTCGTAATTTCGTGCCCGAAAAAGCGAAGGAATCATGCAACCCCGAAGAGTCAGTTTTCATACGCTCGGCTGCAAGCTCAACTTCTCGGAGACCTCGACGCTGGCCCGGGAGTTCGAGCGCGGCGGCTTCGTGCGCGTCTCCCCCACGGCCGAGGCCGACATCTGCGTCATCAACAGCTGTTCGGTGACCGAGCACGCCGACAAGAAGTGCCGCAACCTCATCCGGCGGCTGCACCGCCGCAACCCGCAGGCGATCATCGCCGTGACGGGCTGTTACGCACAGCTCAAGCCCGAGGAGATTGCGGCGATCGACGGTGTGGACATCGTGTTGAGTAACAACGACAAGGGCGCGCTATATAAACGGGTGGTTGAACTTTCCGGCAAGGGCCGGGCGCAGGTTTACAGCTGCGACACCGACTCGCTGACCTCGTTCTTCGCGGCCTTCTCGAGCGGCGACCGCACGCGGGCCTTCCTCAAGGTGCAGGACGGCTGCGACTACTGCTGCTCCTACTGCACGATCCACTACGCCCGCGGAGCAAGCCGCAACATGCCCGTCGCCGACCTGGTGGCCGAGGCGCGCGAGATCGCCGCGGCGGGTCAGAAGGAGATCGTCATTACGGGAGTCAACACCGGGGATTTCGGCCGCACGACGGGCGAGCGCTTCATCGACCTGCTGCGGGCGCTGAACGAGGTCGAGGGGATCGAGCGCTACCGCATCTCGTCGATCGAACCGAATCTGCTAACGGACGAAATAATAGCCTTCTGCGCCGCCTCACCTAAATTCCAGCATCACTTCCACGTGCCGCTGCAGAGCGGCTCGGACCGCATCCTCGGACTGATGCGCCGCCGCTACACGTCGGCGCGCTTCGCCGAGCGCATCGCCGCCGTGCGGCGCCTGATGCCCGACGCCTTCATCGGCATCGACGTCATCGTGGGATTTCCCGGCGAGACGGAGGAGGATTTCCGCCGCACCTGCGACTTTCTGGAGGAGCTCGCCCCGGCTTTCCTGCACATCTTTCCCTTCTCGGAGCGGCCCGGCACACCGGCCGTCGACCTGCCGGGCAAGGTGCAGCCGAGTGTGGCCACGCACCGCGTCGAGGTGCTCGAGGCGCTCTGCGACCGGCTGCACGGCGACTTCTGCCGCCGGGCCTGCGGCACGGAGGATACCGTGCTGTTCGAGAGCACGATGCGCGGCGGGATGATGTTCGGCTATACGGGTAACTACCGGCGCGTGAAGGCCCCCTACGACCGCTCGCGCATCAACACGATCTGCCGCGTGGCGCTCGGCGAGATGGACTCCTCGCACGATTTGATCGGCGAAATTCGGGATTAATCGCGGATTATTCGTATATTTGCACGTATATTTTTTCCAAGACAACCGGATTAATCTATCGGAAACATGACGGGCTTGCGCAAAAGGGTGACGGTCGGATTTCTGAGCATCGTCTGCCTGCTCTTCTTCTCGGGGATGGTCTCCTTCCTGGAGTTGAGCCACTTGAGCCGTGATACGGGCGAGATCCTCAAGGCCAACAAGCGAAACATCGAACTGGCCAAGGAGATGCTCGACGCCGCACACGAACAGAACATCGCGCTGATCCACCTGGCGGTCTTCGGCGACCGCTCCTACGACAGTCTCTGCCGCGCCGAACTCGAGCGGCTCGAAAATACGCTGCTCGTCGCCCAGAACGAGGCGCTCGAGAAGTCGTTTCTCGATTCGCTGGCCTTCGCGACGACCGAGCTGCGCCTGTTGACGGACAACTACCTCGCCTTCGGCCCGTCGGCCGATTCGCTCGGCCGGCAGCAGGTCGATTCCGTGGGCGGCCGCTGGTACAACGACGAGTACGAGGCGCTCTACGGCCGGCTGACCTCGGCCATCAAGAGCTACATGACCTCGACGCAGAGCTCGCTGGCGCCGCGTGCCGAGCAGATGAAGAAAAACGCCTACCGGGCCGTGACCCCCGTGCTGATCTCGCTGGCCGTCATGATCGCCATCGTGCTGATGCTCTACTACTTCATGACGATCTACTGCGTGAATCCCATCCTCGGGATGAACAAGGGGCTGGGTGATTACCTCTCCTTCCGCATCCCCTTCACCGTCAAGGGCGACTGCAAGGACGAGGTGCTGGAGCTCAAGGAGAAGATCGATACGCTGATCAGCCAGTCGAAACAGTCCAAATCGTGATGTCGGAATGAGAGCGGATGTGGTTTTGCGGTATGTCGGTGTCGTGATGCTTTTCATCGCGGCGTTCATGTTGCTGTCGGCGGGTATCTCCTACGTCAGCGGCGTGGACTCGGCATTCTATCCCCTGCTGCTCTCGTCGCTGCTGACGGCCCTGCTGGGGGCTTTCCCGCTGATTTTCGTTGACCGCAAGGAGCAGATCACCAACAAGGAGGGCTTCTGCATCGTCGTCGGCTCGTGGCTCGTGGCCTGCGTCGTGGGGATGTTCCCCTACCTGATCTGGGGCGGCGAGTTCAGTCTGGAGAATGCCTGGTTCGAGAGTGTCTCGGGCTTCACGACCACGGGTGCCACGATTCTCAACGACGTCGAGATCCTGCCGCGCGGCATGCAGTTCTGGCGCATGGGCACGACGTGGATCGGCGGTATGGGCGTCGTGATGTTCGCGCTGGTGGTCCTGCCGTCGATGGGCCGCAGCAAGATGACCCTCTCGAACGTCGAACTCTCGACGCTGGCCAAGGACAACTACCGCTACCATACGCAGCTTATCGTGCAGATCCTGCTGGTGGTCTACGTCGGGCTGACGGCCCTGACAACCCTGCTGCTCAAGGCGGCGGGCATGAACTGGTTCGACTCGCTCTGCCATGCCATGTCGGCCTGCGCGACGAGCGGCTTCTCGACCAAGAACGCCAGCCTGGCCTACTACAACAGTCCCGCCATGGAGACGATCCTCATCTTTGCGATGGCCATCGCCGGCGTCCACTTCGGACTGATCTACGCCACCGTGACGGGCAAGCGCAACAACATCTTCCGTTCGGAGGTGGCGCGCTACTACTTCGGCATATTGCTGCTGGGCAGCGTACTGATCGCCGTCAGCCTCTATGCCGCGGACATCTACCCCACGTTCTGGCGGGCCTTCCGCTATGCGGCCTTCCAGTTCGTGACGCTTGTATCAACCACCGGCTTTGCTACGGCCGATACCAACGTGTGGACCTCGTTTGCCATCATCCTCCTCATATTCGGTTCGATAGTCTGCGCCTGCGCCGGATCGACGGCCGGCGGTATCAAGATCAACCGGCTGGTGCTGGCCGGTAAGATGATGCGTGCGCGCCTCAAGCAGCAGCAGCATCCCAATGCCGTGATCCGCATCCGGCTCGACGGCATCATTCAGGACAACGAGACCCTCTACGGGGTCATGATCTTTATCGTCACCTACCTGATGTTCATTCTGTTCGGGACGGTCGTCGGCACGCTCTTCGGCTGCGACCTGATGACGAGCTTCTCGGGCTCGGTGGCCTCGATCGGCAACGTCGGCCCGGGATTCGGCGAGGTCTACTCGATGGGCAACTACGGCGACCTGCCCTCCATGGTGAAGCTGGTCTATTCGTTGCTGATGCTGCTGGGACGTCTGGAGATTTTCGGTCTCATTCAACTCTTTTTCATTAAATGGTGGAGATAACTGCGATGTTTCGTCGATTTTGCATATCGCTTCTGTCGCTTGCCGCGCTGCTTCTCTGCGGGGAGGCCGTTGCGCAGCAGCCGGCCGTGGAGGCCCGCATTGCGGGGCTGGAGAGCAACGAGGAGTACATGTCGCTGCTGCGCCGCGATGCGCAGCTGCAGGTGCGTGAGGATTCGATCATGCGCGTCGTGAGCGGCATGCGGCATCGCCTGCACGACGAACCGGACAACCGCCAGCGCTACACGCAGGAGATTCTGCGGCTCGAAAGCCTGATCTTCGACCTGCGTACCGCCAAGGGGCGGCTGATCGACCGCATCAACGCCATCGAGCAGGAGTGGGTCCTTGCCAACCTGAACTCCGCGTCGGCTTCGGAGCCGTCATCCGCGGCGGAGGTCTCCATCCCCGACTCGCTCAAGGTGCGCAACCTGGTATACAACAGCTATTTCCGTGACTGTCTCGCTCCGGAGGACTATGCCGCGCTGCGCCGTGCCCAGCGCATGGAGCCGCAGGCCGTGGACTATGTCAACCGCTTCCTGGTCAACCACGGGACCGCCACCGATCTGGCCGAGGCCTATGCGGCCGCCCGCACCGAGGGCGAGGCGCTGGAGATTCACGACCGCTTCGAGGCGCTCGAGCGGCAGAACGCGGGGCTGGCCGATTCGCTGTCGACCCTCTGGAACTACATCTACGACAACAAGAGCTACGCCTACTCCTACGTGCTCGACCGGCTGGGCGAGGAGGAGATTCTCTCCCGCGAGGAGGAGCTTGCGGCGCGGGCGTCGCGTCAGATGACCACGCTGCGCGGCGAGACCGCCTCGGATGCCGTGGCGGACTACTTTCTGCGCAAGCGCGTGATTGTCGACTACGAGGAGCAGGTGGCCCGCGTACTGGGTCTGACGGCTGCGGCCGACTCGTTGCGGGGGGTTGCCGGGCAGCTGGAGACGGTGGACTTCCGCCTGCCGAAGGTGCGCATCGCCGAGCGCAGCTTCCTCGACTACGATACGGTCGCCTTCTCGTCGCATCCGAAATACACCTACCAGAACCCCATTCCCGAGTGCAAGGTCTACGCCAACGGCACGATCTACCGCATCCTGCTCGGAACCTTCAATACGAAGCGTGCGGCGGCAACCTTCCGCGGCGCCTACCCGCTCTTCTACCTGATAAACGACGCCGGCAAGTGGTGCTACTATACGGGCGGCTTCGCCACCTTCGACGAGGCCGAGGCGGCGCGCAAGCTCCTGAAGGAGCATGGCTTCATCCGGCCCGAGATCGTGGTCTGGACCGACGGCGTTTACCGCAACCTCGCGCAGGAGCCCGATACCGCCGCCACCTTCTTCCGGATCGAGATCGCCGGAACGGAGGCGCTCTCCGAGGCGGTCAAGCAGGCGATCGCCGAACAGGCCGGCTCGGCCGAACTCTCGCGGGCCGGACACTACTTCGTCGTCGGGACGTTCGACGACCGCGCCGTTGCCGACCGCGTGGCGGAGGCGATCCGCCGGGCGGACGACACGCTGGAAATAAAAGTCGTCGAAATCGCGGAATAATCGGAAAAAATCCGTATATTGCCGTATAACCATTGCAATCGCTCTCCATGGACCTGTTGTATGTCGTGCTGCTGATTCTTTTCGGCGTGCTGTTCCTCGTCGCCGAGATCGTGCTGCTGCCGGGCGTATCGGTCGGTGCCCTGCTGGCGCTGGTCAGCTACGGCGGCGCCGTCTACCTCGCGTTCCGCGCGTTCGGAACCGTCGGCGGCATCATCGCCATCGCCGTCGTGCTGCTGCTGTCGCTCGTGGCGACGATCATCTCGCTGCGCGCCAAAACGTGGCAGCGCTTCTCGCTCAGGCAGCAGATCGACTCCTCGAGCATGCCCCGCCCCGAGGAGGAGCTGCATGTCGGCGAGCGTGGAAAAACCCTCTCGCGCCTCTCGCCCATGGGCCGCATCGAGATCGACGGCCGCATCTACGAGGCCAAGTCGCTCGACGCCTATGTCGATCCGCAGCGCGAAGTCGAGGTTGTGGGATTCGAGAACTTCAGCGTGATCGTGAAAGTAGTCAAATAACCTAACTAAAAGCCCTTTTCGCTATGGATTTCCAGTCTGGAATGATCGTACTGATCGTCTTTGTGTGCCTGTTTGCCGTCTGGCTCGTCTTCTATTTCATCCCCGTGGGACTGTGGTTCTCGGCCCTGGTATCGGGCGTGCGGATCAGCCTGCTGCAACTCATCCTGATGCGCTGGCGCAAGGTGCCGCCCTCGACGATCGTCTCGTCGATGATCGAGAGCACGAAGGCCGGACTGAAGCTCAACCCCAACGAGCTGGAGGCGCACTACCTTGCCGGCGGCAACGTCACGAACGTCGTGCACGCGCTCGTCTCGGCACAGAAGGCCAACATCATGCTCGACTTCAAGATGGCAACGGCCATCGACCTGGCGGGCCGCGACGTCTTCGAGGCCGTGCAGATGTCGGTGAACCCGAAGGTCATCAACACGCCGCCCGTGGCCGCCGTGGCGAAGGACGGCATCCAGCTCATCGCCAAGGCGCGCGTGACGGTGCGTGCCAACATCAAGCAGCTGGTCGGCGGCGCCGGTGAGGAGACCGTGCTGGCACGTGTCGGTGAGGGCATCGTCTCGTCGATCGGTTCGGCCGACTCGCACAAGATCGTGCTCGAAAATCCCGACTCCATCTCGCGCGTCGTGCTCGAAAAGGGCCTCGATGCCGGGACGGCCTTCGAGATTCTCTCGATCGACATCGCCGACATCGACGTGGGCAAGAACATCGGCGCCCAGCTGCAGATGGACCAGGCGCAGGCCGACAAGAACATCGCGCAGGCCAAGGCTGAGGAGCGGCGTGCGATGGCCGTGGCGCTCGAGCAGGAGAACAAGGCCAAGGCGCAGGATGCACGCGCCAAGGTGATCCTGGCCGAGGCGGAGGTGCCGCTGGCCATGGCCGAGGCGTTCCGCAACGGCAACCTCGGGATCATGGATTACTACAAGATGAAGAACATCATGGCCGATACGTCGATGCGCGAGTCGATCGCCCGGCCCGAGAAGAAATAGCCCCGCCGCCCGGGATGCGGGCACAACCGGGGCGTCCGAAGGGGAATCCGACACCGGATTCCCCTTTTTCATGTCCGACTTTTTCATGCCCGACGCAAGCCGCCCGTCAGCGCCGGATGTCTGGAACACGGGATACTTGATTTCCGAAGTGTATGCAGCCGGGAGCCCGGTGTGCCTGACGCCGGTGTCCGGCGTGCGCCGGATGTCGGGCACCCGATGCCCGTGGTGTGCCGTATCGCTGATTCCCGAAGCGTATGCGGCTGGGAGTCCGAAGCGCCTGGCGGCGGTGTGTGGGGGCGCATAATGCCGGATGCTCCGAATCCGGATGCCGGGCGGTGCCCCTCCCGGCGCCTGCTGCGGCAATCCCGGGCGGACCTGCTGCCGGTCGCGGTGCCGGAAACGGCGCGCCGACATACTAATCGGGCCGTGAATCCGTTAATGTGAAGAACGAAGGGCGGAGGCGGCGAAATTATGACGGACGTTGTTGGGATATATGCCGCTTTTTGGTATCTTTGCAAGGATTTTTCAACATGCGAAATTTGGTAAACGCGAATATTATGAAGGGATTTTTCAGGAGCACGCTCCTGCTGGTGGCCGCGGCTCTTTCGGTCGTCTCGTGCAGCAAGGACGGCGAGCGCGGCAGACTCTCGTTCGAGAAGTCGGCGCTCTTTTTCATGGCCGGAGAGACGAAAAGCGTGAAGTTCTCCGCGTCGGACGTCCGCTCGCTCACCGTCTCGTCGAAGCCGGCCGAGTGGGGCGATCCGGTAATCAACACCGAGACGAAGACGGTTCGCATCACGGCGCCGGCCCCCAATACCGAGGGGGCTGCCGAGTCGGGTACGCTGACCATCACCGGACGGGGCGACAACGGCCGAAGCGTCTCGGCGTCGATCTACGTGAGCATCAGCCGCACGGTCGACATGAGCGACCGCCCGGCCAACAGCTACCTGGTGAACAGCCGGCAGACCAACTACCTGTTCGATGCCATGCACGCCGGAGACGGCACCACGGCGCTGGAGACGGCCCGGCTGCAGATCATCTGGCAGCGACCTTCCGATCTGATCGAATACCTCACGCTCGACGAGGAGGGCCGGGCCTCGTTCTTCGTCGGAGCCGATGACGACGACGAGGGGCGCATCAAGCAGGGCAACGCCCTGATCGGCGCCTACGACGCGGGGGGAAACCTGCTGTGGAGCTGGCATGTCTGGGCCGCGGACTACGATCCCGACAATCGCGGGACGGTCTCGTTCAACGGGTACGAGATGATGGACCGCAACCTGGGCGCCCTGGCCGATTCCAACGCCTCGTCGGACGATGTGCTCAACTCGTTCGGGCTCTACTACCAGTGGGGCCGCAAGGAGCCCTTCATCGGTCCGGGCACCTATGATTTCAGCAACGGTACGTCGGCCACGCTGTACGACGGCGAGGGCGACGTCGTGTCGCTTTCCGTCGAGGAGTCGTCGGCCGAGACCGGTACGGTGGACTATGCGCGCGAACACCCGCTGACCTTCATCGCCGGGGTCGAGGCTTCGGAATACGACTGGATGTGGGGTTCGCACTCCGAGGCGCTGTGGAGCGATGCGAAGACGGCGAACGACCCCTGCCCCTACGGCTGGAAGGTGGCTCCGGCAGCAGCCTTTGCCGGGCTGACGATCGCCGACCCGCTCGAGGGGGTCTCCGCTGACGAATATTTCGACAAGTACGGCTGGACGCTGACCGACGGCAGCGCCGAGTCGCTCTTCATGGGCGCCGGACGCCGGATCTATCCCGACGGCCGATTCCAGAACATCTACGTGAACCCCGATTCGGAGCGTCAGGTCCGCAACGTGGCGATGTACGACCAGCCGTGGGTGGGACTTTACTGGACGACGGACATCTCGTCGTCGCAGTCCTCGGCCTTCTACTTCTTCTTCAACAAGCTGCATGTGGAGAACAGCCGTGTCGAGGGGCCCGTCCTCCACTACCGGGCCAACGGCATGCCGGTGCGCTGCGTGGCCGACCGGTAGCGGGTCTCCAACCGATGATACGGGCGACGGAGCGGCATCGGGCCGCTCCGTCGCTTTCGTCTGGGGCCGTTTGGTACGACACTTGCGGGTGTGACGGAAACTCCCCTTTCGTCATGGAAATCAAAACAGGTAAAGGTACGATCCCGCTGGTGGTGCTGCTGGCCATCTGGTCCGTCTCGGCCATCTCGTCACTGCCCGGACTGGCCGTCTCGCCCGTGCTGGGCGATCTGAACCGCATCTTCCCCAAAGCCACGGACCTCGAGATACAGATGCTCACCTCGCTGCCGTCGCTGCTCATCATCCCCTTCGTGCTGCTCTCGGGCCGCCTCTCCGTCGGGCCGCACCGCCTGCGGATCCTCGCCCTCGGGCTGCTGCTCTTCTTCCTGAGCGGCGTGGCCTGCCTCTTCGCCCGGAGCATGGGGATGCTCATTGTCATCAGCTGCCTGCTCGGCATCGGGGCCGGCATGGTCATCCCCTTCTCCACGGGCCTTGTCGTCGACTACTTTACGGGCGACTGCCGCGTTAGGCAGCTGGGGTACAGCTCGGCGATCAACAACCTGACGCTCGTGCTGGCAACGGCCCTGACGGGCTATCTGGCCGACGTCGACTGGCACCTCCCCTTCCTGGTCTACACGCTGCCGGGTGTCTCGCTGCTGCTCGTCGGGGCGCTGCGCCGCTGCCGCCCCGTACCCGAACCGGCCCGGAGCATCCAGTTGCAACACAAGTCGATCGTCCGCACGAAACTCGTCGGGCTGATGGGGCTCTACTTCTTCATCACCTATGCCGTGCTGGTGGTGACCTTCTACATGTCGTTCCTGATCGACGACTACCGCATCGAGAGCTCCTTCTCGGGGGTTGTCATCTCGCTCTTCTTTCTGGCTATCATGCTCCCGGGCTTCTTCATCGGGCACATCATCGCCCGGCTGAAGCAGTATGTGAACTTCGTCTCGCTCCTGTCGATCGCCGTGGGGCTCTGCTGTATCGGCCTGTTCCGCGACCGTGCGCTGATCGTGCTCGGGGCGCTGCTCGCGGGACTGGGCTACGGCGCGATGCAGCCCGTCATCTACGACAAGGCCGCGACGATCGCCCCGCCCCGCTCGGCGATGCTGGCCCTGTCGTTCGTCATGGCGATGAACTACCTGGCCGTGATGGCCTGTCCCTTTGTGGTCGACTTCCTCCGACATCTGTTTCATGCGCAGGGCGACCGCTTCCCGTTTTTGCTCAACGCGCTGCTGACGCTCATCCTCGCCGCGGCCGCCGGCCTGCGGCGCAACCGTTTCACGCTCGGACTGGATGCTTCCTACTATAAAAACTGACGGAAATGGTGGAAATGGGATAAAAAGTCTTATTTTTGCGGCATAAAGACGCATTTTTAAGACTTTGATTCCAAATGAAAAGATCGATTCTTACTGCATGGGCGGCGCTTGTCGCCCTTTTGCTCGCAGGATGTGCCGATAAGGCCGAAACTGCAACATCCTCCGTGCGAATCATGCCTACGATCGAAACCCGCGTGACGGGACTCTATTTCGATGCGGGAGACCGGATCGGTCTGACCGTCATGATGGATGGTTCCGGCCCCTATGTCGAGAACCGCATGATGACCTACAACGGCTCGACCTTCACATCCCCCGGATTCCTGTGGTACAACGACCTGAACGTTACCTCGACGCTGACGGCCTACTACCCCTATTCGGCGACGGGGACGCCCGAGGAGTTCCACATCGAGACGGATCAGACCGCGGGGTGTGCCTCTTCGGACCTGCTGGGTGCCGTCAAACGCGGTGTCACGCCGGCATCGGCCCCCGTGGGCATGGTCTTCTATCACCTTTTCACGCAGCTGTCGATCCGCGTGAACAACGTCTCCGATGCATCCGTTACGGGCATTACCGTCGGCGGCACGGTCACCACGGCCGCGGTGGACCTCTCGGTCCCGACGGCTTCGGCGCTCGAAGGGGCGGCTGCGGAGGAGATCACGGTCTTCACCGTGACGCCCGACGAGGAGTATCGGGTCATTCTCGTGCCGCAGCAGGGGACGCTCACCGTGACGGTCCGCACCGACGACGGCAAGAGCCGCAGCCGCACGATCTCCTCGACCCTGCTCGAGAGCGGCAAGCGCTACGATCTGTCGGTCGAGGTGACCAATATCGACATCTCGCTCTCGTTGAGCGGCGAGATCAGCGACTGGGAGGACGGCGGCTCGCTCGATGACGGGAACGGTGGCTCCGGTTCGGGTGACGTGACGGTGACCGACGGGACGATCTCCCATGCCGGCGAGACCTACCGCACGGTAGCGATCGACGGCCGGCTCTGGATGGCCAGAACCTGCGCTGCATGCCCGAGGGTGCGGCGCTGGGCAGCGGTGTGTGGAATCCTGCGGGCGGGGCATCGGCCGTATCGACGCAGGGCATGCTCTACGACTATGCCACGGCGACGGCGGGTGAGAGCTGGAGCGAGGGCGTGCAGGTGCAGGGCATCTGTCCGCCGGGCTGGCACCTGCCCGACGAGGCGGAGCTGACCGCCCTTGCCGCAAGTGTGGCGCGTCCCGACGACTTCTTCGTCTGCGGCGGCTTCTGGATCTACGGCATAGCAGGCGACCGGCTCGGCTCGACAAGCAAGGGCTATGTGATGGGTTCGACGCTGCAGGATGGCAAGTGCAGCTGCCTGATGTTCACGTCGCTCGACAACGACGTGCCGCAGGTGACCTCGATCTCCGCGGAGTACGGCCTGACGGTTCGCTGCGTACAGGACTGACACGCGGCGCATGATACGGCAGGGCCCCGGACCGGAAGGTCCGGGGCCCTGTTGCATCCGGCGGCTCCGGTTCGGTCGCTGACCGCGATCGTTCCAGCGGTGGGCGGGTCCCGGGCCGCGGTTCGCCGCCGAAGGAGGACAGCCTCCTGCGGCAGTTCGCTCCTGCGGCAGTTCGCTCCTGGGGCAGTTCGCTCCTGTGGCGGTGATTCCGGCCGGCGGAGCTTCGGGCCGTGCGTCGGATCAGTGGTCGCGGTTCAGGAAGAAGATCGGGATGTTGGCCAGAAACAGGTCCTCACCGGTGAGCTGCTCCCGCTTGGCGAGCAGCTCGTTCAACGCAATGTCGCCGATGACGTAGTTGCTCTCTTCGCTCGTGTACTGCTCGCGGATCTTCCTGAAGTGCAGGATGCGGTGGATGTCCGTCGTCGTGTAGCGGACGTAGACCTTCAGCGTGATGTCGGTCGTGTAGTCGGGACGCTGCACGTAGTTCTGCTTCTTGTACTCGTAGCGGTAGTCGTGCAGCCGCGCCATGATGTCGCTCAGGATCGACGAGGCGGTGGGCAGGCTCCCGGCCCCCTTGCCGAACATGAACTGCCGGTCGTAGCACTCGCCGCGGATCACCACGCCGT
>ERZ825670.2231-NODE-2231-length-18862-cov-7.856809_pt1 | contig 18862 bp, 16 predicted proteins | sample MGYA00519929_ERZ825670 | MGnify/ENA primary metagenome ERZ825670 (study PRJEB31778, sample SAMEA3449207) | human gut metagenome | biome: human gut; feature: human-associated habitat; material: faeces | place: United Kingdom | collected 2010/2012 ...
CTGTTTTGACGGCGCTTTTTGCCCCCACTTTTGCATTTTGACGGCACTTTTTGCCCCCACACTTTTTTCAGCTCTGATTTGTGCGGGGGCGCTTTCTGCCCCCACTTTGTGGTTTTGGGGGCGCTTTTTGCCCCCATTTTCATGTTTTGACGGCGCTTTTTGCCCCCCACACTAATGGAACTGCATCACTACATCCATAATAACGATTTCCTCTGCCATCATCCTGGTCTGCGTTCTTAGCTGTAAATGTTCTGTAAAGGAATTTGGATTCTTTGGCTTATGCTTTTTCAGCCACTTAGCTTCAATATCATCGAGCAGCTCATATGCTGTATCATTGACTTCATCCGCTCTCTCTTCAAGCTCACCGAACCGCACCAGACTCTTATATCTCATTGGATATTCTTCCTTGATATATTTAATCCACATACGCCCATACTTTCCTACATCTATATCTGCCTTCTCTGTTCCTGCGACAAGCACCGGATAAAAGATTCCATCCCTTTCTTCATATGGGATGCCAAGCTTTTCAAATGTTGTCTTACTCATAATGATTACCGCCTTTCTCATCACTCTGCAGAATATCAAGCACATGCTTTAATTGAACCAGCAGTTCTTCAACATCTATACCTCTGTCAGATTCATCTAATGTCTGTAATTCTTCCAGTATCGTATCAAGATGCACCTGTACTTTCTTTGCCACCTTCATTCCACCAACAACCCTGATTTCATGCTTCAGAAGACATTGGATGATATAATCCTGTTTTGAAAGTCCGCTGAGTGAAACCTTCACATTCAGCTCCTGTGCTTCCTCCGGTGACATACGAAACGCTACTACAACATTTCTCCATCTGTTCTTGGCATCCAGCCTTTTCTCGCTCATAATAATCTGCTCCTTCCGATATAAAATCCATTCTTTTAATTTCTGCTTCATATATCCAGCAAAACTTGTACCCACATTATCAGACTGCCTTGTACTTATAAATGCTTATAATCTTTTCCGCAGCCGCATCCATATCAATCATAGGTGCTGTTTCCTCTGTCTGCATGATTTCTACATCATCATCCTGCTCTTCACAATCCTCAAAGCTTGCATTGACAGCATCAAGTCTGTCCGCCATTGCCACCTGCTTTGACGGAAACAGATGCGAATAACGATATGTGATATCAATGCTCTCATGACCAACCCTGTCAGCTATTGCAACTGCGGAAAACCCGAGGTCGATCAGATGTGAAATGTGCGAATGCCTTAGATCATGGATTCTGATTTTCTTCACACCGGATAATTTGCAGCCACGCTCCATCTCATGATGAAGGAAGCTCTTTGTTACCAGAAAAATCCTGTCTGTTGGTGTCTGGTCATATAACATTGCAAAATATTCCTGCATTTCTTCGGCAAGGAACTTCGGCAACTTGATTGTTCTGTTGCTCTTAGGTGTTTTCGGTGTTGTAATAACATCCTGCCCCTGCAGCCGCTGATACGATTTATTTATTCTGACTGTGTTCTTTTCAAAATCAAAATCTTCCATCGTAAGTGCAAGCAGCTCACCTAATCTCATTCCTGTCCAGTACAGCATTTCAAATGCATAAAATGAAACCGGCTTGTCAATCACCGCTTCTGAAAACTTCTTATATTCCTCAGTTGTCCAGAAAAGCATTTCCTTCTTTTCTTCCCTGCCCATATTTCCAGCCTGTCTTGCCGGATTTGATTTCAGATTATAAAACCTGCACGCATGATTGAATATCGCACTTAAAATGTTGTGCATTGTCTTCTTGTAAGTCTGGGAATAACTCTTCCCATTCTCATAACGGAATGCTACCATCTCATTCTGCCACTTGCGTACATCTCCCGGTGTAATCTCATTCATCTTAAGATTCTTAAAATATGGAAGTATCTTTGTATCCACAATGTGTTCTTTGGTAAGCCATGTGTTGAGTTTGACATAATTTTTCACATCCTCTGTATACAGCTTCCAGAACTCTCCAAATGTCATATCCAGATTATTCTCCTGCCGTATTTTGTAATTACGCTCATAATCAAGTGCTTCCCTCTTTGTTGCAAATCCTCTCTTCTTTATCTGTTTATTTTCCCCAGTCCAGTCCTTACAATAGAATTTGACAAACCAGGTGCCTGTCTTACTGTCTTTATAAGCTGGCATATTCATCATCTCCTTCTTTCCATATGCAGAAGCAGATGCCTAAACCCATATAACTTTTGCACCTGCCTCTGTCTCAATCTTCTTACCTGTTGCTTATCCTGCATCACTCATACCATAAATGCGTTCTTCAAAATATTTTCTGCTTACTTTTCCACGGATTACAATATAACCCTTCTTTTCAAGTTCACTGTTGATCTGTCTCATAAGCTTGTATGCTGCTGATCTTGAAATCCCAAGAATCTGCATCACATCTCCTACTTCTAAAAACTTTTCGTTCATGCCCTTTCACCACCTTTCCATTAAAATTTGTTTTGGCGTTTCTCCATACCAGTTCTGCTGATGTCACAACCAGCCTCCTTACCTGAGATAATCTCCTGTAATACCGCCCGCTCCTGCTCGAGGTACTCGGTCCGCTTGGGGGAGTGTCTACATTCGCTCGATTCCTATGAATGTCTTGGCAAATGCCTGTTAGATTTCTGGTACCGCTCATTTAGTTGTTTTTCAATACCATATCGTATAGATAATTGAATTGATATTATTCTATACCGTATAGTATTGAATTGTCAAGAAGTTTTTCTAATGTTCTCGTATAGAAAAACTTCCATTTTTATTTTTTACGTGTTATACTGTCTTTAACAGTCCCTTAGTGACAGATAAACGGAGGTAACTACACTATGACAATTGGTGAAAGAATAAAGAAAATACGGGTATTCCGTAAAATGACAATGGATGAGCTGGGCGGTGCACTTGGATTTGAGGGCAAAAATATGTCGGTCCGCATATCCCAGTATGAAACCGGTGCACGCATTCCCGGTGAAGATATGATTCTAAAGCTTGCTGATGCTTTGCACTGCAATTACAAGGCAATATCTGATTACAGCCTTGGTGCTGCTGAAGATATCATTGAAACACTTTTCTGGCTTGAAGAAAGTGCCACATCACTTCCTGCACGTGGAAAGGGCACAAGATTTCCAGAGTATACAGCTCCCGGCAACCTGATTCATCTGACTGCAATGACTCCGGCAAAATCTTCCGAGACTGCCAGACCAACTTACAACGAAGATGATTATGACAGTGCAGGCTCACCTGTCGCATTAACTTTTGAATATGGATTGGTAAATGATTTCCTTTCGGAATGGTGTGAAATGAAAACGAAATTAAATAATGGAGAGATTTCTCCTAATGAATATTTTGAGTGGAAAATAACATGGCCTCATACCAATAATAATTTATAGGAGCAAATAATATGATACGAGATATGGAATTATTACTTAATAGAGTATACGATGATGAAATAAAGTCATATTTACACGAAGCACTCAACTGCTATTCTGTAGAAGCTTATCGTGCTTGTGTGATACTGTCAATAATTGGCGGAATTCATGATTTACATAATAAACTTAAAGGATTAGCTTCAAGCAATAAAGACATTGCTGAACTTGAAGCCAATGTTTCCAAAGCCAAGGAAAATCTCATGCCTTATGAAAGACTATTAGTCGATGGATGTGCCAAATCTAATATAGATTTATTGAGTCCTTCAGAGGCAAAAGAACTTAATAGATGTTTGGATATACGTAATGACTGTGCTCACCCAAGTGGATACATATGTACCGCAGAATGTGCACGTTATGTATATTCAACAATTATTGATATCTTGGCATCTAAACCAGCACTACTGGGTCAGCAATATATAAACACCTTATATACCAGCATAATTTCTGATACTTATTTTCCGATAATTGATAAAACTGAAATTCAGATTATTGTAAATAAGCAACTTCAATTATGTAGCAAACGAATTATAATTCCTCTTGCACAAAAACTCGTCAAAGGAATTATGAATGAAACATCTTTCACTAATAATAAAGAGTATTTCTTTGCCAATATGTCAAATACTTTAAATAATACTTTTGATAAAATATTTCAACCTTTATTATTAGATTCAAACTTTCATTCCAAATCAATGATTATTTTAGATGCAAATCCTAATATTATTAATACTCTTTCAATCGAGAATATAAAGCGCCTACTTCACATTTTTATACCATTTATCGAGCAAGATAAAGGATATAATGAACTTATACTACAAATTTTGCAAAATGATAGACTGTCAGATTCAGCATTCAACAGTAATATTATCGATTTACTCAATTACAATTATGAACAAATGACTGATAACCAAACCGAATTATGGATAACTATTGTCAGCAAAAAAATTTGTAGTCACCAACAAATTACGCAAATTAAATCTGATTACATTGAGCATGTTTTAGATAAATCAAATTTTGCTAGTCAAAAATTTCAAGAAATATTTGCATTGTGTAACAATGAATTTTTATATTCTTCATTGATAAATGATATATCTGAAAGAATTTCTGACTATGATTACACAATAAGTAATCCAGCTGTTTTACAGCTAAAACAACTAAATGAAAACTTTATAAATTCACTATCTATAAACAATATAAATAACATTATATATAGCATTTTAGCTGGCAACCAAGGCTATGGACGTGAAGTTGGCTTTTTACTTGAAAATATCTATGACAAACCATTTTATAGACGCTACATTGAAGAAACCGCTCCAACATTTAATACTAACGAACTAAACAAAATGCTAACCTACAATTTGAATTACAATACATTTATTAATTTTGTAAATATGATGACAAAAGCTTCTGAAGATTTTAATATTAAATTCATTAAAATTTGTGAAGAATATATTTCCAAGAATTCCGATGTTTACAATAGTACTGTATTAACTAATTGTATTAATGAACTCAACAATAGTAATCCTAAGCTTTAGTACCAAAATAGTACCACAAGGCAAAAAACAAGCTCGCAAATGCCCATTTTACTAGGCTTTGCGAGCTTTTGAAAATTATTCAAACTCAATCGTTCCCGGTGGCTTACTCGTCAGATCATAGAATATTCTATTCACCCCACGAACTTCATTTATAACTCTGCTCATCACTTTATTCAGAACTTCATACGGAATCTCCGCTGCCTCTGCAGTCATGAAATCAATCGTATTAACGGCTCTAAGAGCTACGGCATAATCATAAGTTCTCTCATCACCCATAACACCAACGCTTCTCATATTCGTAAGTGCTGCAAAATACTGACCAATTGTCTTATCAAGTCCGGCATTTTCAATCTCTTCACGATAAATAGCATCTGCATCCTGAACGATACGAACTTTCTCAGCTGTTACTTCGCCGATGATACGTACTCCAAGTCCCGGTCCTGGGAATGGCTGACGGAATACGAGTCTTTCAGGAAGTCCGAGCTCAAGTCCTGCTTTACGAACTTCATCTTTGAAAAGATCACGAAGCGGCTCAATGATTTCTTTGAAATCTACAAAATCCGGAAGTCCTCCTACATTGTGGTGAGATTTGATCACAGCGGATTCTCCGCCAAGACCACTTTCTACCACATCCGGATAAATTGTTCCCTGTGCAAGGAATTCAACAGTACCGATCTTCTTTGCTTCTTCTTCGAAGATACGGATGAATTCTTCACCGATAATCTTACGTTTTGCTTCTGGCTCTGTAACGCCTGCAAGTTTGTTATAATATCTTTCCTGCGCATTTACGCGGATAAAGTTCAGATCAAACTGTCCTTCTGGTCCGAAGATTGCCTCAACTTCATCTCCTTCATTTTTACGAAGAAGTCCATGATCTACGAATACACAAGTAAGCTGTTTTCCAATGGCTTTGGAAAGAAGTCCCGCTGCCACTGAAGAGTCAACCCCACCTGACAATGCGAGCAATACTCTTCCGTTTCCAACCTTCTCGCGGATCTCTGCAATTGTATTCTCAACAAAAGCATCCATCTTCCAGTCGCCCGCACATTCACATACATTTTTTACAAAGTTGTTGATCATCTTTGTTCCTTCTACTGTATGAAGTACTTCTGGATGGAACTGGATTGCATACAGCTTCTCAGCTGCGTTCTCAGCTGCTGCAACCGGACAGTCAGCAGTGTGTGCTGTAATTTCAAATCCCGGAGCAATCTTTGAAATATAATCAAAATGGCTCATCCAACATGTTGTTGTCTCTGAAACACCCTCAAATACTTTGGAGTCTTTTTTATCAATAATAACTTCTGTCTTACCGTATTCTCTTACATCTGCACGCTCAACTTTTCCACCAAGTACATGAGACATCAGCTGTGCGCCATAGCAAAGTCCGAGAACCGGAATTCCAAGCTTGAACAGTTCTTCTGAATAAGTCGGTGAATCCGGCTCATAACAGCTGTTCGGTCCGCCTGTGAGAATGATTCCTTTTGGATTCATCTCTTTGATTTTTTCAATATCTGTCTTATATGAATAAATTTCACAATATACATTACACTCCCTGACACGTCTTGCGACCAGCTGGTTATACTGTCCACCAAAGTCAAGGACAATCACTAATTCTTTCTTCAAATCTTTCCTCCTGTAAAATCCAATCAAAACTATTTACTTTATTTATATATCTTTTTCTGTTTTTCATTATAGTAGAGGAAGCATTGATTTACAAGTATTTGTTTATGTAAAATAAAATCTTATCCACAATTTCTATTACTATACACGGTAATTATTCCCCTTCCGATCTATCCAGAACAAAGAATGTGCCTCGGCACCCTCTTACGCCTGCGGTGGTCGCTTGCGACACCTACATCGTACACCGCAGTGCGCATTCTATGTATCCACTGTTATGGGTATAATATATCAAAAAAGATGCCGAACAAATGTCCGACATCCCATTTTTATGTTCCATTTTATGCTGCAAATCTTTCTAGCTGTCTTTCAAGTTCTGTGCAATCGTCTGCATACATCTGCAGTTCAATCACGTTATTCAATCCCAGATTCATGATTCCAAGTAATGACTTCGCATCTACTACTGCCCGTCCTCTTCTCATGTCCATGTTAAAGTCAAATTTACATACTGTTTTCAAGAAATCAATGATCTCATCCGGGTGTTTGAAAGTAATGTTCATTGTGCTCATTCTTTTCACCTCTTTCTGCCTTAACGGCTATGAAATCCTTTTCACTTTTCACATATATCATAGCACATTTTTTATATTTAAAAGGGCGAAATTTTTTATAAAAGTGTATTTTTTTAATTAAATATGCCTCTTATTCTCTACTTTTTTCTATAAGCAATATGAAATTACTCCTAATTATGAAATCCCATTGGAGTTACGTCTGTATTCCGTCGGTAAAATTCCTTCCTCATCTTTAAACACCTTACTCATATATTTGGGATCAGAGTAACCGACAAGCCCCGCAATCTGATTCATCTTATATTTTGTTGTCCTGAGAAGCTCCTTTATTTTTTCTATCCTGTATTTCCTCACAGTTTCTGTAAAATTATATCCTGTCTCCTTCTTAAACTGAGAACTCAGGTATTCTTCCGATACATAAAGCTGGCTCGCTGCTTCTTCCAATGTAATACCACTGTCATATTCTTTTCTTATAATTTCCATTGCTTTTTGGATAAGCGTACTGTACTGCTCAAATTTATACTCATATGATATCATCCGTTCCAAGCCTTGAATCGCTTTCTCTATCTGTTTCCAGCTGATGGCATAGGTAATCTGCTGCATAAGACTCAGGATTTTTGTTTCGTCAATCTCCCCGCCATAATTTCTATAATTCAATCCAGCTGCCATGCAAAAACGAATGATACTGTATTTTATTTCTTTTGGAAAATATTTTTCTCTTTTCATTTCCTCACAAACAAGTTGAAATTGTCTGGCAATTCCTTTCTTGTTTTCATCAAAAATCATTTCTCGCATTCGTTGTTCTAATTCTACCGGATAACGCACCGGAACAGCTTCAAATTTCTCAACTGTCTGCTGACAGATTAAAACTCCTCGCGGCTGAAGAAGATTCCATTCCATGAGACTTCCTGCCTGAATCATTGCATCTACCAGCTTTGTCAGCTGTTTTGTCTCTATCCATACACAAATAATTGTCCCCGGAAAATTCCTACATAACCCAGTAACCACATTTTTTTTAAAATATTCTTTCCAGTTCCTTGCTTCACGTACCCGGTAAATGATCAGATACACCTGTTTCCATCGATCCGAACATATAACAGATGCCGAAAATCCACACTCACGTCTACAGATTTCTTCGAGAAATCCACGTATATTTTCCTTCTGCTCCTCGTATTCGTCTGCCATTGAAACCGTAAATAAATATCCCGGATCATCCACTGTAAAACCATATTTCCGGATAGTCATTTCATTTAACTTCTGATTCGATATAATTTCTCCATACCTGCAGCTTAACAGAACATTTTCAACAGTAAAAGAAGCCTGCATCCAATATTCATTCCTGATTTTTTCATGAATACGGCTTAATGCCTTCTTAAGCTCCATCGGCCGGAACGGCTGTACTAAATATCCGTCCACCCCCAGATCGATTGCCTGCTTTGCCTGTTGAAAATCTTCATCCTTTGTTATAATAATCACACGGAACTCACGTCCTTCCGTGCGTAATTTTCTCAAAAGATTTAACCCATTCATCCGCGGAAGCCCAATGTCCATGATAACAAGATTTGGCTGCATAACTGTTATCATCTCATATGCAGACTGTCCATTCCCTGCAATCCCCGCCAACTCGTAATTCGGATCTACGCGTTTTAAACCTTTTTTCAGTTCTTCTAATACTTTTTCATCCCTTTCAACGATTGCCACCCGCATTTGAACAGTCTCCTCTCAATGTCCGTGTTTCTGATTGAATATCCTCTTTTATTGTAACATTAACTTCAATAATTGGAAGCATGCAAGTGTAAATATTTTTCTCTGGTAGCGAGCCCTCCCCGGATGTGACGTTCTGATTTGTTGGTGTCTAAAACCTTACGCGTTTCATGAGCCAGTGATGGATTGATCTGAAGCAGACGTTCTGTAACATCCTTATGCACCGTACTCTTACTAATCCGAAACTGTTTTGCTGTCTGTCTCACTGTCGCATTATTTTCTATAATATAATTTGCAATTTCTACTGCACGCTCCTCAATATATTCTCTCATAGAAAAGCCCCTGCATAGTTTGTTTTTTACAATCTATGCAGGGGCAAATTAATGTATGTCTAATTCCTGTTCCATCTATTCGTGGAAAACATTATACTATACAACTTAATACTCAAATACTGCCACACCATATCCTGGAAGAGGATATGCAAAGGAATATTTCTGACCATCACATTCCTGTTTCTCTGGTTTGTAAACCAATGGGCGTTCTTCTCCTGATCCGCCGTATTTTGTCTCATCACTGTTAAGAACAAGCTTAAACTGCTTTCTTCTCGGAACACCAACACGATAATCTGGTCTGTCTACCGGTGTAAAATTGCATACAAAGAGCAGATTTTTCTTACCATCTTTTGAATGTCTTGTGAAACTGAAAATACTCCGGAAGATATCATCCTTATTGATCCAGTCAAATCCCTTCGGATCATTATCCAACTCATACAATGCCTTATTCTTCTTATAAAGATGAAGCAAATCTTTATACCAGTTCTGAATCTGCTGATGTGGTTCTTCTGCAAGAAGGAACCAATCCAGTTCTCTCTCTTCACTCCACTCACGAAGCTGTGCGAACTCCTGTCCCATAAAGAGAAGCTTCTTTCCAGGATGTCCCATCATAAATGCATATGCCACCTTCAAGTTGCGGAACTTATCCCATCCTTCTCCCGGCATCTTATTCAACATGGAGCATTTCAGATGAACAACCTCATCATGAGAAAGTACAAGAATATAGTTCTCTGAATATGCATATTCCATAGAAAATGTCATCATGTGATGTGCATTCTTTCTGAAATAAGGATCCAGTTTCATGTATTCTGTAAAGTCATGCATCCATCCCATATTCCACTTCAAAGTAAATCCAAGTCCGTCATCCTCAGGAGATCCTGTCACCTTCGGCCATGCTGTGGACTCTTCTGCGATCATCATAACGCCTTTATTTCTTCCGCAAACTACAGAATTCAGATGTTTAAAGAATGCAATCACCTCAAGATTCTCATTTCCACCAAATTTATTCGGAATCCACTGTCCATCTTCTCTTCCGTAGTCCAAATACAGCATAGATGCCACTGCATCTACACGAAGTCCGTCTACATGATAATGTTCAACCCAGAACAATGCATTCGCCAGAAGGAAGTTGGAAACTTCCGGTTTTTCATAATTGAAAACCTTCGTTCCCCAATCAGGATGCTCGCCCTTTCTCGGATCTGGATATTCGAATGTCGGTGTTCCGTCAAAATCTGCCAGACCATGTGCATCTTTCGGGAAATGCGCCGGTACCCAGTCAAGAATAACACCGATATTATTCTTATGAAGATAATTTACCATATATGCAAAATCTTCCGGTGTTCCATAGCGTGCAGTTGGTGCATAATATCCGGTCACCTGATATCCCCAGGAACCGTCAAACGGATGCTCTGCGATTCCCATCAACTCAACATGAGTATATCCCATCTCTTTTACATACTTTGTAATTGCTTCTGCAAACTCACGATATGTATAGAATCCTTCATCTTCTCTTCCAGGATGTCTCATCCAGGAACCCATATGCACTTCGTAAATAGACACTGGTTCTTCTTTGTTATCCCACTTCTCACGAGCTGTCATCCACTTACTGTCTGACCAGTTCAGATTAGAAATGTCTGTAATTCTGGATGCTGTTCCCGGTCGAAGCTCTGCATAATTAGCAAATGGATCTGCTTTATAGATCTTCTCACCCGCCTGTGTCTCTATACAGAACTTATACAAATCCCCTTTTTTCGCCTCCGGAACGAAGCATGTGTATATTCCGAGAGGCTCTCCTCTCTTCATCTTATCTTTCGTCTCATCCCAGTCATTAAACTCTCCGATTACAGAAACGTTTACTGCATGAGGAGCCCATACCGCAAAATATACTCCTCTTTTTCCGTTCTTTGTCACCTCATGGGCACCCATCTTTTTATAAATCTCATAATGATTTCCCTGCCCAAAAAGATAATGGTCAAGTTCTCCGATCTCATAAGGCTGCACTTTCGTCTTCGTGCTGTTTTTCTTAACCATAAAGCCACCTCACTGCTCAAATATATTCCTGATTGTAATGATTTAAAAACCATACAATTTCTTATAGATCAAGGCACATTACCGAATCTTTCAATTGGTAACAAAGTTTCATTCTCCCCTTGAACACTATAGTTTTATTATACTTGATACTGTATAAAAAAGAAAGAGAAAATGTATTATTGCACAAAAATAGACAGTCGTTTTACTGACTGTCTATTAATTCTTAACAAATATATGTCATTAAATGTTGAAATCTTTCTCTGAAAGCAGAATTCTGTCGGAAGAATCTGTATTCTTTCCAAATACTCTCTTCACAAGTTTCTTTGCGGAAGCTTTTTGTGAATGAGCAATCGCATCATCCATCACTTCTTTCACTTCTGCTACTGTTACTGCATGATCTTCTCTCTGTAAAGAATCAATCTTACTGTACAGTGCAAGAATTCCCATCTCATCGATTCTGTAACCATTCTCCTGAGCATAAGTCTGTCCAAATGTTACAAGCTCATCATTAATAAAGATCGGCACTTCAAGTCTGGAAGTAAATTTTCTTCTGAATTCTCTGTTGGAAGAAAGAAGTCTGTCCAGTGGTTTTCTCTGCTCTTCAAGAACTACCAAAAGTTCTCCTGTATCCTGCTCCATTGCTTTGTTCAGCTTGGCGAGTGTTTTTTCGTTCATCTGTCCGGCTTTTTCAATGATCAGTGCACCGCCGTACAATTTACGGAAAATGTCTCCGATTCTCTTCTTATTCAGTGACTCACCTGTCACAATTGCAACCTTACCCTGACGGATATCACGCTGCTTCTGAATTGCCTTTACAACATCAACAGCAAGGACTGTCTTTCCATTTCCTTTATTTCCAATAATCAGAAGGTTTCCTGTTCTGGAAGTTCCTTTGCGGTTTGTACAGTTCTTATCCTGCTCAAGTACATCTACCAGCTGCTCACTCATACCACGCACAGGTACAAAATAAGAGAAGAGTTTTTTCTGTTCCTCTGTAAGTCCTGCTCTTGTACCGATTCCACTCTGTGTTTCAAGATCATAACGACCATGTACAATAAATCCTGTATCAGACATTGCATCTGCAATCTCATCTAACGGTAATGGTGATGTCTTACCTGTTGCGATCAATTTTGCAGTCTCTTTACGGCTCAATGGTGTCGTCGCAGACATGATATCAATTCCATCATCTTCATCCGGAATCTCTCTGTCATCCGGTTCCTCACTATGCGCTGGATTCACGCTGAATTCATCTTCAAAATTTGGCACTTCTTCATAAGAATTCAGACCAAGAAGATCATCATCTGAAATCTTATCTTCTGCTGTGAAAAGATCTCTTGGATTAATTACTTCATCATCCTCATCGTCTTCTTCATAACCATAGGCATCCAGATCATCATATCCTTCTTCCTCACCGAACAGATCATCATCAGACTCTTCATAATCATCCGGCAGATCGTCATCAGACTCTTCATAATCATCCAACAAATCGTCATCAGACTCTTCATAATCATCTAAAATATCGTCTTCGTCAAACTCTTCTGCATCATCCCAGTCATACGCATCATAATCTTCGTACTCATCCTCACCGAGTCTGAGATCATCCGCAAGCTCTCCCATATTTTCATGTGGTTCTTCTTCTACCTCAAGAACTTCTTCTGAACTTACTGTTGCATCTACTTCTTCCTCTTCCGGAATAACACCTTCAATCTCATCAATCAGTTTCTGTATCTCTGGTGATAAAATTGGTTCTTCATTATTTTTATTGTCCATAGTCTCTCTTACTGCTGCTCCTTCTGAATCATCTTCATCATTGACAACTTCAGTTTCTGAGATCAGTTCCTCCACCTCAGACAAATCTTCTGATTCATCTGTCAGATCTTCTGACTCAGCTGCATCTATTTCAAGAATTTCTTCCTCTTCCGGTTCTGCTTCTTCTACTTCAAGGATTTCTTCCTCTTCCGGTTCTGCTTCTTCTACTTCAAGAATTTCTTCCTCTTCCGGTTCTGCTTCCCCTGCTTCAAGAACTTCTTCCGGTTCTGCTTCTCCTGCTTCTATAGTAACTGCATCTTCTGGGACATCTTCTGAAGTCTCCTCCACTGCCTGTTCTATAAGTTCTTCTTCTGTCTCCGGTTCCGGTATCAGTTCTTTCATCCCTGATGGAACTACTCGTTCTTTACTGGCTTCCTCAGCTTTCTTCTCTTCTGTCAGTTGATTCACGATCTCAAGATCTTCTACATCCTCAATTGCTGCAATATCCTCTTCCAGATCTGTCATATCCGGTTCGACTTCTTCTCCCGGTTCTGCCTGAACTTCCGGTTTCGGATTGAGTAATTGCTGCAGAGCTTCATCTAACCGCATCGTATCTCCAAGTTTCTTCTTGACTGGTTTTACCGGATTCTTACTGACAATCGGTATGGAAGCAGTATCTTTGCTAAGTGTTCTCTTATCTCCACTTGTCTCTACCGTTGCCGGCTGAACTTCTGACTCATCCTCGGAAACTTCTATAACTTCTGCTGTTTCTACTCCTGCTTCTTCCTGATTTTCTACTTCGGCATCCGGCTCTTCTGCCGCTTCCAAAGTAACCGCATTCGTGTCAATCACATCGGAAGTACTGTCGTTCTCCATCACCGGCTGCTCTGTCAGCCCGATTGATCTTGTATCTCCAAGTGCTTCAGCTCCTTCTGACGCAGAATCTTTTTCCTCGTCTTCTCCTAAATAGGAAGTCAGATCCGGTATTTCTTCTGTCTCTGAAGAAAGCTTCTCATATCTGTGATCATATTTCTGCTGCTGCGATGGTGACAATGGCTTATACTGCATCTTCAGTTCCATTGCCTTATAAACATACTTACCCTCGCTGAACCAGAGGATCAGATCATCACACTCTTCCAGACATTCTGTCATCATACCTGCTTCGCGATAAAGCTTCGCCAGTTCATAAGCCCACTCTTCAATATATTCTGCCTTCTTAAATTCCTCCAGAGCCTCAATCTGCTGTTCGATCGGCGCTCTCTGCGCTCTTAAGATCTGATATCTAAGGATATGCCTGTTCGGATCTTTCGGTGCAATCTGGATAAATTCGTCATAATAGTCAATTGCTTCATCTATATTCTTTGTCTTAATTGCAAGAGAACATAACTTATAGATCACCTTGCGGCTTCCTTCAGAACGGCGATATGCAAGATTCATCACATCATAGCTCTTCTGATACTCTTTTGTTTTTTCATAAATATCACTGACATTCATCAGCATCCCTGCGTTACGGACACGCTTCCAGTCAATCAGATCTGCTGCTGCCGCTGCTTTTCTGTATTCTCCATCTTCCATAAGTTCCAGCATCTCTTCTGTCTTTAACTTATATTCATACTTATCCACTGTACTCACCTCATTGTCATTGAAATATTAGTTTTGGTCTGAATGTGTCCATTAGGCACTAGCCGATACTCTTTCATTATTCTACCATATGAGGTCTGTAATGTCAAAAAAATGCACCTTCAATTCCTTTTGAAAGTGCATTTTTAGTGTTATTTAATTGTATTATTATTATAATTTTATATTTTGTATCGGAGATTATTCGCGATTCTACGTTCCTGTGAGACCTTTGTCGTCTGTTATTTTATCACCTGAATGATTTTCATATCCATTCAATACTTTATGTATTAAATCTTCTGTCAAGTCATTCCTGCTTTTATAACAAATCTGAGATTATAACATGTCCTTTCAATGTTTCTTTACACATTTTTCATTCTATGTTATATGCGGTATTTTTATTCAATACATCTATGAGTGATTCATCTTTTTCTCTTTGCTTCCAGTTTCCGTACTCTCCGATCTTTGATCTTCTTTTCTTTCTACTGGACTTTTACGCTTGGCAAAGGTCTCTTTCTTCACAGGAACCTTCACTCATCATACCACTGACATATTGATAAAAATCTGAAACTATACTGTCCATGGGACTGACCTCCTGTTGAACTTGTATTTTTAATCTAATCAGGCATCTGTTACTTTTGCCTTCTTAGTTAAATATCTTTGGGAGATTTCTTTCTCTCTTTGATGGTTATATAATAACATTCGGCGTCTAATTTGTCAATATATTCCTTTGATTTTTTTATATTTTTTATTTATTATCTGCTTTGGTTGTAATTGTCTGAATTTTCAAACATTTCGATTAACAGATTTCTGCTCCAGCCGGCATTTCTTTTTCCGGTGTCATCAGTGCAAGGTTACCTTCTGCATCTTCTGCACAAAGCAGCATTCCCTCTGAAAGTACACCTGCCAGCTTCGCAGGTTTCAGGTTTACAAGAACCATAACTTTCTTACCAACCATTTCTTCCGGTGTGTAATGTGCTTTGATTCCGGATACGATCTGTTTTACCTGGCTTCCAACTTTTACCTGAGAGCAGAGAAGCTTTTTGGATTTCTTTACAGCCTCACATGCAATGATCTCTCCAACCTGGAACTGCATTGCTCCGAACTGCTCAAATGTGATCTCATCTTTCGGCTCAATGTCGATAACAGCTTCTTCCTCTTTCTTTTCTTCTACCTTCGGATGAAGTTCTTCAACTTTCTTCATAACCTCTTCGAGATCCATTCGCTGGAACAGGATCTCCGGTTTCTCTGTTACATGTCCGTTACCAAGCTGCTCAAGGATCTTCTTACTTGTAGAAGGCATAAAAGATTCAAGAAGTCTTGCACCTTCAGAAATGCTCTGGATCAGATTCCAAAGTACTGTAGAAAGGCGATCCTTCTTGGATTCATCTTTTCCGAGTACCCAAGGAGTTGTCTCATCAATATATTTATTGCAGCGTTTGAACAGATTGAAGATTTCTGTAATCGCATCGGCAACGCGGAGGTCTGCCATCTTAGCATCAACTGCTTTAGAAGCATTCTCTACAACTGCTTTCAGTTCTGCATCTACATCTTCTACAACACCCTTATCTTCTACTGTTCCGCCGAAGTATTTGTTTGTCATAGAAACAGTTCTGTTTACAAGGTTTCCAAGTGTATTTGCAAGATCAGAGTTCAAACGCTCTACCATCAGCTCCCAGGAAATAACACCGTCATTCTCGAATGGCATTTCATGCAGTACAAAGTAACGAACTGCATCTACACCGAAGAAATCAACGAGTTCATCTGCATAGAGAACATTTCCTTTAGACTTACTCATCTTACCGTCTCCCTGAAGCAGCCACGGATGTCCAAACACCTGTTTCGGAAGTGGAAGATCAAGTGCCATAAGGAAGATTGGCCAGTAAATTGTATGGAAACGGATGATATCTTTTCCGATCAGATGAAGGTCTGCCGGCCACAGCTTGTTGAACTGCTCTGTACTGTTTCCGTCTGCATCATATCCGATTCCTGTGATATAGTTTGTAAGAGCATCAAGCCATACATATACAACGTGCTTTGGATCGAAATCTACCGGAATTCCCCACTTGAAGGATGTTCTGGATACACACAGATCCTGAAGTCCCGGAAGCAGGAAGTTGTTCATCATCTCATTTTTACGGGATACAGGCTGAATGAACTCTGGATGCTCATTGATGTAGTTGATCAGTCTGTCTGCGTATTTGCTCATCTTGAAGAAATATGCTTCTTCTTTTGCAGGCTTACACTCACGTCCGCAGTCCGGGCATTTGCCGTCTACTAACTGAGACTCTGTCCAGAAAGACTCACACGGAGTACAGTACATTCCTTCGTAAGCTCCTTTGTAAATATCTCCCTGATCGTACAGTTTTTTGAAAATCTTCTTAACCTGTGCTTCATGATCTTCGTCTGTTGTACGGATGAATTTGTCATAAGAAGTGTTCATCAGATCCCAGATCTTCTTGATCTCGCATGATGCATTGTCAACGAATTCCTTTGGTGTAACACCTGCTTCGTCTGCTTTCAGCTCAATCTTCTGTCCATGTTCGTCTGTTCCTGTCTGGAAGAATACATCGTATCCCTGACTTCTTTTATATCTTGCGATGGCATCTGCCAGCACGATCTCGTATGTGTTACCGATGTGCGGTTTGCCTGATGCATAAGCGATTGCTGTTGTAATATAATATTTTCCTTTATTACATTTTTCACACATGTCTTTTTCTCTCCTTTTATGTTTACCGGATATATTTCCTTCGCAGAATCTGAATATCTACATAACCTGCTGCCTGCAGGCTTTGGCTGCCAACAGATTTCTTTTCTATATAAACAAAAAATCTTCCCTGAATTCACTCCTCATAACTTCTGTTACAATTCATAAATCTCAGGGAAGACGAAAATCCGTGTTACCACTTCCATTCACTGCCAGTCTCGCAACTGATAGTCTCTGCGGGTGAAGCTGTTCACTCCACCTCACCGCTGTAAAGGGCGGAGCCCTTCGTGAACTTACATCTTTATCTATCTTTATCAATGCTCATCCACACCGCTCAGTAAGCCATCTTCTGTAACGTTCCACCTATCCCTCTCAGCAGCACACTGCGGCATCCTCACCGGCAGTTCACGGGATTCTCTGTAAGATTTCCTGTTACATACTCTCTTCATCACTGCGTTTGTCATATATCCACTCGTAATTTAAATCGTAGCATATAAGCGGGCGGGATGTCAAGGACTACAGACTGTACTCATCAATCTTCTGCAATTCTTCCTCTGTAAATGGCGCACTGTGTATTGCTTTTATATTATCCAGGATCTGCTGCGTTTTTGATGCACCGATCAGGACACTGGTAACTTCTTTTTTCTGAAGAAGCCAGGCAAGTGCCATATCCGCAAGCTTCTCACCACGCTGAGCCGCCAGTTCATTTAACTTACGAATCTGTTCCATACGCTCTGCGGTAAGAATACTTTCTTTCAAAAATCTTCCGTCCTTTCGAATACGGCTGTCTTCCGGGATCCCATTGAGATAACGGTCCGTCAACTGTCCCTGTGCCAGAGGACTGAATGTAATGAGTCCTTTTTTCAGATTGCCGGTCATATCCTTTAATCCATTCTTTTCTACTGTTCTGTCAAATATAGAATAACAGTTCTGATTGATCACAAACGGGCATTTCAGATCTTTCAGGATCGCTGCTGCCTGTTCCAAAGTCTCTCCATCATAATTTGAAAGTCCTACATAGAGTGCCTTTCCCTGACAAACAGCTGTTGCCAGAGCTCCCATTGTCTCCTCAAGCGGTGTCTCCGGATCCATTCTGTGGTGATAGAAAATATCCACATAATCCAGTCCCATACGTTTCAGGCTCTGATCCAGGCTCGCCAGCAGATATTTGCGACTGCCCCAGTTGCCGTAAGGGCCTTCCCACATATCAAATCCGGCCTTTGTCGTAATGATCAGTTCATCACGATATGGCATCAGATCTTCTTTTAATATTCTGCCGAAATTTTTCTCCGCACTTCCGTAAGCCGGACCGTAATTATTGGCAAGATCAAACTGCGTGATGCCATTGTCAAATGCTGTGAAGCAAAGCTGTCTCATATTTTCATAATCGGAAGCATCTCCGAAATTATGCCATAAGCCAAGCGAAATCTTGGGAAGCAGTAATCCGCTTCTTCCACAGCGGTTATATTCCATGATGTTGTATCGTTCTTTTGCAGGTGTATACATATATTGCCCTCCTTGCACCGTAGATGATTCCCCGGTGTGCTATGAATGAATTTAAAATTCCGTCTGAATTG
>ERZ825670.2234-NODE-2234-length-18835-cov-3.502822_pt1 | contig 18835 bp, 9 predicted proteins | sample MGYA00519929_ERZ825670 | MGnify/ENA primary metagenome ERZ825670 (study PRJEB31778, sample SAMEA3449207) | human gut metagenome | biome: human gut; feature: human-associated habitat; material: faeces | place: United Kingdom | collected 2010/2012 ...
TACAGTTCCACCAGAATTATTCCTATGAAGATTTTATTATGGGATATAAGCCGGAAGGGGATTCTTTTGCGCTGAAATATGGGATTTTCTATCGGTTTTGCCAGAAGGCTGCAAACAACCCGGACAAGGATTATTTTTTCATTATTGACGAAATCAATCGTGGAAATATGAGCAAGATTTTTGGGGAACTTCTCATGCTGATTGAGAAGGATTACCGGGGAACCAAGACGGCGCTGGCGTACAATGGCCTAAGTTTTTCGGTTCCGGAGCGTGTACATATTATTGGAATGATGAATACGGCGGACCGGAGTCTTGCCATGATTGATTATGCTCTGCGGAGAAGATTCAGCTTTTTTGAGATGGAGCCGGGATTTGAGTCAGAAGGCTTCGTGAAATATCAGAACGCTCTGAACAGTGAATTGTTTGACTCCTTGATTGGCAAAATAACAGAACTGAACAAAGAAATCACAGCAGACAGATCTCTAGGAAAAGGCTTCTGCATCGGACACAGTTATTTTTGCGGCATGAAGACGTGCACGGCAGAAAAACTGCTTGAAATCGTGGATTTTGATGTTCTTCCCATGCTGGAAGAGTACTGGTTTGACGACCTGGATAAAGTACAGCGCTGGGAAAATATTCTCCATGGGGTATTTCAATGACGAGAGATAAAAGTATTCTCATAAAAAATATTTATTATATGCTGTCCTACGCTTTTCAAGCATTACAAGCACAAAATTACAAAGATCTGGCTACAGAAAAATTTCATAATACCGCTGAATTATGTGCAGCCATTCTTGATAAGGGCATTAGCATACAGTTAAAACGAGGCTTAGGAAGAGATTATGTGCCAAAATCAGAATCTCTTTCTACACTACAGGGAAAGCTTAATATTTCTGAATCCATTAAAACTCAGACTCTGCTGAAGAAACAAATGATTTGTACATATGATGAATTTTCAACTAATACACAATTTAACCAAATTATTAAATCTACAATGTTATTGCTTCTTAAAGCCAATATCACAAATACGCGAAAAAAGAGTCTACGGAATCTGTTATTGTTTTTTTCTGATGTTAATGAAATTGATTTACGTTTTGTAAATTGGAACCAACATTATAATCGTTCCAATCAAAGTTATCAAATGTTAATTGGAATCTGTTGTGTTCAAATGAGACAACATATATACGCCGTTTAACCAACTCTATGTCTTCTTTTCTAGAATCTCTATGCCTTATGCATGATTGAATAAAAATATTTTTAACCTCTTCCTCTTTCTCAGCTTTATATTTATATATGATCAATTCTGCATTTTCACTTAAAATTGCATCAAATATCTGGTCTAACCACCATCCATCAGTTATTGATAATGACATTCCAAATATTATAAACAATTCTGCTTCCTCAAAATAAGACTGATATTTTATATCATATTGCGCCCAATATGACTTAACAAATCGTTTTTCTTTTGACCTTCCCTTATCGTATACATCCATGTCTATTCCGAATAAAATAGATCTTGGAATCTCCTGTATCCCGTGCGGATGGATAATGTCTGTAAGCAAATATGATGACCAATTAGTAGGATTTTTCCCAGAAGAGCCTCCACATTCTGGATAAAATTGAAAATTTCTGTCTGCATTTTTCCAATAATGAGGATCAAACTGTGTTTTATCTAAATATAAATAATTATCCAATAATGCTGTATAATTAAAATTAAAAAACACAAAATTATACAAGTCATAATAGTTAGTTTTCGAAGGGAACTCTATATCACATGAACTCTCCAAATCATTTAAAAAATGTCCCAAACTTTGCGTTGCTAATTTTTTCTCTTGCACATCAGAATTAATTTTCAATAATAAATCTGCATCAACAAGATCATTTAAAAATCTTGTAAAGCAGTTTTGAAACTCATCAATTGATTTCTCAATTTTATTTTGTTGTATTTTTCCTTCCAAAACTAATGTATTAATGATTAATTCAAAGTCACTCCAATTAGAAGCATAAGACATTTGTTCGGTCATTTTCTTAAATAATATGTTTTTCTCATCACATAAATTATAATATTTTATATATTCATAAAAATCACTATAACTAGACGTTTTCCCTTTCATTTTTCCTGTTTTATATTTATTCAATAAAGCAATATCAAATCCATTTCCAACCAAAACCATAATATTATGTTGTGATTTTATTTCATCAAATGTCTTTTTATCGTACTTACCAAACATATCTTATTCTCCATTGTAAAAATTATACATCCCTTACAATCATATATTATTTTAAAATGCTTTTTTCCGCAAGAGCTTTTAACAATCAAACAACCTTTATCTTCTTACTTAACTATCCATTTGTACCGTTCTATTTTATTACTACTATATGTACCGTACTCTTACTTATCCTGAATTGTTTCGCAGTCTGTCTCACCGTCGCACTATTTTCTATAATATAGTCTGCGATTTCCACCGCCCGCACCTCAATATAATCTCTCATGGAAAAGCCCCTGCATCGTTTATTTTTTACAATCTATGCAGGGGGTTGAGGATGTATGTCTGAATTATAAAACACTACAAAATCCAATACACCCATTACATCCCAATAACACTTTACAGTTCCAGTTCATACTCATCCTGCTCATCATTTTGAAAAAGCTGTTCATCCAACATCTGCTGGATCTTACTCCGCAGATAGCGCACTCCCATCTTCGTGCGTTCCGCTTCCTGAGCCAGCTTTTCTCTTTCCCTCTCACCAAGCCGGAGTTTCACACCATACTGGCGTTCCAGTTGATGTAACGGTGAAATTGTCTTATCCTGTAGGATCTTTTTATAATCTTCTGCCGTCATTCCCTGCAACTGGACAATCTGATTAATGCGTCCACCGATTTCCTGTCGGATTCCTGCATATCTGACCAGATCTTCTACTGTGATTTCTTTTTCATACTGGACATATGCATCTTTTTTCTGAATCTTATTTCCAAATCCCATTGAACTTTCGCTCTCTGTCTTCACATCAGTCAGGCGTTCAAAACTTCCACAGAATACAAAACTGATTCCGGAAGAATCGAGTTCTAATGCAGGTTTTCCTTTATCAGCAGGGAAGTAAATCTGCCCTCCTTCAATGAGCTTCAGTAACTCATTCTGTGCTGCAGCACCATAATTCGTACCATTGGAACCATACAGTGGTTCACAAAACTTATCAAATTCATCAAAGACAATAATCGCCTTTTCTGCTTCCTCCTGACTCATGGAAGAAAAGATATCTCTTACTTTAAATGAACCACTCCAGCCCTGCATCGTCAGCATCGTGCTGTCAATAATCCTGATATTCGGATATAACCTGGACATTACCCTCCAGATTTCTGTCTTACCACAGCCAGTCGGACCTGCAAAAAGAATATTTCTTTTATGAGCGTGAATATGATTATAAAGCAGCATAGTCGCTGCCTTCACAGCTCTGTCCTGACCATAAATGCGATCCGAAACGAACTTGTAAATTTCTTTTGGAGAAAGCCCCTGATTTTTTTCTTCTGTCTCCATATCGAACAGCCAGTCCAGATCCCCTTCGTCCTGCACTATATTTTTTTCTGTAAATGGCTTAACTTCCTCTGCATAGCGATCAGCCAGACGTTCTGCCACAGCTCCGATGGTCTTCTGATCCAGATTCATCTTTCTGAAAATAGCTCCAAGGATCTGAACTGCAGGTACTTCTTTCTGATCACACCAGAATTTTGACAGTTCCTCAACTTCATTCAAAAGGAAATTATAAGTCTCATCAGACACTTCATCATATTCTCCTGCTTTTGCATCCAGCGTAAACTGAACTGCAGGATTCTCGATCATCCGGTCTCCTCTTCTGTTGGCGATCTCTTTTAAAATCTTGGATATCCAGTTTGTATAAGTTGTTCTTCTCATAAGTCATATTCCTTTCTGCTGCTTCACTGCTGCCGTATTGATCCGGTCTGTATTGATTTGGGGGCTGCGTTTACAACTTATCTTTTTAAAAATAAGCTTTCAAATGATGTCGGGGTCAAAAGCCCCCGCTATGATACCTGCGGATTGTTACGCACTACGTGCTCCCACAATCCTACCCAACATTCGCATATCGTGGTATCTTTCAAATTTGTGTAACAAAAATAAGAACCAGATAAGAGTTCCTCATCTGATTCTTATTATCTCATTTCAGGTGTCCTTTTGTATGGACACCCTGCTTTGCATTTTTAACGCTGCATCTTAGTATCTTTTTCTTTTCAGCACGGTTACAACCGCCCCTGCTGCCAGTATCATCAGTGCAAATGCTCCTGCGATCGGTGCAGTATCTCCGGTCTTGACTGCTCCGTTAGCGGATGTGCCATTTCCTTTGCCCGATCCATTTCCATTACCTGCTGTATTTCCATTATTCTGACCATTGTTGGAATTACCGTTCTGGTTATCCTTTCCATCATCAGACTTGGATTTTACAACCAGGTTGTTGATTGCATCATGAATCGCATCTGCATAAGCATCTACTTCTGCCTGCTTGGACAATGGCTGATTTCTGTCGACCTTGGCGATCGCATCTTTCAGTGTCTTCACAGTTGCATCTGTATAAATACTCAGATCAGCCGGTACTTTTGCAAGTGCTTCATCCACTTTCGTGTAATCTGCCTTGATCATTTTCAGTGCTGCCTGTGCATTTTCAAATCTTGCTTTTGCTGCCTGGAACTCATCTGCTGATACATTTCCTGTACTGCTGTCCAGTGCCATCAGTGCATCGTAAGCTTCCTTATACTCTGTATAAGTCTCTTCTGTGTAATCTCCTGCTTCAGACTTGAACTGAATCTTATCTCTGTAAGCATCCATATCTGTTGCTCTTAATACAAGACCATCGATTGCATTGCGGATAGACTGTACTGCTTCTGCAATCTGTTCTGCTGTACCGGATGTCTTCAATGCATTCATGTTATCCGCATTTACAGTTGCTGCCAGAACTGTATAGGAATCTGTTGTATAATTAGCTGCTTCATATTTTGCTGCATCACTTAATGCTGCATTCAGTTCCACGATGCTGATAAGATTTGCTTTCGCATCCTGCATAGCACGGATATTGGCATCTGCCTTTGTCTCATCATCAATCTGGCTTTCAGCCTGTGCGATAGCTGCTTTCAGGACTGCATAGCTGTCGCTTGTGTAATTTTCCGCATTGACTTTCTTCATCTCATCAATGACTGTCTGTACTGCGGATGTATCTTTCAGTACAAGTGCTCCTTCTGCTGCCCGCAGAGCTGTCTCTGCTTCCTGTACACTTTCTGTTGTTCCATTTGCAAGAACAGCATTTGCTGCATCCAGTGCATCACTGTAATTCTTCCAGCTTGCTGCTGTATACTTCTTTTCATTTCCCTCATGCCGTTCATTGCATTCTGCGATCACGCTCTTCAGACTTCTCACATCAACTAATGCTGTAATACTGTCTGTATAAGCTGCTTTCTTTGCTGCGATCTCTGTCGGATTAACTCTTGTAGTATTATCTGCTTCGATCAGATCACTCAGAGCTTTCTTTGCATCGGTATATGCTTTGGCAGATGCTGTCGTATAATCATCTGCATTATACTCAACTCCTGCCTGAAGCTCCAGTTCAGCAAGTTCTCTTTCTACTTTTGAATACTCAAGAGCTGCTTCTTTTTCTTCAATCTGAGTCTTCAGCTTTTCTGCTGTATCCTGGGAAAGATTATCTGTATCTTCCAGTGCTGCCACAATCTTATTGAGTACAGTTTCATATGCTGTAAATGTCTTGGCTGTATAAACTTCAACCTCTCCGTCTTTCTGGCTCTTCTTCTCTGCAACTGCCCTGCGAAGTGCCTCAAGAACTGTAGCATTTGCTTTTACTTTTGCCTTACTGCATGCAGTCTTCAATGCACCTGCTGCTGTATCAACTGTATCCTGTGTAGCATACTCATTCGTTTTCAGTTCTTCAGCAACTGCTTTCGCTTTATCTACTGCTGCTTTAGAATCTGTTGTCCAGTTTGCTGCATCACTGCTTCCTGTTGCCGCAATCGCCTCATCCAGCTTTGTCTTGTCAACTGTAGCTGCTGCCTTACTGCTTGTCTTGATCATTGAAATTTCCGGAATATTTTCACCCCAGGTTACTGTTACATCCAAAATTCTTTTATCTGAAGCTACAGCAAATTCATTGATTGCCTGGCTCAGTTTACCAAGTGTAACTCTCTGGATATTACTTCCATCTTCATTTGCAATTCTTGCAGTTACAACTGCATCAGATGCTGCTCCATTCTGGATCATACGGATCGTTCTCTTTGCCTCCAGATCAGAAATGCGATAAGTAAATGATCCATTTGCTTCTGACGGCTTGTATACCGTACGGTAATCTTCTTCAAATACATTGGAAGGTACTTTTCCTTTTTCTTCGATCACGGTCGATACGATATCTCGATTTGACTCTGTAGAGATATAGGCTCCACCATTGATCTGGATCTCATAGAAATCAACCCATCTGTAACTGTATGTCTTAAGCGGTACAACTCTTAAGTAACGTCCGCTTACATTCAGCCCTGTCTGCTCTGCATACATATTTCCAGGATTCTCACTGTCATGTGTCAGAGCTGCATAATCTTTTGCTGTATCTGTATTGGCTGTATTCTCGAAAGAATTATTTCCTACAGTCAGCACTGTTGTCCAGTTTGCTGCATCAGGATCATTTGCTACTTCAAATTTTGCATAACGCAGGAAATCAAGGCTTGTCTCTTTTACATAGTAACGGATGGACTTGAAGTCGATCGTCTGTCCAAGGTCAAACACGATCTTCTTTCCGCTATCCTGCACACCTGTGATCGTTCCATATGTTGTAAGGTCTCCGTCAAAAACATTATTGACGTTTCCACTTCCACGCATATCACGGCTTGCATCGTTCTGTGCAAAATCACTGGTTACTGTCTTTTCACCAATAAATTCATACGTTACTGTGAAAGCATCCCAGCTTACATCCACTGCTGCATCTGTATCATTATAAAGTCTGATATAACGTGCATCGGCTGCCTGGGACGGATCTGTTACCTCTGTCCACTCTACCCCATTCATAGAAGTCTGTAACTTCAGTGAAGTTCCTGTCGGACTGGTAATTCCTGTCACCGCCTTGATATGTCCAAGATCGATTCCGATATACTGTCCGGCTCCTACGCTTAAGGATGCTGCATTCAGTGATACAGTTCCTTCTGCTGCTGTTCCAAGGACCTCACAGTTCTCGATATTTGTAAATACGTTATCTTTTGTTCCTGTATTATTTACTCTTTCTGTTACCGTAAATTCTGAGAATCTCGCCCAAGTCTGTCGATATTCCAGATTGCGGATACGGATATACTGTGCAGAAAGTCCGTTTAATTCAATATCCAGTACATCAGTTCCTGAAGTTGTTCCTGTATGGGATTCATATCCCGGAACGGCTGTCCAGCTCGTTCCATCTACAGATGTCTCAACTGTATATTTTACAAACTTATCACCATTGGACGGTGATCCTACTGCGATATGTACACTTTCCAATGTTGCAACCTTTCCAAGATTGTATCCAAGGAAATCATCTACATTTACAGCATCACCAGTACCTGTATTAAACCAGATAAATGTACTGTCATTTCCGTCACGAAGGAGTGATTCTGATCCCTGGTAAACACTCCAGCGATCCGGCTTCATTAATGTATAACTGAGTTCGCTGTCGTCGCCGTCATCTGTATTCTCATCTTTGTTGATCGTGATCTCATTAACCTGCAGCCATGCATCTGCTGCATTGTCTGCTGTTGCAATCAGGCGGATACCCATTGCTTCAAAATCTTCCGGAAGATTTTCTTTTGCAACACTTACTTCCTGGTTCTGGTTTCTGACACCTGCAAAACTATTGTTCATGCCTGTAAGCTCCAGATCTTTCCAGGTCTTTCCATCGGTTGTGTACTGCAGCTTTGCCTGATCCATATGATCTTTTCCTGCTCCAAGAAGGAACCGGATATCATTGATCTTGATTGCCTTGCTGTAACTTACTCCGATATAGGTACCTGTTGTAATCTTATTCGGTGTCTTATAAATCGCACTTGTGCTGTCATCTCCGTCAAATAAGTTATCCGCAGAGCCTGTCGGTGTGTCTGTACGGCTTGTGATGTATTTACGGATCACTTTGTCCGGATTCAGGGCAAGTTCTGCTTTGCCTGATACATATTCAGCCAGTTTTTTAATAAACGGAACAATATGTTGTACTCCGACTTCTGCGACTTCCTGATAATTTACATACAGGAAATCATGCGTCTTGGACTGTGCGAATGCCGTTTCTCCTTCTGTATTGTATTCCACAACTGCGGATACATCTCCGTTCAGAGAACTCTTTACTCCATTCAGGTATGCAATCGCTGCATCTGTTGTATCTTTCCAGCAATCCAGCCAGTAAACAATCTGATTTCTGATTGCCTCATTACCTGATTCTTTATACAATGCTGCTGCATCCTGAAGTGTCTGGAATTCCTGGATCAGATCATCCACATCTGCTTCTGTGACCGTTTCCGTTTCCAGTTTATCTTTAAATGCGTTGAGTTTTTCCTTCAGTTCTACTGACTCCTGAAGCTCAGTTACACGGCTGTCCATATTCTGATTGATCATATGCTTGGACAACTCTCTGAGTGCATCACTTGCTTCTGTCTCTACTGCCGAATTATGATCTACAAATGAAAATGCGTCTTCCCATGTCTGATCTGCATCGGCATCTGTATCCCAGATATTCCATGCATAGGATGCATTTGCAAAAATAGCTACTTTACTTGGCTCTGACTGCTGCATCGGGTTCAGCATGATTCCCTGAATCTTAGACGCATCAACACCACCATGAAGGAATGTGCTGTTACCACCCATGATCAGATGCTTATGTGAGTTATCTGAACAAGGCCAGTTGATCCACATGAAAGGACCTCTTCCTACATTATTTGTAAATGTAGTAGTAAAATTATTTGTAACCTCACCCCAGACACGTCCACCGGTCATAACGATCTGTACATTTTCCGGTACACTCTTCAGGGCCTGAAGTTCACTGGAACTTCCATTTCCCATATAATCATACGGAACGAACGGAAGTGTCATCTTCATATCAGGGTATTCCTGCTTCACCTCTGCCAGCCAGGTACTCATATCGTTCAGAAGTCTTACTTCATTTGCTGCTCCCGGATTTACAAAGTCATCCGCAAGAATCGCAATCTGACGTACTCCTGCATCAATTACCTGCTTAAACTTTGCTTTCAATTTTGCAAGATCTTCATTATAGTGTGCATCTGTATCAAAGCGGAAGTTATTTCCACTCGGAAATGGATGCAGGGCATACACAAATCTGCACTTGGAAGCATTTCCAGCTTCTGCAAGTGGTCTGATCTTACTCTCTAACTCTTCATCTGTATAGAGTTCATTCCATTTCGTTCTGTGTTTCGGATCATCCTTTGGTGCATAGAAATAAGCATTTAACTTATAGTATCCCCCCCATGTCATCAGATTCACACGATCCTCTGTAGACCATGGATTTCCATAATATCCTTCAATAAATCCACGGCTTACAACATCTGCATAATCTTCAATCGTAAAATTTCTGATCGACAGGCTCTCTGTCTGTGCAAGTACATGATACAGTGTCGTCAGTCCATAAAAACTTGCATCTGTATCTTTTCCCAATACAGCAATCGTATTGTTGTCACTTTTCAGGAAATAGGAATCGGTATGATCAAATAATGAAGTATCTACATGATATCCATCTACGATCTGATCATCTACTGTTCCGTCCGATCCGTAAACTCCTACATAAATGTTCGTTGCACCACTCTTTTCTGCATCTGATTCTGTCACATTCAGACCTTTCAGTTCTGCAGTCTCTTTAAGTCGTGCTTTTGTTGCATCGTCAATATCCTCATCATAAATGACATTGACATTCTTTTTCAGGATGTAGCTTCCATCCTGATACGTCATTTCCTGAGGATTCGGATAAAGCTTATATGTAACTTCTTCCGCTTCCTCAGCCTTTGCCGGTATTGCAGTCATCGGCAGAACCATTGCCACCGCCAGCACTGCTGCAAGTACCTTTTGGACTCTTCTTCCTTTCATGATTCTTCCTCCCTTGCAAAATTTAATTTTATTTAACTATTAAATAAAATCACGCAAGTATACAAATCTATTATAACATTACAAGATTTTTTTTCCTTGTCATTACCGTTACTATTCTTCCTTATTTTTGTCTAATATGGAACTAAAAATCACCGGATTTTCAGATACTTCTCTTTAAAATCCGGTGGTTTTCTCCATCTTGAAACTATTCTTTTAATATTCAAATACAGCAACGCCATAAGCAGGGAGCGGATATGCAAAAGAATATTTCTGACCGTCGCACTCTTTCTTCACCGGCTTATAGATCTCGGTTCTCTTTTCTCCGGAACCTCCATACTCTTTCTCGTCGCTGTTCAGTACCAGCTTACACTGCCTCTTCGTCGGCACTCCAACCCGGTAATCTTCTCTTGCTACCGGAGTAAAGTTGCACACAAATAAAAGATTCTTTTTCTTTCCCTTTGAATGTCTGACAAAACTGAAGATACTTCTGAAAATATCATCTTTATTGATCCATTCAAATCCGGCCGGATCATTATCCAGCTCATACAGTGCAGGATTCTTCTTATATAAATGCAGAAGATCTCTGTACCAGTTCTGGATCTGCTGATGTGGTTCTTCTGAAAGAAGGAACCAGTCCAGTTCTCTCTCCTCGCTCCACTCACGCAGTTGTGCAAACTCCTGTCCCATGAAAAGAAGCTTCTTTCCCGGATGTCCTGTCATAAATGCATATGCTGCCTTGAGATTGGCATATTTGTCAAAGCCTTCTCCCGGCATCTTATTCAGCATGGAGCATTTCAGATGAACGACTTCATCATGCGAAAGAACAAGGATATAGTTCTCCGAATATGCATACTCCATGGAAAATGTCATCATATGATGTGCATTTTTCCTGAAATACGGATCCAGCTTCATATACTCTGTAAAATCATGCATCCATCCCATATTCCACTTCAGGCTGAATCCCAGTCCGTCATCCTCCGGGTTTCCTGTAACCTTTGGCCATGCAGTGGATTCTTCTGCGATCATCATCGTCCCCGGATTTCTTCCAAGTACAACAGAATTAAGATGCTTGAAAAACTCAATCGCCTCAAGATTCTGATTTCCACCATACTTGTTTGGAACCCACTGTCCGTCCTGCTTTCCATAATCAAGATAAAGCATGGATGCCACTGCATCGACACGCAGTCCGTCCACATGGAAATGCTCGATCCAGAACAATGCATTTGCAATCAGGAAATTCCGTACCTGCGGCTTTTCATAATCAAAGATCTTCGTTCCCCAGTCAGGATGCTCTCCCTTTCTCGGATCTGCATACTCAAAAGTCGGTGTTCCGTCAAAATCAGCCAGTCCGTGAGCATCCTTCGGGAAATGTGCCGGAACCCAGTCAAGAATCACACCAATCCCATTCCGGTGCAGATAATTGATCATATAAGCGAAATCTTCCGGTGTTCCATATCTGGAAGTCGGTGCAAAATAACCAGTTACCTGATATCCCCATGAGCCATCAAATGGATGCTCCGCGATTCCCATCAGTTCTACATGCGTATACCCCATCTTTTTTACATATTTTGTAATCGCTTCTGCAAATTCACGATAAGTATAAAATCCCTCATCTTCCCTTCCCGGATGCCTCATCCAGGAACCCATATGCACTTCATAGATGGATAACGGATTTTCTTTATTATCCCATTTTTTTCTGCTTTCCATCCAACGGTCATCCGTCCATTTTAAATGAGAAATGTCCGTAATCCTGGAAGCAGTTCCCGGCCGAAGTTCTGCATAATTGGCAAATGGATCTGCCTTATAGATCAGCTCTCCGCTCTGTGTCTCAATACAGTATTTGTACATCTGTCCGTCTTTCGCTTCCGGTACAAAAACTGTATAGATTCCTAATGGCTCCTGCCGCTCCATCCTGTCCGCTGCAGCATCCCATCCATTAAACTCTCCGATCACTGAAACACTCTTTGCATGTGGAGCCCATACTGCGAAATAAACACCCTTTTTGCCTGCTGTCACTTCATGTGCACCAAGCTTCTTATAAATCTCATAATGATTCCCCTGCCCGAAAAGGTAGTGATCCAGTTCTCCTATCTCATAAGGCTGCAGTTTTTTCACTGCCTTCTTCTTTGTAACCATAAATCCACCTCACTGCTCGAATTCTTTCATTGCTTGGGATTTTGCTCCCAACATCATAGCATCATTATACTTGATGTACCTGAAAAAAGAAAGAGAAAACATATTTTTGCACAAAAATAGACAGCCTTTCCCAAGACTGTCTATTAATTCTGACTAAATTTTGTCGTTAAATGTTGAAATCTCGTTCGGAAAGAATAATTCTGTCCGACGAATCTGTATTTCTTCCGAATACTCTCTTCACCAGCTTCTTGGCTGAAGTTTTCTGTGAATGTGCGATTGCCTTATCCATTACTTCTTTTACTTCCGCAACAGTTACTGAATGATCTTCTCTCTGAAGAGAATCAATGCAACTGTAAAGAGCAAGAATACCCATTTCATCAATCTTGTAACCATTCTCCTGGGCATAAGTCTGACCAAATGTTACAAGCTCATCATTAATGAAGATCGGCACTTCCAGACGGGAAGTAAACTTTCTCCTGAACTCACGGTTGGAGGAAAGCAGACGATCTAACGGCTTTCTCTGTTCCTCAAGCACGATCAGAAGTTCTCCTGTATCACGCTCCATTGCCCTGTTCAGCTTGGCGACTGTCTTTTCATTCATCTTTCCTGCTTTTTCAATGATCAAAGCACCACCGTATAATTTATCGAAAATATCTCCGATCTTTTTCTTATTCAGGGACTCTCCTGTCACGATTGCTACCTTACCCTGACGGATCTCTCTCTGCTTCTGGATTGCTTTAACTACATCTACTGCAAGAACAGTCTTGCCATTTCCTTTATCTCCAATAATCAGGAGATTTCCTGTCTTCGACGTTCCCTTCCGGTTTGTACAGTTCTTATCCTGCTCCAGAACATCTACTAACTGTTCGCTCATGCCACGCACAGGAACAAAATAAGAGAATAATTTCTTCTGTTCTTCTGTCAGGCCGGCTCTTGTACCGATTCCGCTCTGAGTTTCCAGATCATATCTTCCATGTACTACAAATCCTGTATCCATGGATAATGCATCTGAAATTTCATCCAGTGGCAACGGAGAAGTCTTACCTGTAGCGATCAGCTTTGCAGTTTCCTTTCTGCTCAACGGTGTCGTAGCCGACATGATATCAATTCCATCATCTTCGTCCGGAATCTCCCGATCATCCGGCTCTTCACTGTGCTTCGGATCTACCTTGAATTCATCTTCAAAATCAGGTGCATCTTCCTCGTCCGGTTCTTCGTCCGGTTCTTCTTCGTCTTCATAGTAGAATTCCTCATCATCTGCTAACTCATCATCATCCGATTCTTCATAATAAGCTTCATCGTCATCTTCATATTCGTCATCATAGATTTCATCTTCATACTCATCTTCATCATAGGATGTATATTCATCTTCTGAATCGTCGTCTTCGTAAGATTCATACTCATCTTCTTCTGAATCGTCGTCTTCGTAAGATTCATACTCATCTTCTTCTGAATCGTCATCTTCGTAAGATTCATACTCATCCTCTTCTGAATCGTCATCTTCGTAAGATTCATACTCATCTTCTGCTGAATCGTCGTCTTCATAGGACTCGTACTCATCCTCTTCATCCTCTGACTCTAAGAAGTCTTCATCTTCAAATAAATCTTCGTCTTCCTCCGGCAGATCATCTAAACGGAGAGATTCTGTCACTTCTCCCATATTTTCATGCGGTTCTTCCGGTGCTTTTTCTATCTCTTTTTCTTCTGGCAAAGACTCCTCTGCCGGAACTGCACCTTCAATTTCATCAATCAGCCGCTGAATATCAGGAGACAGGATTGGAGTATCTTCCGTAACCTCGTCTTCCGGCTCTTCTTCGTATATTTCCTCAGCATCCGCCTCAACGACATCTTCTGCTGATTCTTCAATCGGCTCTTCCTCGGCATCTTCTAATATATCTTCTGCTTCGTCTTCGTCCGGTTCTTCCTCGTACGTTTCTTCTACCGACTCATCATATACTTCTTCCTCGGCATCCTCAAGCAACGCCTCTGCTTCTTCCGAATCCCAGTCAGATAAAATCTCTTCAAAACTCAGCTCCTCTGCATCCGCTTCTTCAAAGGATTCTGTATCATCTTCCCAATCCTCAGCAGGTGAATCCTCCAGGAAGTCTTCCGCTTCTTCCATATCGAAGATCTCTTCTTCCGGTTCAGCCGGTTCTGCATCAGCAATTTTTTGCAGTTCTTCTTCTATTGTCCCTGTCTGTGTTTCTTCAATCGGCTCTGCCTCTTCGACTTCTTCCGCCTCTTCTTCAACCGGTTCTGCCTCTTCGACTTCTTCTGCCTCTTCTTCAACCGGCTCTGCCTCTTCGACTTCTTCCGGCAGCTCTTCTGCCACCAGATCTTCAAGATTCAGCTCTTCTGCGTCATCTTCCGTAATATCTGTTGTGATTTCTACAGGGATCCGCTCTTTCTTATCTGCCGCTTCTTCTGATACTTCTCCAGGAATAAGTTCCTTCATTCCGATTGGCACATCACCTGTATGCTTTTCCTGTGAAATCTGATTTACCATATCAAGATCCACGACCGACTCAATATCACCGATCACACTCTCAAGATCAGAAATATCCGGCTCTTCATCCTCTGCCGCAGATACTTCCGGCTTGCGATGCAGTAACTGTTCCAATGCCTCATCCAGCCGCATTGTATCACCGATCTTTTTCTTTTCCGGCTTACGGACTGGTTTCTCTGAACTTTCTTCTTTTCCTGTATCCTGCTGTCCAATACTCTCAGGAATATCCTCAACCGGCTCTTCTGAAACAGCCTCTGCATGCTCCGTTGCTGCTTCATCCAAATGATCTTCCGGCTCTTTATTTTCTGCAACATACGTCTCAAGATCCGGAATCTCTTCCGTCTCACCGCCATTTTTTTCAAATCTGCGATTATACTTTTCCTGCTGCGAAGGTGTCAGTGGCTTATACTGCATCTTCAATTCCATTGCTTTATATACATATTTGCCTTCACTGAACCACAGGATCAGATCATCACATTCTTCCAGACATTCTGCCGTCATACCTGCTTCCTGATAAAGCTTTGCAAGTTCAAACGCCCATTCTTCAATATATTCTGCCTTCTTAAACTCTTCCAGTGCTTCAATCTGCTGCTCTAACGGAGCCCGCTGTGCCCGTAAGATCTGGTATCTCAGAATATGTCTGTTCGGATCTTTTGGTGCTAACTGCACAAACTCATCATAAAAATCTATTGCTTCATCTACATTCCCCGTCTTCAGTGCAAGAGAACTCAGACGATACAATACCTTCCGGCTTCCTTCTGCCCGATGATAAGCAATCTGCAAAATATCATAGCTTTTCTGATATTCACCGGTCTTTTCATAAATATCACTTACATTCGCAAGCATCATGGCATTGCGAACCCTTCTCCAGTCAATGGAGTCAGCAATCTCCTTTGCTTCCCCGTATTCTTCATTTTGCATAAGCTCTATCATTCGCTCTGACAGTTGCTTATATTCATATTTGTCCACCGCATTCACCTCATTATATTAATGTTTATTCGGTAACTCAAGATCTCTTCATGTCAATTTAACATAAGGCGATACTCTTTCATTAGTGTACCATACCATCTTCCCAATGTCAAAAAAATGCACCTCCAACTACCCTTGAAGATGCATTTTTTATAATATTTAGTTTTCTCATTATTTTTATTTTATATTTTGGATCGAAGGTAAATCCTGATACGATTCCTGTAAGACCCTTTTTCTTTTACAGCTACTGTTCCATGTTCCTTTACACATCGTTCAGTTCTGTATGTGGTAACTTTATTCAATATATCTGCAACTGCTTTATCTTTTTATTATGAATCTGGTCTTGTATTCTCTCCGTTCCATTTATTTTCATTCTTAATTTTTACCAGATCTGCGAATTAACTTTTGCTCAGGTCTCTTTCTTCACAGGAACCTGCAATCGCCGTACCACTGACATATTGATGAAATTCTGAAACTATACTGTCCATTGGTCCAACCTCCTGTTATCCGTTATTTTTAATCTAATCAGGCATCCGCTTCTTGTACCTTCTTAGTTAAATATCTTTTTTTGATGGTTTTATCTTAACACCCGGGCTTCTATTTGTCAATATATTTATCCGTTTTTTTTGTATTTTTTATTTATTTTTGTTTTTATATATAATTGTTTGAATTTTCAGTTGATTCATTCTTGCATATCTACGCCTTAATCCTCTGCTGTCAGCTTTTCTTTTACTTTCAAAATTCTTCTGACCGATTCATCAATTCTTTCTTCTGTTAAAGTTCCATTCTGAACAGCCTCTAAAATTCCCTGATATGCCTCCTGAAAATTTTCCGGCATCAAAAGCATATCCCCACCAGCCTCTAAAACTTTAACCGAGACCTCTGCCGAAGAATAATGCTGTGAAATTGCCCCCATATTCAATGCATCCGTAATTACAATTCCATCAAATCCCATTTTTTCTCTTAATACATCCGTAATCATAATTTTAGACAGGGAAGAAGGCGTATTGTCTCCTGTCACATTCGGTACTGAAATATGCCCTGCCATAATAATGGCAATATGATTTTCAATGGCATTCTGAAAAGGAACCAGTTCCTGCTGCTCCAGTTCTTCCAACGACTTGTCTGTATAAGCATATCCCTCATGTGTATCTCCGGCTGTTGCCCCATGCCCCGGGAAATGCTTGATTACTCCATACACATTTTCCTCATGCAGCCCATCCAGTACTTTTTGCGACAACGCAGCAACTTTTGCACTGTCATTTCCGAATGATCTTTTTTTAACAACTGTATTTTCCGGGTCAGTAAGAACATCCCCTACCGGTGCATAATCCAGATTGAAACCTAATTCTGCCAGGTAACTGCCAATCGCCTGTCCTATTTCGTAAGCTCTTTCCTCATCTGTAACTTCGCACATATCTTCAACAACAGAAACATTCGAGATTCCGCTGCCTGCAACTCTTGCTACAGTTCCACCTTCTTCATCTACACTCAGAAAAATCGGGATTCCACTCTGCTCTGTACTGTACGACTGCGTAGTGTGAAGCATATCTGATAATTGTTGTCTGTCCTCGATATTCCCTGCAAAATAAATCATGCCACCAACCGGATACTGTTCCAGGCATCTTTTTGTCGTGTCTCCCGCTGCCGTTACCTTTCCCATTCCGGTCAATGCTTCCGGCGTAATAATAAATAACTGAGCCACTTTTTCTTCCAATGTCATCCCGGAAATTTTTTCTTCTACCCAGTCAGGCTTCTTCTGTTCCTTTTTATCGGTTGTAGTCTGCTCCACTTTTTCCGTCTTCCCAGCGTATTTTCCGGTTGGGGAAGATTCTTTCATATTCACAAATTTAATACACAATATTAATAGAAAGGCTGCAGCCAGCAGAAAACTTCCGCCGACCACAGCAATAATTTTTTTACTCTTCATATTTAATTCCTGAAATTAACAAATTTCCGCACCTGCAGGCATCTCTTTCTCCGGTGTCATCAGTGCAAGATTTCCATCTGCATCTTCAGCACAGAGCAACATTCCCTCTGAAAGAACTCCGGCAAGCTTCGCAGGTTTCAGGTTGACGAGAACCATAACCTTCTTTCCTACCATCTCTTCCGGCGTATAATATGCCTTAATTCCTGATACGATCTGCTTTACCTGACTTCCGATCTTTACCTGGGAGCATAAAAGTTTTTTCGACTTTTTGACTGCTTCGCAGGCGATGATCTCTCCTACCTGGAACTGCATTGCACCAAACTGCTCGAATGTGATCTCTTCTTTTGGCTCAAGATCAATGACTGCTTCTTCTTTCTTTTCTTCTTTTTTCGGATGAAGTTCCTCTACTTTTTTCAGAATTTCTTCCAGATCCATTCTCTGGAACAGAATTTCCGGTTTTTCTGTCACATGACCATTTCCAAGCTGCTCAAGGATCTTTTTGCTTGTAGATGGCATATATGGCTCAAGAAGTCTTGCACCCTCTGAAATACCCTGGATCAGATTCCATAATACAGTAGACAGACGATCTTTCTTTGACTCATCTTTTCCAAGTACCCATGGTGTAGTCTCATCAATATATTTGTTGCAGCGTTTAAACAGATTGAAGATTTCTGTGATCGCATCTGCCACACGCAGCTCGTTCATTTTTGCTTCTACTGCCTTTGGTGTATTTTCTGTCACAGCTTTCAGATCTGCATCTACTTCTTCTGCCACACCTTTATCAGTAACTGTACCGCCAAAATATTTGTTTGTCATAGAAATGGTACGATTTACAAGGTTTCCAAGTGTATTGGCAAGATCGGAATTCAGTCTTTCTACCATCAGCTCCCAGGAGATTACACCATCATTTTCAAACGGCATCTCATGCAGAACAAAGTAACGAACCGCATCTACGCCAAAGAAATCTACGAGTTCATCTGCATAGAGTACATTTCCTTTTGATTTACTCATCTTTCCATCGCCCTGAAGAAGCCACGGATGTCCAAATACCTGCTTCGGAAGCGGAAGTCCAAGTGCCATCAGGAAGATCGGCCAGTAAATCGTATGGAAACGAATGATATCTTTTCCGATAAGGTGAAGGTCTGCCGGCCAGTATTTGTTGAATTTATCGCTGCTGTTTCCGTC
>ERZ825670.2244-NODE-2244-length-18725-cov-7.760632_pt1 | contig 18725 bp, 21 predicted proteins | sample MGYA00519929_ERZ825670 | MGnify/ENA primary metagenome ERZ825670 (study PRJEB31778, sample SAMEA3449207) | human gut metagenome | biome: human gut; feature: human-associated habitat; material: faeces | place: United Kingdom | collected 2010/2012 ...
GAGCGCAAGGATATCATCTTCCTGGAGCCGCTGCCCCTGTTCTTCCACTAAGCCGCCATGCGACGCCCGCTCTGCGTATTCTGCGCCGGAATGCTGGGTGTTGCGTTAATATGCGCTTTTTTGCCGCAAACGGAACTTTTTGTGCCATTTGCGGCATTTTTTGTAGCCGTCTGCCTGCTGTTGTGCATCCCGGACCGCACCCGCAAAGCATTGCTCTGCCTGCTGCTGGGTGCGGCGGCCGGGCTGGCTGCCGCGAGACATACCAATGCCCGTCTGGAACAAACGCTGGAAAAATACGCCGGGCAGACGGTAGCATTGACGGCAGAAGTGGAATCGGTGTCGGCATCCTATTATCCGGGTATCGTGGATGCGGTGCTGCGGGTGGAACGGGTCAACGGCCGGGCGGCAGAGTTCCGGGTGGAATGCGATACCCTGCCGGTCTGTGAAGCCGGGGAGCGGGTGGAGGGGCGCTTTGCACTGGAAGCGCCGGAGCCTGCCGATCGTACAACCCTCTTTGCCGACGGCGTTGTACTGTGGGCAAGGGAGCCGCAGGCTTTTGCCCGGCTGGGCAAAAGCAGCAGCTTCCGGGCGCGCACCGGCCGCCTGCAAAAGCGGCTCAGTACCAGCCTGCGCGGTGAGATGAACGAGGATGCCGGCGGGGTTCTGGCCGCCATGACGGTGGGCGACCGGAACCATCTTTCTTCCGCCCTGCGCAGCGCCTACCGGGGTGCGGGCCTTTCCCATGTGCTGGTGGTCAGCGGGATGCACGTCTCCATTCTGTGCGGGAACGTGTTCGGCCGACGCAGGCGGGAGCGCAGTTATCGCAGCCGCCGGGTCAAGGCGCTGTTTACGGCCTTCCTGGCGCTGCTGCTGGCAGGGGTCACCGGTTTTACGCCTTCTGTCTGCCGGGCAGCAGTGGCGGTATGGGTCAGCGCACTGGGTGTGTGGGTCTATGGCGCATCGGACGCTCTCACCTCACTGGCGGCGGCGGGCATCCTGATGACCGCTCGCAACAGCTATGCCGTGTGTGATATCGGCTTTGAGCTGTCGTTTGCCGCTGTGTTGGGTACACTGGCCGGTGCGGAGCTTTCCCGTCACCTGCATGCACTCTTTGCAGCGCACGCGACCCGGAAGAAAAAGCCCTCTGTATTGCAGCGCATCCTGCGACATGTCCGCAGCAGCCTGACCGAGACGGTGTGCATCGGGGTCTGTGCTTCGGCAGCGACCTTTCCAGTTCTGGTGCTGCGGGGGCTGAGCGTGAGCCTGTGGGCGGTGGCTTCCGGCGTGGCGGTGCTCTGGCTGGTGCAGCCCATGCTTCTGCTGAGCCTTGGCACCGCTTTTGCGGGGCTGGTCCCGGCAGCCGGGCCGTTATATACGATGATTGGCAAAGCGGCAGAATTTCTGACCGGCCTGCTGAATCGCTGGGCCGTGTGGGTCAGCGCCAAGCCTGGGGCGGGGATGTATTTTGACACAAACTATGCAGCCCTTGTTTGTCTGCTGCTGATGGCTCTGTGCGGGCTGGCACATGTCTGGAAGGTGCGTCTGCGGGTGGCTGTGCCGGGCCTTCTGCTGACGGCAGCCCTTGCCATTGGCGCAGGCAATGCCCTGTGCCGGGATGTGGTGCACGTCGACCTTGTGGGCAGTGCCAACAGCCCGGCGGTGGTGGTCAGCCAGAATCACACAGCCGTGGTGCTGTTCCGGGGCGGGGCATCCACTCAGCGGGCGGTGGAAAACCAGCTGGCCCGCCGGGGCGTGACCACGGTGGAACTGCTGGCAGATCTGCGTCTGGACCCGGAAAATGCCTGCACGCTGCCTGCCCGGACGATGTGCCGAGTGGCAGTGCAGCCGGTGGGAAGCGCCGTCACCCGGCAGACGCAAACCGCAGCAGTGGAGACCCTGCGTACCCGGTCCGGCTGCCTTGTGCGGCTGACCATCGGGGAGCAGCAGTTCGTGACCGTGAGCGGAACGGTGACGCTGGCCGAACCGGTCCGGGTGCAGTGGCTGCTGGCATCTCCGGCAAAGCCGGAGGCCGTGCAGTGGGAACAGCTGCTGAGCCGGAGTGATCATTACCAATGGATGCAGGGCGGGGAAGCGGTATATGCTTCCCTCAGCCTGCGCCCTTCCGGCGGCTGGCGGGCAGAGTGATGCTTTGCAATCCGGCCGGAGTGTGGTACACTATATGGGTATTATAACAATTCATCCGAAAGGGGGCCGCGGGTTTGGCGACCGAGGCAAAACTCCGGCAGCTGGCCGACAAAGGCTGCCCGGTGTACTATTTTTATTCCACAGAGCGGTATCTGGTGCGGCAGGCGGTGAACGCGGCTGTCCGCATCCTCTCGGCAGACAGTGACGAGGACGCAACCGTGCTGGACGGTGCGGCTCCGGAAATCGAAGGACTGATCATGGCGGCGGGCACCATCTCTTTTTTTGGCACCCGACGCGTGGTGGTGCTGCCGGAGGTGGACCCGGGCGCATACGGCGCAAAGGATCTGGACGAGCTGTGCAGTACGCTGGCCAGCCTGGAAAATGCGGTGGTGGTGCTGGGCAGTGTGTTCCCATTGGAGCGCAGCAAGCTCAAGGCCGGGAAATCGGCCCAGAAACTCATTGCCCAGTGCAAGGCCATCGGCTACGTTGAAGAGCTGGCCAAACCTCGTCCCTTTGAGCTCAAGGCCATGATGATCGACCGGGCAAAGGCACAGGGAACCTCACTGCCGGACGGCGCGGCTGCTGCGTTGCTGGAACGCTGCGGCGAGGATCCATTTTTGCTGGAAAACGAGGTGGACAAGCTCTGTGCGCTGTCCGGCTACCAGACCGTGACCGCTGCCATGGTGGCCGATATGGGCACCGTGAGCCTGGAAGCCGATGTGTTTGAGATGATCCGCATGATCACCGCCAAAAACGCCACTGGTGCCTGCAAGAAATTGCAGACCCTTCTGCGCCTGCAGCAGGAGCCCATTGCCATCACGGCGGCCATGATCGGCAGCTATGTGGATCTGTACCGGGTCAAGCTGGGCGCGGCCCGCAAAAAGAACTACAGTACGGTGTTCAAGGACTTTGGCTACAAGGGCAGCGATTACCGGCTCAAGCGCTCGGCCGAAACGGCGTCGCACTATACGCTGGGGCAGATCGAAGCCTGCCTGCAGGTGCTGCTGGAGCTGGACCAGAGCCTGAAGAGCCAGCCGGTGGAAGAGCAGATCTTGCTGGAAACGGCGCTGTGCCGGCTGGCTATGGCAGGGAGTGGACGATGATGCAGAATGAAATGATCCATACCGGCCGGGTGCTGATCGTGGAGGGCAAATACGATGCCGCCCGCCTTGCGCACCTGACCGATGCCATGATCCTGCTGACGGATGGATTTGGCATTTACAAAGACAAAAAGCGCCAGCAGCTGTTCAAAGCACTGGCGCAGAAAAACGGGCTGATCCTGCTGACGGATTCGGATGCGGCGGGCTTCCGCATCCGGAACTACATCACGAATCTGGTGGGCGAAAAGAACGTGGTGCAGGCCTATGTGCCCGCCATTCATGGCAAGGAAAAGCGCAAGGAGCAGCCCGGCAAGGAAGGTTTGCTGGGGGTGGAAGGTGTGGAGGATGCCATCGTTCTGCAGGCTCTGCGGGATGCCCTCGGGGCTGAGGCAGGCGCAGCGCCTGCCCGCCCGGAAGGTCGGCAGATCACCTACACGGACCTGTACGAATGGGGGCTCTCCGGCAAGCCGGGCAGCGCAGAGCGTAAGGCAAAGCTGTTGAATGCACTGGGCCTGCCGCCGCGCCTTTCCAAAAAGGAACTGGTCGAGGCGCTGAACCGGCTGTACACCTTTGAGCAGCTGGACGAGATCCAGGCAAGCGCGCTGACCGAATAAGGATTCCGAGACCGGCACAGGAGAAATGCTTCACTCCTGCGCCGTTTTTTTGTCCCAATGCTGGCGCAGCTGGCACAGCGCGTGGCTTTCCAGACGGGACACATAGCTGCGGCTGATGCCCAGCAGCTGTGCCGTTTCCAGCTGGGTCAGGGGCGGCTGACCCGCCAGCCCGTACCGCAGCAGGATCAGCTTGCGCTCCCGGGCGGGCAGGCCCTCGATCAGCCTGCGCAGCCGCCGGGCCTCGTCCTGCCGCTCACAGGCATCCTCCATGCAGAAACCGTCCTGCAGTACATCGGAAAGGGTCAGTGCGCTGTCCTCCTTTCCTGCTTCCAGTGTTTCCTGCAGGGAAATGACCACACCATTTCTGCGCTCCCTGCGAAAATGCATCCGCAGCTCATTTGCTATCCTCTCCCCAGCGCACTTTGGGATGGAAAAGAGAATCCACCTCTTTCACGCAATGACGCATCTACGTCAAAATGGATTTTTTGGAGCCGAGAGAGCGGTTCCTTTTTTCTGCTTCAGAGGGTGTCATGTGAGGGTTGTGGTCTAACCCCTCTATACATCTTACAGGTAAGTTTGGCAGGCCCCCGCACCACCGTAGAGGCGCAGGCGTTCTACCGTATGTACCACTCTTACGCCGACATCCCGAACCCATGGGACCGTCTGCGTTGGTGCCGCTATGGTCTTGACCTGCTGCAAAAAGAGGTTGCTGCCATGGTGGGCATGGAGGAATGGCTCTATCAGGATCTGGAAAGCGGCGCATTTCACCGCAGCTTCACGCCCGAACTTGCGGACAAGCTCGCCGCCCTTTACGGCATCCCGGTGGAGGATATTCTGGACGACTACACCCTGTTTCTGCACCGGGGCGGAGGAGCCTTCCTCCGCAGATACCGGGAGGCAAAAGGCTGGAACCGTCAGCAGCTTGCCGACCATGCAAAGGTCAGCCGGACAAGCATCCGCTGCTGGGAGAGTGGACAAAAGACCATCAGTCAGAAGTGCTTTTGCCATCTGGTGGAAAACCTTGGTTCCGATTTTCCATCTATGCTTCGCATGTGAGGTATGGTAATTTTTCTCCGGTCAAACGAAAAAGCTCGTCTGCAAGCCACGATATGTGGCAGCGCAGACGGGCTTTCGTTATGGAATCATTCTGTTTCAATTATTCTGATATTCGCTCTGACTTACATGGCGTTCCGTAAAACACGCAGTCGTTCTTCAAACGTTGCTTTCCATGCCGGATGCTCGGAGAATACGGTGTGCTCCACCTGACGGACTTGGTTCAGTCCGATGTTCCGCACCGCTTCCACTGCAGCATCTTTTTGGCTCAGATGGCGTTTTCCCACGGTCAGACAGTTTGCGCCTTCTGGCGTGTCGTACTGCTGAAACGCCCGGTTGAAGTCCATCAGGTCATGCAGACGGATGGGCTGATTGGTTTCGTTGTCTACCAGCAGACCCCAATTTTCCCAATGACGGTCGGTATTGCCCACCAGATAATCCAGAATGTTCATCATATAGTAGCTGGGAGCATCCAACTCTAAGATCTTATCCAGCGTGTTCCAATCATGGTTCGTGCAGTAGACGTCATAGGCTGCATAGGTCACAAGACTGTATCGCTGAGATGTCATGATTTTGCTGATAGAAACCGGCTCATTTTCAAACATCCCCTGCTCATACAGTACCTGATGGCAGTCAAAGCACCGGCAGATTTTGCTTGCCAGCACTTCACGTTCCACCGCTTCCCTGCCACCATCCTTGTAAAGATAGAAGCCATCCTCTTTTCGCACCCACGCCTTGGGGTACAAGCCGCCCGTAGACAGGTCATTTGCCAGAAGATGGGCGTTTGTCACCGTCATTTGGTGCCCCCGCAGCGCAATATCCACAAGCGCATTGCTTAAGGAGTGTGCAAAAAGGTTGATATCCTCGAATCGAATCTTCTCGTTTTCTTCTTTCACCCAGAACACATCCAGCAAAGACAGACAATGGTAGGATAATGCAATCTGTGCTCGTTCCCTGTCCGTAACACTCTGAGATGCACCGATACTGTTCAGGATTTCCTTGGCGTAGGTGCGATCCAACGTCAACATCCGGGAGGCGCACCAATAGTAAAAGTTCGTTACATTATTGATGCGCTCGTCAAAATCATCCGATTCCACCAGAACCAGATCATAGGGCATGAAATCCTCGAGGCAGACCCTGCATTCCCCTGTCGTGCTGAGTTGTGCCACACAGCTTTCCCGGTGCATGATCTCGTAAAACATGGTTTTCATCCCTCCCTGCGTTCTGTGTCTTGCTCTGTATTTATATTACCTTCTTTTTTCACGGGACGCAAGAGCTTTTACTTTTCAAAAAGCTTTTTCTGCTGCTCCATCAGGACGGTTTCGATACGCTCTTTCAGCAAAAAGCGGAACTGTTTTGCGTGTTATGCAATGCCATAGGATACCATATTGGCCGCCAACAATCAATGATTTTTTGTCAGCAAAATTCCAAAAACTTATGTAACACAAAAAGCCCCACGCTCAACACTGCCTCTGAATCTGACCGTCTCTGGTCAGAGCAGAAAAGCATATGTTGAGCGTGGGGCTTTGTTTATCGGCTCGGCTGCCAGCCGGGCTTTTGGTGTTCTTTGGGTTTGTAGGTTCCTTTGGTAGTATCGATCACCGCCTGCAGCAATTCGAGCTTCTGCCATGTGGGGCAGTTCAGACGGTCGATTTTTTCGATCACATAGTTGGCGTGGGCGGTTGCGACCCGTTTTCCGAGTTCGTCCCATCCCTCTTTCGTTTTGGGGTAATGTACCACCACTTCAATGGGGGCACTCTTTCGCATGGCTCACTCACCTCCGATTACATCGCTATCACCTCATTTTTACGGGTTACTGGTTGTCCGCTATTCGCTGCGGTTTCCGCTCAGAACGTTCAGAGCCAGACTGACCAGCAAAGCCATATCAATGCGGAGCATTTCAGCCTTGCTGGCATAGCCCATAAAGCGTTCGATGCGGGATTTATCGATCGTGAAGATCTGCTCCAGAAGAATCATGGACGGTTCTTCAAAGGCCGGGTTGGAATCCACCAGCACATGGGTGGGCTGGTTTTTCTTCTTTTCCGTCCGGGTGGTAACAGTTGCAACGATCAATGTAGGCGAATGACGGTTTCCAATGTTGTTCTGCAGAACTACCACAGGGCGTTTCCCGCCCTGTTCCGAGCCGATATGCGGCTCCATGTCTGCATAGTAGATGTCCCCTCTGAGATATCTCCAATTGTTCGGTAACATAAAAATCAACCTCCTTTTTATGTAAGAAACAGCCGCCGCAGACGGATGCCACGACGGCTGTTGTTCAGGAGGTAAAACGAAACTGTCAGTTTTTCAGCGGCAGACTCATCTCACGGCTGGCACCGTTATAGATGCGAAGAATCTGCCGCATGTGGCGGTTTGCAGAACTTCCGGTGTCTTTCTGAGCCAGCTGCGTGATGGTTTTCGGATGTGTCCTTGCCAGCTGCTGCACCAGGCGCTCCCGGCTGTACTCGCCCTCGTACTCCGAAAAGTTTTCCGCAATATGAGCAACCTTTTCGACATGCAGAACACGCTGATATTCAGCGCACGGGATCAGCAGCGCACTGTTCACCATCTGATAGGCAAACTTGCATTCAGGCAAAGCACTGAGGTTTAAATTTGAATTCATCATAATTTCTCCTCCTTTACGGTTTTCAGGTAAGACATCATTCGATCCATTAGTTCAGAAAGTTTCTTTTGGCAGACTTTATCGATCAGAACCTCCGGGTGTTCTTGGAAAATAACATTCCACCGAAAGATAAACTCTTCCGTTGCTCCCTGCAGTTCGCACAGCATGATGGAGCCGGTTGCTGCTGCTTTATCCTTGTAACGGGCATCCACCGAGGCTTTCAGTCGGGCCTTGTCTTCTTCGGACAAGTGCCGTTTATGACCCTGTATGCTCTGAAGAAAACCTGGTGGCGCATTGCTGGTCGGCTCAATTTCCTCTTCCGGCGGGGACTCGGTGATCGGTTCCTGTACCGACGTTTCCGGCTGTTCTGCCTGCAACGCCGTGTTGTTTTCCGTTGCCGTCGGCTTTTCTTCTGCGGTGCAGGCTTTGGCTTCGGTGGTGGCTTGCTCGGCTTCAGGCGTTCGAGGACCGTATCATCACGGTCACTCTTTTTCTTCTTGAGTTCCTCAAGAATTGCCGGGCGCTCTTCCTTTGGAATTGAAGCAAGCGCTACGATTTGTTCATCCGTCGCCCTGATATGCCCGGTCAGGATCTCTTCCTGCGCACCGGGCACCGCTTCTTCTGCAGCATCAATGCCTCGTAAATACTTTTCAGCACGTCGTACCGTCGCAGACCCAACACCATGTTCTACGGCGATTCGTTCGCAAGTGCGTTTTTCTGAATCGATGTGATCATTTTGATCACATCGATTTATTTTATTGCAATTTCCGGGCTGCCCGCCCACTGCCAGCTTGGTTGATTCATACTCTTTGCCCAGAAGAAACTTCTTTCGTTCCGGGCTGAGATTTCTGCGGCCAAGCTGATTTTTGCAGATCCATGCAAGCGCTTCGTACTTGTTCGCAAGCTGGATTTCTTCCACTTCAAACTTGATAAAGCCGTGCTTTTTCAGGATGCGGTAGCGGGTGTGCCCATCCAGAATGTAGCCATTCCATGTGATGATGGGATTCAGAAGACGACCCTCGGCAATGATGTTCTGCTCAAGCTGCTGTTCTTCCTCAAACTGCAGCGGCGGAATTTTGCTTTGGAACTCCGGGTCAATTTTAAGCTGGCTCAGTTTCACGTCGGTTCTCCTTTCCGGTCATTTTCGATTTACGGACAATGGGCTGAACGTAGTAGTCAAACCCATATCGTGTCTGGCAATACGTGCAGACATCCTTGACGAGCTGCCTGGGGTCGGCTCTGCGAAGCCGGACGCCCTTTGCGTCCAAAAATGCCCCTCGGCAGACGGCGCACAAAGTTGTCAGGGTGGATTCATCCACCTTTTTTGTGGTCTTGCGGTTCATGTGCGTACTCCTTTTCGCTGATATATAAAAACGCCGTCCGTGGTTACCCTCGAACGGCGTTTGGAAAAGGTTTTGTATGGTTTCTCTTAATTTGCCCCCGGCACCCCTGAGAAAGGGAAACATTCAGGCGTTGGATTTGCACCACTCCATTGGCCTCTCGGCCACCCCGTCTTCTTTATGACCGGGCCGCGAATTACGGAAGTATCATTATCTGGAAGTACCTGAAGCTGCATATTCAATTTTCAAGGTCCGCCCGGCTGCGGCTCCCGCTCCCTTTCGGAGGTGGGCCGCTGCCGTGACAATAGTGTATCGTACTTTCGAGCAAAAGTTTATGGACTCGTAGTCCAAGTCACCCACCCTCTTAGTCCATATATTGTATACAACAGTCCCAAAAAGCAAAAAAATCCCGCCTGAAAAGCAAAACCTTCGCTTTGCCCTCAGACGGGATGTCTTTCTATAAAATTTCAAAAAGGGATTGACTTGAAATCAACTTCAAAGGTTATACTGAACGTCTCAGAAAATTTCAGTTGCCTCCTGTGCGGCAGGTACAGGCCCCAAAATACCCCTCCCGGCCATCACATGGTCAGGAGAGGTTTGCCTAATTATTTGGTTTATCAGTATTTTCCCTTTGGTACAATGAGTGGTGCTCCAGAAAGTGGATCCTTCATAACAATGCAATTAAGTTGATACACCTTTTGCATCAACTCTTCTGTAATGACATCTGCCGGTTTACCTTCTGCAATCAATTTTCCACGGCAGAGCGCAAACAAATGATCCGCATATCGTGCAGAAAGGTTCACATCATGCAAAATCATTACGATGGTCGTTCCCTTTCTGCGGTTCAACTCTGTCAGCAAATCAAGAATTTCCACCTGATAGGCAATGTCCAGATAGGTTGTCGGCTCATCAAGCAGCAAAATGTCTGTCTCCTGCGCCAGTGCCAGAGCAATCCACACTCGCTGCCGCTGACCGCCAGAAAGCTCATCCACACATCGGTTGGCCAGTTCTGTGATTCCCATCCGTTCCAGAACATCCTCAACTGCGGCATAGTCCTCTTTGGTCATATTCTGCATGAACTTCCGGTATGGATATCGTCCACGTGCGACCAAATCTGCCACCGTGATTCCCTCCGGTACCGTTGGAGACTGGGGAAGAAGTCCAAGCATCTGCGCCAGCTGCGTAGAAGGATAACTGTGAACTGCTTTTCCGTCCAGAACCACCTGTCCTTTTCCGGGCTTCAGCAACCGTGAAAGGGTTTTCATCAGAGTAGATTTTCCGCAGCCGTTTGATCCAATAATTACGCTAACCTTGTGAGCCGGGATTTCCAGATTCAAATCTTCAATGATGGTGGTTTCATCGTAGCCCACAGAGAGATTCTGAATTTGCAATGTATGCTCTGTCATCAGACACGCTCTCCTTTCTTATTGATTTGCAGCAGGAGCAGCAGCAGATACGGTGCACCCAAAATTCCAGTGATAACACCCACCGGATATCGCACTGCAAAGAGATTTTGTCCTACCAGTTCCGAAGCCAGAATCAGAACCACACCTACCAGTGCCGAAGCAAGCAGATTGGAACGTCCTTTCCCAACGATTCTTGATGCGATTGGACCTGACAGAAAAGCAACGGACGCGATGGGACCGGTGATAGAGGTTGCTACAGCTGTAAGAAGCAACGCGCACAGAATGGAGCCCAACCGTACACGCTGGACAGGCGCTCCAAGCGTGATGGGGTATTCTTCTCCCAACTGCATAACCTGCAAGCTTCGATTTAGCACTATTAAAATGAAGCCACCTACCAAAACTGTGATGCTCAGCACCGGAACATCTGACATCTGGACACCATTCAAGCTGCCCCGCAGCCATCGTAATGCTGTGGCAACATCGTATTCAGAGCCTTTCAATAACATCCATGAAATCAAGGCATTGAGCATAGCTTGCATTCCAATGCCAATCAGAATCATTCTACCGCCAGAATAACCATGTCGGTCACGCGCCAGCAGGTAGATCAACGCTGCGACGAAAAGGCCGGCCAATACAGCAACGAGCGATACGATTCCGCCACTCCATTTGAGCATCAGAATACAAAACACTGCTGCTGCACTGGCTCCACTTGTAACACCAATAATATCCGGGCTTGCCAGTGGATTCCGAAGCAAGGTTTGAAATGTGTTTCCGGACATTCCGAATGCAATTCCAGCAAGAATGCCAACGAGCATTTTAGGCAGACGAAGTGTTTTGATGGTAAATGCGGCTCCTTTTGTACCTTCACTGGTAAGAATGTTCCAGACCTCTGCTAACGAGTAGTAAGTGTTGCCACATGTCATAACCAGACAAGCCAGAACAACACTCAAGATGATGAGCACAGCGACTGCCAGAACAGAGCGACGGTGTCTTTGGGCAAACCCCTGCTGCACAGAAATGTTCGGTTTGTTCATAAACTGCGCACCTTCGCTTTCTTTGCTACAAGAATAAAGACGGGTGCTCCCAGAACAGCCGTTACAATTCCTACTTCCAGTTCACCAGGGCTGCCCAGAACACGGCCAAGCACATCTGCGAGAACCAACAAAGCAGCACCGTACAATGCGGAAAGCGGAATTACTGTTTTTAAATCAGCACCAAGGGTCAACCGGACAAAGTGCGGCACCATCAGCCCTACAAAGCCGATTGGTCCTGCCAGTGCAGTGGTGGCTGCACACAGCAGTACCCCACCCAGTGCAGCCAGTGCTCGCACCAGCTGCACATTGACCCCCAGACCAGCAGCCAGTTCATCACCCAAAGCCAACGCGTTCAAGGCAGGAATCAACACCACTGCCAGCATAAACCCTACCAAAAGATACGGCAGAATGCTCTGAATCTCTGTCCAACTTGTACCACTGATGCTGCCGACCTGCCAGAAGCGAAATTCTTTCATAACAGAACTGTCTGGCAACATAACGGTATTGACAAGGGCAGAAAGAGCTGTGCCCGTAGCCGTACCAGCCAATGCCAGTTTGATCGAAGTCGGACCGCCATAACCTACCGATGCGATACCGTAGACAAAAACAGCAGTCAAGGCCGCACCTGCAAAGGCCAGCCAGATATATTGCTGGCTGGATGTAATGTGCATCCACGCGATTCCAATCACGACAAACAGGGATGCGCCGGTATTGACTCCAAGTACACTGGGATCAGCAATCGGGTTTCGGGTCACAGCCTGCATGAGAGCACCTGATACGCCCAGTGCGGCTCCCGCCAGTACGCCAAACACAGTGCGCGGAATACGAGCCCAGACGACCGATGCCTCAAAAGTTCCTGAATCTGGATTTTGAAGAGCCTGCAGAACCTGCCCGATGGGAATAAGATTGGAACCATATGCTACGGAAGCCAGCATACATCCTGCCAAAATGATCATACCCAGCAGAGTGATCCCAATCACACGCTGCCCATTCTTCATACAGCTTTCTCTGCCACAGCATTTAGGACTTCCAGATAGCGGTCAATCGTATACGGAATCGACAGGATAGAGGGTGTGCTGGAAGCAGCCAGATCATCCGAGGAATCCAGCAGAACCACAGCACCGTTCTTCACCGCCGAAATTTCACTCAGCAGGGGATCAGCCTGAAGCGCGGTCAGCAGTTCATCTGTACCGTAGGTGATGATGATTTCCACATCGCTGAACTGATTTGCATTCTCCGCACTGACTGTCAGTGCAAAATCCTTCCCGTTATCCAGTGCGGCAACACTATCCGGCAGCGGCATTCCAATATCCGTCAGAAATGCGGCACGCGGATCCAATGTGGTGTAAATATAGAATGTGCTCAGATCCGAAGCACTCAGCCAGAAGAAGGCTGCCTTCTTGCCCTCAATAGCAGGATACTCTGCCAACTTTTTCTGAATCATAGCGTCAGTCTCAGCCACCAGAGCTTCACCTTCACTCTTCATGCCCATCGCCGTAGCATCTACAATTGTTTCTTCGCGCCAAGTAGTAGACCATGCAACGCTGGGATATGCAACCGTCGGAGCGATCTGGCTCAGCATATCGTACTCTTCCTCAGAAAAACCGGAGTAAGCAGCCAGAATCACATCCGGAGCGCAATCACTGATGGCCTCATAATCCCAGCCGTCCGTATCACTGAAGACATTCGGCGATGCACCCAGCTTTTCAAATCCGGCAGCAGTCCAAGGCAGCAGACCGTCTTCATTGACCGGGCCGAAGTTCGCTTTGGAAACACCGGTGGGCACAACACCCAGAGCTAAGGGCACATCCGGATTGCCCCATGCGATTGCAACAATACTTTTGGGCTTTTCTTCAATGACCGTTTCACCATAAGCGTGCTGGATCGTGATGGGATATTCTACTGTCTCATTGGAAGCTGCACTTTCCACAGAAGAAGCCGTGCTTTCGGAAGCAGACTCACTGCTTACAGCGGAAGCAGAATTGCCGCAGGCGGCCAGCAAAGCGGCGGCACTGACCACACCTGCGGTCAGAAGAAAATTACGACGCGAAATCTTTCTCATAGTTCCCTCCAAAAATAGAACATCATTTCAGATAACATAAATGCATTCCGTCAGTTAGTAAGTCGTAACTAACGTCAACGGCGAATATTATACACTCCCTTTTGATGGTTGTCAATTAAAATTTTATTTTTAGCTAAAGTTATTTTAATTTCTTGACAAAATTTAATTCTTCATGCAAAATAGAAAAAAGCATTGCAAAAGGGGTATTTCTTTATGGCTGTAATGCAAGATGTTGCAAAACTCGCCGGCGTTTCCATCTCGACTGTCAGTTTTGTTTTGAATGGAACTGCAAAAGAGCACAAAGTTGCGGATAAAACTGCCCAAAAAGTACTCTGTGCTGCGCGTGATTTGGGATACCAGCTGAATGCGCCGTCTGTTATTTCCCCTTCTCAGCTTACCATCGCACTGTTTTTTCCATCTGTCTCTCTCAGCGCAGAAGTCAACCTCTTCGCTTCTGCAATGGAACGACAGATTCAACAGACAGACACCCCTTTTAATCTTCTGCTCTGCCTCTACGAACGAGGTCAATTGGAAATGCGAATCCGGAACCTTGCACCTTCCGCATATACAGCAGCCATTGTTGTTGCTGAATCCGAATCCGACCGAAATGCATTGGAAAAACTGCCAAACACGCTGCCGTTGATTCTTTTCAATGGCACAAGTCGTAATTTCTGCAGCGTATCCTGCCAGACAGAGGATTCCATCCGACAGGCCGCGCAAATCATCTCCGCAAAAAACTATCACAACATCGTCATTCTATCCGGGGCTCAGCCTGATTGTTCCGAAGATGATACGCTGAATCAGCTAATGATTATTTTGCATCAGCAGGGAATCCCGATTTCACTCCAGCAATGTTTCTCCACAGAAAACTCTTATCAAGGAGGGGCTATCGCAGCAAGACGTATCCTGAACCTTTCTGAGAAGCCGGAACTTGTGATCACGATGAACACAACTCTTGCCTTTGGTGCGATCCCTCTTCTGGCTCGAAATGACTTTATTTTTACGCAGCAGGCCGAACTTCTCAGTTTTGGACGAATGGAAGACCGGAATCACCTGAGCAACTATATTCCCTCAATCTCTTTTATTGGAATCCCGATGTCTTTAATTGCAGAAGATTGCTTTACGCTGGCACTTCGTCTTGCTCGTGGGGAACTAAAAGCCGCCGAGCATGTTCGCTGTCAGTCCAATCTGATGCTGAATGCCAGTTTTACGATTTGATACTAGGAGCCTGCTACATCCGTTCTCTTTATACAAAATACCGCCAGTGTATCATGTGAAATCCATCACACGGTACACTGGCGGATATGCTTTTATCCCTTATGGCCAGTTACAGCCCCCCACATCCATATTCATTTAGACAGACGGCGAAATTCCAGTGGGGTGACGCTATAAGTTTCTGCGAATACCTGCGCAAACTTGCCTTGATTTTCATATCCGACGGCATTTGCGATCTCAATAACTTTCATATTATGCTGGGAGCAACCTTCCAGTTGACGGCCAATGGGGCCAAAGTTCTTTAATGTGTAGCCATCTCCTTAAAGAACAGGAACCAGCCTTTACAATAAAAAACAAAAAGTCCCGCCTGAAAGTAAAGCTTTCACTTTCAGGCGGGATGTCTTTCAATATGACTGCTATGGCGGCATGCGTGACCATGAACTCTGCATGATGTCAATTCCTAGACAACTTTTTTCAAATACAGATCTTCAATGATGGTGGTTTCATCGTATGCAGCAACTGTGCAGGCGATCCCTGTTCTGCTACTACTCCATCTTTGAGCACCACAATCTTATCTGTACTGGAAACAGTGCGCATCCGGTGGGCGATGATGAGGACGGTTTTATTTTTTTATCAGCCGGGATATTCAAGACTCCTTTTTTATTGAGTGTGACTTCTCTCATAAACCGCAGCCGCGATGCACCAGATCACGATGGCGGTATTGGTACTGCTCTGGCTCATTACGGACATCCATGTGGCCACCGGCACCTGCATGGCCTGTGCAATATCAGGAACAGTAACCAGCAGAAGATTCCATGTGACCGGGTGAAAAGCCAGCATCCACCGGGAATACCGTGTCTTGCCCGCAAGCAGCATCACGAAATGGATGCCGAAAGCCAGTATCATCGGAACGTACATCGGCGCAATGGCGAGGAGCATGCCGTCTTGATAGGCGGTGACCGCCGCGATGGCAGCTTCTTCTCCGATGCGCGGGCCCAGATAGGTGGTGAACCACGCCATGGTAGCCACCCAGGTGTGGATAGTCAGCGCCACCGCAACGGTGAAAATTCCGCACAGATACTGAATGATCTTTGTTTTTCTGTACTTTGTATCAATGTCCGCATTCAGCGCTTTTACTACGAAGTAATAGAGAAAGCCGCCGACCGCTCCCAGCCCAACGGTAAGCACAGGCTTCCACAACCCGTAGGAGCCGGACAGATAATAGGCTCTGTTGAAAAGACCGGTGTCCGTTTCCCGAAGCGGAATGCAGCCCAGCAGCCAGTCCCCGGCAGCCATAAATCCGCATCCGACTGCGCCAAGAATGCACCAGCGAATCAGCTTTTTCGGTTTCTCCGTCTTCATCTTTTTTGCCTCCGATTGCAGTTCATGATTCTGCTTTTCATTTGGGCAATTTCCAACTTCTTAGAAAATCAAATGGACAATACCGCCGACAATTGCCGCTCCCGCAACCCAGATCAGCGCCAGTATGCTTCGCTTTTTCAGCACCTGCCTCCAGGTCTGCACGAACGGCGCATCTTCAAGCCTTGGCAGCACCCAAAACTGGCTGTGCCCGACCCATAGCTTGTCGATTACAACGCCGTCATAGATATTCATAACCTCAAGAAACAGCAGCGCCTGCCAATAGGCCTCACCAAAGGAGGAAGCCCCGTTCCACAAACCGATAATCAGCACAAGAGCAGCAAGCATCACGATAAAGAACGGTATCATAAAGCATTTTCGTTTTCGGTTCATCGTATTGCGGTCGATCAGTCCCAGTTCGATGGCGCGATCCTGCACCTCCTTGGGATAAAAGTACAGTCCATTGACAGCACCACCGATCACAGCGATTTTTACCATTGCGGTAAACAGCAGACAATAAAGCAGCAGTTGCAGTACGATCATTGTTTTTCTCCTCTCAGTCTGCGTGCGAATCGAGCATCTGGCATCATCGCGGTGTAGCGGATTCCTTGTTTTCCCTTATGCTGAAGCTGCTGGATATGGGCTTCTGTTGTTTTTCTTTTTTTCATGCAGGACTTTTTTTATCACACGCATAGAAAATCTCTGCCTCCCAAAACTATTGCTTCTGTCACACGTCCTCAAAGCAGTGCGCAAAGCCACGCTGCCACAGCGGAGGCGGGAATGTAGATCACAAAGTGCCGGATATGTGTTCGCTTGTTATAGCCGAACATATGCGGACCGACCACGCCCTTCAGCTCCGGATAGAAATGCGGAAAGAAATTGGAGTGACACAGCAGCACCCAGTCAAAGAAAATGATGTCGTAGATCTCCATGGCGTAGAGCACGGCGAGAAACCGCACAAAGAAGTCCAGGAAGCCGAAGCCGTTTCTGACGCCGTCCCATACGCTTAGTGCCGCCGCAGCGAGAAAAAGTAGGATGGCAATGATCTCAATCACCCAGCCGATACTATGTGCGCCGGGAAATCGTTCCTTTGTATCGGGGATTGCGTCCAGATTTTCCTTTGGTGCGGATGAGAAAAAACGCTTGTCCTGAATGAAACCCACCCCGCCGTATAAAACAAGAAAGTATGCCAGAAATACCATGAGCGTTACAAGAACCGTGATTTTCATTTTGATGTTGATGCCTCCGTACTGACAGACTGCTGCTTTTCCGCGTCCGGTTTTTTGATCAGGTCATACAGCTTTCCAAATTCGCCGATGTCCCGCACTCCGGTAAGCTCCATGCCCAGATGCACATATTTGTCGCATTTGGACTTAGCATCTGTTTCCAGAATCACTGGCACACCCAGCCGGTCGCCCTCGGCAAAGGCAAGGTCCAGCACCTTTCGCATATAGCCCTGCCCCTGATACTGTTCCCGCACACAGACAAGTCCAACGAAAATGTAGGGTTTCTTTTCCTTGTCCATGCGGTCTTGCAGGGAAGCACCGCCCCGCTTGATGGCGATACCAAATTGCAGAAGACGCTTCAGGGTGGAGTTGTGCAGCATTCCGCAGGCGATGGGCCACATCGTCTTGAGTCCCATCTTCTCCTTTGGCAGCTTGTAGGCGATATATCCCTCGCCCCGCTCGCTGGTGGTGTGCAGAAAGCCGCCCCGCAGCACCCCGCGCACATAAGCGCAGATATAGTTTGCCGTGGCTTCTTTCCCGGAAAAGGCAGCGGACATTCCTGTTTCCTCTTCATAGTCATAATAGCCGAAGGCATGGCCGATATCACGGATGGATTTCTCGTCTAATGTTGTAACTTTCATTGTATTTCACTTTCCTGATCCTTCAGCACATCTCTCTGTCCCGCCATCCGTCAGAAAGCGTTCCAGCTCCGATGCAAGCAGCGCCGGATGATTGATGATCTCACCATGACCAAAACCGGGGAAGCAGCGGACGATCAGGCTCGGATATGCCGTCCGCAGCCGCTGGATGGCCTTTTTCATGTGCCCTTCTTTTTCTCCGTACCAGCAGGCGACCTTTGCATCGGACTGTACCGGAAAGTCCGTCCGATAGAGATAAAGCCCTGCCGCCCAAGTGGCACGGACGGATTCCAAGCTGATATGATCCGGGATACGGCGGAGCATAGTCTGCATTCCCTGCTCCGTCTGCCCCATAAAGCGCAGCGCCCATGCAGGCATATACTTTTCGTGTGCCGTTCGATATTGCTTTTGCGGCATGACCTTCAAAATCAGTCGATTCAGCACTCCGAAATCCAGATACTCCGGCCCGCTGAGGATCATCCGATCGATCTGAACGGTTGGGGAAGCCTTCAGAAAAACAGCCGGTCCGCAGCCCAGCGACTCTGCAAAAAGCAGATCCAGCCGTCCGTCAAGCTCTTTCTCAATATAACCGGCCAACTTGTCCGCCTGATCCCGGGCAGTCGTGTAGGTCGTTTCACCGGTTCCATCAAAGCCGTCGAAGCTGACGGCATACACGCAGAATTTCCTTTCCAGCAGCGGGATCAGATCCTCAAACTGCCGCCAGCACATAAGATTTCCGTGCAGCAGCATCATGGTCTTTCCCTCTATATTGCCGAATCGTTTGATCTCCATGCCAATATGCCTCCCCGCTATTATCTGACCTTCATGCAAAAATCGCAGCGGTCATTTCCACGCCCCAGCGTCATGCTTCTCTCCCAGATCAGCTTCGGATGCAGCCCGGTATAGCTGATGT
>ERZ825670.2250-NODE-2250-length-18674-cov-3.196842_pt1 | contig 18674 bp, 16 predicted proteins | sample MGYA00519929_ERZ825670 | MGnify/ENA primary metagenome ERZ825670 (study PRJEB31778, sample SAMEA3449207) | human gut metagenome | biome: human gut; feature: human-associated habitat; material: faeces | place: United Kingdom | collected 2010/2012 ...
CTATTTTAACAATTATTCTGAGGCAGTCAGTGGTTGGAAAATGATAAACGGTATGAAATATTATTTTGATACAGAAGATCATTATATGTATACTGGCTATCATGCAATAAATGGCGAACTCTACTATTTCAATGCCAATGGAAGTTGTTGGGGTAAGTGTGGACCACAGAGTGGCTGGTATCAGGCAGAAGGAAAGTGGTATTTTATGAAGGGAGGATACGTTACAACGGGAAGTGCCTATATTAATGGTATAACATATCAGTTTGATGATGATGGTGTAATGCAGGAATGAATTAAAAGATAAAAGCGAATAGCGAGTAGAAAAGAGAGGTATTGCAGAAAATGCAGTGCCTCTTTTTCACTACAAAAATATTCAAAAAAATAAGCCATAAACGTTGCAAAAAAAAGTTGAAAGATGGTATACTAAAAGAAATTTTACGGGCAAAAAATAAAAGCCTGGCTCATCCGCGGAGCCAGACCACTGCCTGCTTTGCGCACTTACCCCAATCCGCAGATCGGCTGGGGCGTCCTGTGCCTCAAAGATTCCCTCTCCTGAATAGTTACCGGTTTCTTTCATACGTTACAAATGAAAAACCGTCGCGCTTATTTTCTTCCATTTTTTCCCATTCTCCATCCGATAAAAAATCGGGAAAATACGCATCCGCATCACATTTTTCCGCCACTTCGGTAAGATACAGTTTCGATGCCAGCGGAAGGAACTCCCGGTAAACCTGCTCGCCCCCGGTGACATAAACCTCTCCAGGCAGTTTTTCCATCTTGGCAAGCGCCTCTTCGACCGAGGTTACCCAGATGACATTTTCCGTATTTTCGTGTTTCTTGTGGCTGAGCACAATGTGCGTCCGCTCCGGAAGCGGCCGGCCTCCGGGAAAACTTTCCAATGTCTTACGTCCCATGACAACCACATTGTGAAGCGTATGGCTACGAAACCACGCCATATCTTCCTTGATATGAAACAGCAGTTTTCCGTCCTTTCCAATGCCAAGATCCGATGCCACCGCTGCGATCATCCGTATTTCCTTTGCCATCCGATCACCCCATCACTTTGCCGACATAAGCGGCCGGCACTGCCGCTTCGACGTAGATGCCGTCGTCTCGGTATTCTTCCGTATCCAGTCTGCCATATTCACGTATGATCTGAATCTTTCCCGCTTCCTGATAGGAAAATGTCTTCTCGATGCGAACAAAATCCTCATTCAGAATCTTCTCAATCTTTTCAAGAAGTTCGTCAAATCCCTGTTTCTTTTTCGCGGATAGAAGCTGGACATCTTTGCTTTTTGCATCTTTAAATAAAAGCGGATCCACACTCTTTCCTTCTGCCTGCAGCCGGTCAATTTTGTTAAATACTGTCAAAACCGGTTTGTCCTGTACATCCAGATTTTTCAACGTCTCATAAACGACATTCATATGCGTCTCATAATGTTCATCCGAGCAGTCCACGACATGCAGTATCATATCTGCGTATCTTGCTTCTTCCAGTGTACTTCGAAATGCCTGAATCAGATGATGTGGCAGTTTATTGATAAAACCGACCGTGTCCGTAAATAAAATCTTCTGTCCATTTTCCAATTCATAACTTCTCGTCGTCGGATCCAGCGTCGCAAAAAGCATGTCCTCTTCCAGCACATCCGAATGCGTCAAAGCATTCAAAAGCGTTGATTTTCCGGCATTTGTGTATCCAACGATTGCCACAACTTTGCTTCCATTATTAAGACGCTGTTTGCGCATTGTCTCACGGGTTGCCACGACACTTTTTAACTGCCGGTTGAGCATTGAGATCCGTTCACGGATGAGACGGCGGTCGAGTTCCAGTTTTTTCTCTCCGGGTCCTCTGGTACCGATACCGCCGCTGCTGCCTGCCGCGCCACCGCCGATCCTAGACAGCGATTTTCCAAGTCCGGTCAGTCGGGAAGCACGATAGCGAAGCTGGGCAAGTTCCACCTGCAATTTTCCCTCACTCGTGCTCGCATGCGCAGCAAAAATATCCAAAATCAATACCGTCCGGTCAATGACCTTACAGCCAAGTTCTTCCTGCAGATTTCCAATCTGTGCCGGCGACAGCTCATCGTCACTGATCACCGTATCCGCCTCATACAGATGGATCAACTCCCGCAATTCCTCAATTTTTCCCTTTCCAATATAGGTTCCCGCATGAACCGCTTCCCGGTTCTGAATCAGGGTTCCCACCGTCTCCGCGCCGGCGGTATCCGCAAGTTCTGCAAGTTCAGCCAGCGAAGCCTCAACCTCTGTGCCATCCCCGAGGTCTACTGCGATCAAAATGACCCGTTCTTTTCGTTCTCTCGTCTCTATCATAAACATTTCCTCGTTTCTGCCAGTCTTCTATACCCATTGTGCCGTTTTCCGCGGGAAATGTCAAGCGCATTTACAAAAACAGCAGCAAACTTACCGCCATCACACCCATTCCGGAGATCAATCCATACAGCGACAAATGGTGCTCGCCGTATTCCTGCGCCGCCGGAAGCAGTTCATCAAACGAGATAAACACCATGATACCGGCTACACCTGCGAATATAACACCATATACAATATCATTCATAATCGGAAGTAAGATCAGCCATCCGATCAGCGCTCCAAGTGGTTCCGCAAGCCCCGATAAAAAGGAATAGTTAAATGCTTTGCATTTGGAGCCGGTCGCCTGATAGATGGGAACCGACACCGCGATCCCTTCCGGTATGTTATGGATTGCGATCGCGACAACGATGGGAAGTGCTACACTGGGTTCCTGCAATGCCGATACAAACGTCGCCAGTCCTTCCGGAAAATTGTGGATTCCAATTGCCAGTGCCGTAAACACTCCCATTCGCATCAACTTCCCGGATTTCTTCTTCTCTTTCTCCAGACATCTGACCTCATGCGGATTTTCCTCCGATGGGATCAGTTTATCAATGACTGCGATCACCAGCATTCCGCCAAAAAACGCCAGAATAGTGCTCCAGTTTCCTCCCCTCTCCCCCAGCTCTGCCGCAAGCGATGTCTTTGCCTTCGCAAGAATTTCCACCAATGACACGTAGATCATCACACCTGCAGAAAATCCCAGGCTGACAGAGAGAAATTTCTTATTTGTATGTTTTGCCACAAACGCAATGCAGCTGCCAATCCCGGTACTAAGCCCGGCAAGCGTTGTAAGTAAAAAAGCCGTAATGACTGAATTCATATATTTTCTCCTGACTCTCTTTTTTTATCTTTATGCATTCTCTCCCGAAAATGCTACTATCATCACATAACACCGCTATCATAATGGGAAATTCCCTGTTTGTCAATGACCGTAAATCGTGCTTTTTTCTCGTTAATATTGACCTTTACCGTCGAACTTGCTATAATACAGTTCGAAGAAAGAAGGAGGATATTTATGATGAAAATAACTCAAATTTCAGAATCCATCCGCCTGGGAGCCCTTCTTGCAATATCCGGCGGAATGATGGATGCGTATTCATATATTATGAGAGGACATGTGTTTGCCAATGCCCAGACCGGCAATATGCTCCTTTTTGGAGTCAACCTTTCCGAAGGAAATTTTCAAACCGCATTGACCTATTTCTGCCCGATCCTTGCCTTTACGATCGGGATCATGCTGGCTGATGTTTTCCGCATGAAATCCATCGAAATGCTTCACTGGCGGCAGATTTCGGTATTGATCGAGGCCGTTATCCTGTTCGGTGTCGCTTTTATCCCTTTGCCGCTCAATCTGCTGGCAAACAGCCTGACTTCTCTTGCCTGCGGCATTCAGGTCGAAAGTTTTCGAAAGATTCACGGACGCGGCATCGCCACGACAATGTGTATCGGAAACCTGCGAAGTGCCACACAGAATATGTGTGATTTTTTTCATACCAAAGAGAAGAAAAGTCTGCGAAACGGATTTTTGTATTTTGGAATTATTAGCTGTTTTATCTTAGGTGCGATACTGGGAAACCTTTGTATTACCCTGTTGCATGAAAAGGCAATTCTTGTCAGTGCCGGGTTGTTGTTTATTGCCTTTATGATCATGTTTATTGATCTGGAAGAGAAGGGAGAAGAAATTTGACACTACAGCAATTAAAATACATCACCTTAGTGGCAGAAAAAGGAAATATTACAGATGCTGCGAAGGCTCTGTACATCTCCCAGCCCAGTCTGACGGCTGCCATCAAAGAATTGGAAAAAGAAATGAATATTCAGATTTTTGACCGCACGAATAAAGGCGTTCATGTCTCCAAAGAAGGGGATCTTTTTTTAGGCTATGTGCGACAGATTCTGGAGCAGGTCTATCTTTTGGAGGACCACTATAAAAACGAGGGAACACGAAAACAGGAATTTTGTATCTCGACGCAGCATTATTCTTTTGCCGTCAATGCCTTGGTCGATCTGATCAAAGAATACGGGCAGAACGAATACGATTTTTCTCTCCGTGAGACACAGACTTACGAGATCATCGAGGATGTTGCGCGGATGAAAAGTGAGATCGGTGTATTGTATCTGGATTCTTTTAACGAGCCTGTCATCCGCAAATTATTGAAGACCAGCCAGCTGCAATTTGAACCTTTGTTTACAGCCAGACCGCATATTTTTATCAGCAGCAGTCATCCGCTGGCAAAAAAGAAAGTAATTTCATTGCAAGAATTATCGCCCTATCCATATCTTTCGTTTGAACAGGGCGACCATAATTCATTTTATTTTTCGGAAGAGTTATTCAGTACCGAAGTACGCGAAAAAAATATCCGCGTCCGGGACCGTGCGACTCTTTTCAATCTACTGATCGGGTTAAATGGCTATACCATATGCAGCGGTGTCATTGATTCAGAACTCAATGGCAGCAACATCGTCGCCGTTCCTCTGCAGGAATCCGGCGAGATGCACATTGGCTACATCACACACCGAAACAACTCACGAAGTCCGCTTGGTGCGTTTTATCTGGAAGCCTTAAAAAAATATATCAGCCATTAGCCTGCTCTTCGCGTAGTTTCTTCGCCGCTAAAACCATGTTGCAAAGACTTGGTTTTGTTTCTTTGGTTCCTCTTGTCTTCAAACCGCAGTCCGGGTTTACCCACAATTTTTCCACTTTCACCTTTTGCGTCATCTTCCGCAGCGCCTCAACAATTTCTTCCTCGGATGGGATTCGCGGAGAGTGGATATCATACACACCCGGTCCGACTTCTGTGCGGAAATTATTTTCCTGCAGGGAATCCAATATCGTCAGATCTGAGCGGGAGGCCTCAAAGGTGATCACATCAGCATCCATCTGATCGATAGCCGGGATAATGTCCGTAAATTCACTGTAGCACATATGCGTATGGATCTGGGTTTCTGCCTTGGCACCACTATGGACCAGACGGAAGGCACGGATTGCCCAATCCAGATATTCCGTATACCAGTCAGAACGACGCAATGGCAGTTTTTCGCGAAGCGCCGCCTCATCTACCTGGATCACAGATATTCCGTTTTTTTCCAAATCAAGCACTTCATCGCGGATTGCCAGCGCAATCTGATAGGCACTTTCTTTCAAAGAAATATCCTCTCTCGGGAAAGACCAATTGAGTATCGTAACCGGACCTGTAAGCATGCCCTTCATCGGCTTATCCGTAAGGCTCTGTGCATATACAGACCAAGCTACCGTCATCGCTTTTTCCCTCGAAATATCGCCCCAGATGATTGGCGGTTTTACACATCTTGTTCCATAGGACTGCACCCATGCTTTCTCCGTAAACAAATATCCTTTGAGATTTTCTCCAAAATATTCCACCATATCATTTCGCTCATATTCGCCGTGAACCAGCACATCCAACCCAATTTCTTCCTGCAAAGCGACGCATTCTGCAATCTTTTTGCGGTTAAATGCGACATATTCTTCTTCGGAAATTTCTTTTTTGCGATATGCTGTTCTCGTTGCTTTCACATCCGCTGTCTGCGGGAAAGATCCAATCGTAGTTGTTGGAAACAATGGCAGCGAAAATCTTTCTTTTTGTATCTTTTCGCGTTCTTCAAACGCCGGCAATCTGGTAAAATCTTCCTCTTTTATCTCAGAAGCACGCTTCTGAACCGCCGGATCACCGCAGTCTCTTGTTTGTGCAAACAATCTTGTGTTTTCCTGCAACGTATCGCTTTCTTTTCCCTCTGCCAATGCTTTCAGTTCTTCCAGTTCCTGAAGTTTTTCGAGCGCAAATGCAAAATGTTTCCCTACATTTTCCGGCAGTTTCCCCTCATTTTGCAGCGTATAAGGCACATGAAGGAGCGAACACGACGTGCTGATCACAACAGAAATATTTTTTGCTTGCAATCCCTCTAACAGATCCAAAGTTTTCTGATAATGATTACGCCAGATATTTTTTCCATTAACAACACCGGCAAACAAAAGCTTATCTTCCGGAAAACCATATTTTTCCACAAGTGCCGCTGTCTCTTTTCCCTCGATAAAATCCAGTCCGATTCCATCAAAATCCATCGCTACAACGGTCTCATAGATATCACGAACATCCCCAAAATACGTCTGAAGAAGTATTTTCACTCCTTTTTTCTGTGACAATATCTCGTCATATAATTCTACAAACAATTCCTGATCTTCTTTCGTCAGATCATGTACAAGATAGGGTTCATCAAACTGAATCCACGCAGCCCCTGCCTTTTCCAATTTCCCAACCAGTTCACAATATGCCTCGCAAAGCTGTCCTGCAAAATCCCGAGTCCCTTTTTCACCGACAAAACGGATCAATTTCAAAAGTGTAAATGGTCCTGCGATAACCGGTTTTGTTTCAAATCCGTTTTCCTTTGCTTCCAGATATTCATCTACCAATTTATTCCCTGCCAGAGAAATCGTCGTATCGTCCTCGATTTCCGGAACCATATAATGATAGTTGGTATTAAACCATTTTTTCATCGCCAGCGCTTTTACATCCCCCTGCGCTCCCTGATAACCGCGCGCCATCGCAAAATAGGTATCCTGCTCCGATAATCCCAGTGTTTTATACCGCTTTGGAATGATATTAAACAAAACTGCCGCATCCAAAATCGTATCGTAAAATGAAAAATCCCCTGACGGAATAAAATCAATCCGGCTGTCCTTCTGCCATTTCCACTGTTCTAAGCGGATTTCTTTCCCGGTTTTTTCCAATTCCGCCACATCTGCTTCCCCTCGGAAAAACTTTTCTGTCACAAATTTTAACTCTCTCAATTTCCCCACACGCGGGAATCCGATCACTGATGTTTTCATAAAAAACCCTCCTTTTTTTGATATCCCCATTGTAATCGGAATATCCTGTATTGTAAAATACAAAAAAGAAGGGCTTTGTTATAGGTTGAAACTATATCAAAAGAATACTTTGATTAATTGACAAAATAAACCTTTTATGTTATTCTTAAAATGCTTTGAGGCATAATAAATTAAATTTTAAACATTGTATTTTGGTGCTTATTCCTGTTTATGCAAGTGAACTTGAGTAAACAAAAGAAAACAAAGAATCAAATTTAATCTATTAGGTCTGACAAGGTTTCTTTGCGTACGAAAGGATATACCTGTCAGGCTATTATTATGCCTTTTAGTAACAATAATTTGCTGAAAGGATTTTTTATTATGAACACAAATTTACTTTGCAATATGGTACAAGCACAGATTGGATATAATTTTAAAAATATTGATCTGTTAATTCAGGCATTCACACGCCGCTCTTACTCCAAAGAAAATGGTGGAGAAAATAACGAAGTTCTTGAATTCATTGGAGACAAAGCTCTTGATTTTGCTGTAATTCGGTTATTGGTTGAAAAATATGGATTTATTGATGATGATAATTTCAAATTTTCATGTTCTCGTTCCGAAGGTGAACTTACACAATTAAAAAGCCGAATGGTGCAAAAGAAAACCCTTGCCAGAAGAATGGATGAAATGGGCTTTTCAGAGCATTTGATTTTGGGAAAAAGTGATATTAAGAATAATGTTTCCAAGGAACCTTCGGTTAAAGAAGACCTGTTCGAGGCAATTGTAGGGGCTGTCACCCTTGACTGCAATTGGGATTTTCCCATAATTCAATCGGTTATTGAAGCCATGCTGTTACCCGAAGACTTTATTGAAAATGACAGTGACGATAATTATGTCCGCATGATTCAAGATTGGGAAAGAGAGGCAAACGATACCATTCCTTTGTTTTGGTTTAAAGAACAGTCCTATACCTCTTCCTGGTACACAGCGCCGTTTCATGGAATTTCCCAGAATATTCCATTACTATCCGATTACTCTCATTACAAATTTCATTGTGAGCTAAAACTTTTGGACTGCCTTCCGATTTTTCGCGGTTTTGGCTCTTCAAAAAGTGAAGCTAGAATGAATGTCTGTAAACTTGCTTATGAATATTTAGAAAAAAATGGATACATCCAATATATGACAATGCGTGATGAAATTGACACTCCAACAAAGGAAAAAGCAATAAATCAGCTGGAAATTCTCGCCCGCAGGGACTATTTTTCTATTCCAACTTATAATTTTAAACAGTCCTACGACAATGACGGAAATCCCATTTGGAAATGTACCTGTCAGATTAAAGAATACGATAAAATCGAAATTGCAACATCATCCTCAAAAAAAGACGCCAAAAAATCAGCTGCATTAAAAATGCTGACGTACGTTATTGAGGATGATGACAAATCTATTACTTAATTATGGTATTCAGTCTCAGCGCATTGGAAACCACGCAGAAACTGCTTAAACTCATCGCTGCCGCGCCAAACATCGGATTCAATGTGAGTCCAAATGGAATCAGAAGTCCGGCTGCAAGCGGTATTCCGATGGTGTTGTAGAAAAATGCCCAAAACAGGTTCTGATGGATATTGCGGAGTGTCTTCCGGCTGATCCGGATGGCCTGTGGCACATCAGACAACCGGCTCTTCATCAATACGATCTCTGCCGCCTCGATTGCCACATCGGTTCCTGCCCCGATCGCGATACCAATGTTTGCCCTTGTCAATGCCGGCGCATCGTTAATTCCGTCGCCCACCATCGCCACTTCGCCTTTTTTACGAAGTTTGCGGACAACTGCCTCTTTGCCATCCGGCAGTACACCTGCGATCACTTCATCGACTCCTGCCTGCTCACCGATGGCTTTTGCCGTACGCTCATTGGCGCCGGTCAGCATGACAACGCGGATTCCCATCTCTTTTAATTCACGGATGGCTTCTGCACTGTCTTCTTTCATCACGTCTGCTACTGCGATCATTCCCTGCAGCACACCGTCTTTCGCAAATAACAGCGGCGTTTTTCCTTCTTCTGCCAGTTTCTCAGCACGCTCTATCATTGTGGCGCTCACTTCTGATAAATTCTGGATATACATAAAACTTCCACCGACAAGTTTTGCCTGGTCGACAACACGGACTGCTTCCAGTCCATTGCCCGGAAGTGCTTGAAATTCTGTTACTTCTTCGTTTTCCATGCCCTCTTCTTCTGCCTTTTGCAAAATGGCTTTCGCAAGAGGGTGTTCGCTTCCTTTTTCCAGAGAATATGCCATCTGTAAAAGTTGTTTTTCCGAAATGCCCTCTGCCGGACAGATATCTGTCACTTTCGGCTCACCGGCTGTGATCGTACCGGTTTTATCCAATGCCACGATTTTTACTTTTCCGGCTTCTTCCAGCGCCGCCGCATTTTTAAAGAGGATTCCTTTCTTTGCCGCGCGGCCGTTTCCAACCATGATCGCTACCGGTGTCGCAAGGCCGAGCGCACACGGGCAGCTGATTACAAGTACGGAAATTCCTCTGGCGATTGCAAAGCCAAATTCTTTTCCGAGAAGCATCCATACAATGGTTGTAATGACTGCGATCGAGATAACGACCGGTACAAATACGCCTGATACTTTGTCCGCGATCTTCGCGATCGGTGCCTTTGTCGCCGCCGCATCACTTACCATCTGAATGATCTGCTGAAGTGTCGTATCTTCTCCGACACGAACCGCTTCACAACGGAGCAGTCCCGACTGATTCATCGTCGCCGCCGAAACTTCGTCTCCTGCTGCCTTGTCCACCGGAATGCTTTCGCCGGTAAGTGCCGCTTCATTGACCGCACTGTTTCCTTCGAGAACAACGCCATCCACCGGAATACTCTCGCCCGGTCTTACCACGAAGACATCGCCCATTTTTACCTGTTCGATTGGAATCTCCACTTCGTTTCCATCCCGAATGACATTCGCTTTTTTCGGAGCCAGGCGCATAAGACTTTTCAACGCATCGGTCGTCTTTCCCTTCGAATGGGCTTCCAGCATCTTTCCTACCGTAATGAGCGTAAGGATCATTGCCGCAGACTCGAAATAAAATTCCATCATATAGTGCATGACAGCAACGTCATCTCCTGCTGCCTGCGCAGCGGTCATTTCAAATAACGCAAAGGTGCTGTATAAAAAGGCAGCGGACGAACCGAGTGCCACCAGCGTATCCATGTTCGGTGCCCGGTGCCACAAACTTTTGAATCCGGAGATAAAAAACTTCTGGTTGATCACCATAATGATCACCGTCAGCAAAAGCTGGGTCAGTCCCATCGCCACATGGTTATTGTCGTAAAAATGCGGAAGCGGCCAGCCCCACATCATATGTCCCATGGAAAAGTACATGAGAATGATCAAAAATCCAAGGGACGCAAATAACCGTTTTTTTAACACAGGCGTATCATGATCTTCCAACGCTTCTTCTGCTGCCTCCCTCTGTATCGATGCTCCCGCCGTCTCTGTGCCTTTTACGGACGCACCATATCCGGCATTCTGCACCGCCGCAATGATCGTATCATCAGACACATTTCCTTCGACACCCATTGAGTTTGTCAAAAGGCTGACCGAACAGGATGTCACTCCATCCAACTTAGAAACTGCTTTTTCTACACGGCTGCTACATGCGGCACAACTCATACCTGTCACATTAAACTGTCGCATTGCCTCTTCCTCCTATTTGTGGAACAGAGAAATTTTCTTCTTTTCGTAAGGTTCCACTTCAATTTCAATGACTTTGTAACCGATTTCATCCACTTCCGCCTTCAATTTATCTTCGTCAAGTTTTTCTTCTGAAATGATCTGCGTCTCTGCTTTCTTATGAGAAGACGTTACTTCTTTGACATCGAATTTCTCCTGAATCATTTCATTCATGTGCTTTTCACAGTTGCCACACATCATACCTTCTACATCCATAATTGTTTTATACATCGCTAATTCCTCCTGATATTTAAAATAGTATTTCCATTTCTTTTTCTTCTATACTATACCCCTTGGGGGTATGTTGTCAAGAGGGTAAGTGATTATTTTTCTGCAATTATTCTTTTTCCCCATGGGATTCCTTTCCGCTTGGGACCGCTTGCGCTTAGTGAACACACGTAGCAGTTTCCGAGGACACAATACGTCCTCTGGAAACTGACGGTGTTCAAAATCCCGGTGTGGGAAGGAATCCCATGGGGAAAAATAGCATTACAATAAAATAATATCACTTTACTTATGGGTAAATTATGGGTATACTATAGATATTACATTCAAAACTTCAAGTGGAGGATTCCACGGAGTGTTCGTGTTTATTGGAGGATTATTATGTCGGATAAGAGTTGCTGTTGTCATAAAAAATATCGTTCGGATGAGGAAAAGAAGAAACTGATTCACCGCCTGAACCGCATTGAAGGGCAGATTCGCGGGCTGCGCGGGATGTTGGAGGACGATGCGTATTGTATGGATATTCTGGTCCAGTCATCCGCAGCTTCTGCGGCACTGACTGCGTTTAACAGGGAGCTGCTCAGCACGCACATCGAAAGTTGTGTGGTAGATGGCATCCGTCAGGGAGACGATGAAAAAGTCGAAGAACTTCTGTCGATCTTACAGAAAATGATAAAATAAGAAAACATATGTCATAACAAGGGTACCTCATCACACTAGATAAGGTACCCTTATTTTACTCTTCTATCTGTATCCTCTACATACGATTATACAGATCCTGATATTTCTTCGCAGAATTTGCCCAGGAAAAATCCATCGCCATTCCACGATCTATGATCTTATTCCAGTCACGTTTGCGGTCAAAATAAATATGCTTCGCATAACGAATCGTATTGAGCATCTCATGTGCGTTGTAATTGGCAAATGAGAAACCGGTTCCCTTGCTCTCATATTCATTGTATGGTTCTACCGTATCTTTCAAACCGCCGGTCTCACGTACGATCGGAACGGTACCATAACGAAGACTCATCAACTGACTCAAACCGCATGGTTCAAACAGGGACGGCATCAAAAAGGCATCGCAGGAAGCATAAATCTTATGCGAACGCTCGTTGGAATAGAAAATGTTTGCCGAAACTCGTTCCGGATATTTCCATGCAAAATGGCGGAACAGATGCTCATATTTTTCTTCTCCGGTTCCCAGTACCACAAGCTGTGTATCCTCGGCACAGATTTCCTCAATCACATAGTCGATCAGATCAAACCCTTTCTGGTCTGTCAGACGGGAAACAATCCCGATCATAAATTTCTTGTCATCCTGTGCAAGCCCCAGTTCTTTTTGTAAAGCACGTTTATTTTTAATCTTTTCCTTGCGGAATGTTCTCGCATCATAATGTGCCTCGATCATCGGATCCGTCGCCGGATTATACTCATCATAATCAAGTCCATTGACAATTCCTGTTAAGCACGCAGAACGGGCATTCATCAGACCATCCAATTTTTCGCCATAAAACGGTGTCTTGATCTCTTCTGCATACGTATCACTTACTGTCGTGATCTGGTCTGCATAAACAAGTCCGCCTTTGAGATAATTGGCATCTCCATAGGCTTCCAATTTGTCCGGTGTAAAATAATACGCATCCAGTCCCGTCGTATCCATGACTGTTTTCTTATCCCAGACTCCCTGGAATTTCAAATTATGTATCGTCATGATTGACTTAATTCCGCGGAAGAATTCTCCCTGCTGGAACGAATCTTTCAAATATACCGGAATCAAACCGGTCTGCCAGTCATGACAATGGATGATATCCGGGCGAAAACCGATAACCGGAAGGGCAGACAATGCTGCTTTACTGAAGAACGCAAATTTCTCAATGTCCTGATAAATCTCTCCATATGGACGATTTCCGCTAAAATAAAATTCGTTATCAAGAAAATAAAATGTAACCCCTTGGTATTGCATCTGAAAAATACCAACATATTGTTTTCTCCAAGCAAGTTCCAAATAAAAATGTGTGACAAACTCCATCTGATTTTTGTATTCTTCCGGAATCGAAACATACTTCGGTATCATAACACGTACATCAAATTCATTTTTATCAAAATACTTTGGAAGCGATCCAACTACATCAGCCAAGCCTCCTGTTTTGATAAATGGTACACATTCGGATGCTACAAACAATACTTTTTTCATACATACCTCCATTCTGAAACGTCACTTTAGTCTTCCAGTGCCTGCTTCAAATCTGCGATAATATCTTCTACATTTTCAATTCCAACGGACAAACGAACCAGATCCGGTGCTACTCCTGCTGCCAGCAGTTCTTCATCGCTCATCTGTCGATGCGTGGAAGATGCCGGATGTAAAACACATGTATGCGCATCTGCCACATGTGTCGCGATCATCGCAATCTTTAATTTCGCCATAAATTTTTCGGCCGCTGCACGGCCTCCTTTCACGCCAAAGGAAACAACACCACATGTACCATTTGGCATGTATTTTTTCGCTCTTTCATAATATTTATTGCCCGGCAGTCCCGGATAATTGACCCAGGTTACATTTTCGTTTGCTTCCAAAAACTCTGCCACTTTCTGTGCATTTTCGCAATGTCTCGGCATACGCACATGCATGGACTCCAACCCAAGATTCAAGAGGAAGGAATTCATCGGTGCCTGAATAGATCCGAGATCTCTCATGAGCTGAGCAGTCGCTTTCGTAATAAATGCGCCCTCCTGACCAAATTTCTCGGCATAAGTAATCCCATGGTAAGATTCATCCGGTGTCGTAAGCCCCGGAAATTTATCTGCATGAGCAAACCAGTCAAATTTACCGGAATCTACGATACATCCTCCGACGGTCGCATCATGTCCATCCATATACTTGGTAGTGGAGTGTGTTACAATATCCGCTCCCCATTCAAATGGGCGGCAGTTGATCGGTGTCGCAAAAGTATTGTCCACGATCAACGGAACACCATGAGCATGTGCTGCGTTTGCAAACCGCTCGATGTCAAATACGATCAATGCCGGGTTGGCAATTGTCTCTCCGAATACGGCTTTCGTATTTGGCTGAAAAGCCGCTTCCAACTCTTCGTCCGAACAGTCCGGATCTACGAATGTAAAATCAATTCCCATACGTTTCATCGTTACGGCAAACAAGTTATATGTTCCGCCATATATCGTAGAGGAAGATACGACATGATCTCCTGCGCTGCAGATGTTAAATACCGAATAAAAGGAAGCCGCCTGCCCGGAAGAAGTCAGCATCGCTGCCGTACCACCTTCCAGCGCGCAGATTTTCGCTGCTACCTGATCATTGGTCGGATTTTGCAAACGTGTATAAAAATATCCGCTCTCTTCCAGATCAAACAAACGCCCCATCGCTTCACTGGAATCATATTTAAATGTTGTACTCTGAATGATCGGAATCATTCGTGATTCTCCATTTCCAGGCTCATATCCTGCCTGAATACATTTTGTTTCCTGTTTCATTTTCCTTCTCCTTACTCTGTCGTCTGACCGTAATATGCATTTTCTCCATGCTTTCTAAAATAATGTTTATCCATCAAGTACTGTGGTGCCGGTTTTACGTGTGGATTGAGCGTCATCGTATGATGTGCCATCTCAGCCACTTTGTCCAGTACGACAGCATTGTAAACAGCATTTGCCGGCGAGGTTCCCCATGCAAATGGTCCATGATTTTTCACTACGATCCCCGGCACTTCCATGGCATCTCTGTCGCCAATCGTCTCCACGATGACTACACCGGTATTTTTCTCATAGTCCATGTTGATCTCCGCTGCTGTCAGATCTCTGGTGCACGGAATCTCCCCATAAAAATAATCCGCATGTGTCGTTCCCAGTGCCGGAATTGCCATACCTGCTTGAGCAAACGTAACGGCCCATGTAGAATGTGTATGTACCACGCCACCAAGATTATCAAAGGCTTTGTAAAGTTCGATATGCGTCGCCGTATCGGAAGATGGACGATATCTTCCTTCTACCACATTCTGATCAAAATCAACGACAACCATATCCTCCGGTGAAAGTTCATCGTATTCTACACCGCTTGGCTTAATGACAACCAGATTATTTTCACGGTCAATACCACTTACATTTCCCCATGTATAAATGACAAGTCCTTTTTCCTGTAACTCCATATTTGCTTCATAAACTTCTTTTTTCAATTGTTCTAACATGCTGTTTCCCTCCAAAAAAAATGTTATGTATAACGAGTCTGTAATCTAATTATAAACTAGTTATACATAACAGTCAATGAAAGTTTTTAATTGTAGTTATTCTGTAAAGAGAGGAGTGGAATAATATCTGTCGCCGCTGTCCGGAAGGAGAACAACAATTGTCTTTCCTTTATTTTCCGGTTTCTTTGCTTCTTCGATTCCGGCCCACAAAGCCGCTCCGGAAGAGATTCCCACAAGGATTCCTTCTTCTTTGGCAATCAGTTTGCCAGTCTCAAATGCTGCTTCATTTTCTACTTTTACGATTTCATCATAAATTTTTGTATTCAATACATCCGGTACGAATCCGGCACCGATTCCCTGAATCTTATGTGCTCCGGATTTTCCTTCGGACAGAACCGGTGAAGACGCCGGCTCTACGGCAATTGCCTGTACCGATGCTTTCTTATCTTTCAGATATTCACCAACTCCGGTGATCGTTCCGCCGGTTCCTACACCTGCGATAAAGATGTCAACCTCTCCGTCGGTATCTTCCCAGATTTCCGGACCGCTCGTCTTTTTATGCGCTGCCGGATTGGCCGGATTTTCAAACTGACCTGCAATGATACTGTCCGGCGTCTTCTCCTGCAATTCTTTGGCTTTTGCGATTGCTCCGCTCATTCCCTTGCTTCCGTCTGTCAGCACAATCTCTGCGCCATAGGCTTTGATGATATTTCTTCGCTCTACACTCATGGTTTCCGGCATAACGATCACCGTGCGGTATCCTTTCGCTGTCGCAATGGCTGCCAATCCGATTCCGGTATTTCCGGATGTCGGCTCAATGATCGTAGAACCTTCTTTCAGACGTCCGCTCTTTTCTGCATCTTCAATCATTTCCAGCGCAATACGGTCTTTGACGCTTCCTGCCGGATTGAAATATTCCAGTTTTGCTAAAATTCTTGCTTCCAATCCCAGTTTCTTTTCGATATTGGAAAATTCCACCAATGGTGTCTTTCCAATTAATTCTGTCGCATTTTTATAAATTTTACCCATAATGGTCTACTTCCTTTCCTAGATAATATAATTGTCATTTTTTTGCTGCTGCCATTCCACAAGCTGTGCCAGGGTCACACTGTCAACGACATCGTCAATCGCCGTTTTCAACCGCTTCCAAAGTTCCAATGTGGCGCAGGTATCCTGTCTGTCGCACGTATTTTCCTCAAACTCCAGACAACTGACCGGTGCAAGATTCCCCTCGGTCAGACGAAGGATCATCCCTGCCGTATATTCTTCCGGTGGCTTCACTAGCTGATACCCCCCCTGCGGACCACGAATGGCCCGCACAAAGCCAGCTTTATTAAGAATCGACACGATTTGTTCCAAATATTTTACCGATATCCCCTGTCTTGTAGAGATATCTTTGATTCTCACCGGGGTTCCCGTGTCATACATTGCCAGGTCAAGCATGAAACGGAGAGCATATCTCCCCTTTGTCGAAATTTTCATCTCTTATGCCAGTGCCTTGAATGCTTCTTCAAGGTCATAGATAATGTCGTCTACGTTCTCGGTTCCGATGGAAAGACGAATGGTATTCGGCTTGATTCCCTGGTCTGCCAATTCCTCTTCGTTCAACTGAGAATGTGTCGTAGATGCCGGATGAATTACCAGTGATTTTACATCTGCCACGTTTGCTAACAAGGAGAATAACTGCAAATGGTCGATGAATTTCTTAGCTTCTTCATCACTTCCTTTGATCTCAAATGTGAAGATGGATCCTCCGCCATTTGGGAAGTATTTTTTATACAATTCCTGCTGTTTCGGATCATTGGAAACAGATGGATGATTTACTTTTTCTACCAATGGATGATTTTCCAAATAATTTACTACTTTCAACGCATTTTCAACATGTCTTTCTACTCGAAGTGACAATGTTTCCAATCCCTGAAGGAAGATAAATGCGTGGAACGGAGAAATCGTAGCTCCGGTATCACGAAGAAGGATCGCACGTACTTTTGTAACGAATGCAGCAGGTCCAACTGCTTTTGTAAAGCTGATGCCGTGGTAGCTCGGGTTTGGCTCGGTCAGGGATGCGAATTTGCCGGATCCCTCCCAGTCGAATTTACCGCTGTCTACGATCACACCGCCAAGAGTAGTTCCATGGCCGCCGATGAATTTGGTTGCGGAATGAACAACGATGTCTGCGCCGTACTCGATCGGACGAACGAGGTATGGAGTTGCGAAGGTATTATCGACAACCAGCGGAATCTTGTTCTCATGTGCAATTTTTGCAAGTGCTTCGATATCGACAACATCAGAGTTCGGGTTTCCGAGGGTCTCGATATAAATGGCTTTTGTGTTCTCCTGAACGGCTGCGCGAACCTCATCCAGATCGAATACATCAACAAATGTGGTGCTGATTCCGTACTGCGGAAGAGTGTGCGCCAGCAGGTTGTAGGAACCGCCGTAGATGTTCTTTGCAGATACGATGTGGTCGCCCTTCTGCGCCAGGTTGATGATGGTGTAGTTGATGGCTGCTGCTCCGGAAGCTACTGCAAGTGCCGCAACGCCGCCCTCCAGTGCTGCCATTCTCTGCTCGAAAACGTCCTCGGTCGGGTTGGTCAGACGGCCGTAGATGTTTCCTGCATCCTGGAGTCCGAATCTTGCTGCCGCATGATCGGAGTTATTGAATACGAAAGAAGAGGTCTGATAGATCGGCACTGCTCTTGCTCCGGTTGCCGGATCCGGATTTTCCTGTCCTACGTGAAGCTGTAAGGTTTCAAATTTAAGATTTCTTTCTGCTCTTGTTTTTTTGCTCATGATTGTATTCTCCTGTTCTGTTTTTCGTTTTTCTATTTCTTTTCATGTTCGGTTTTCTATTATTTATCGGAACCGGTTGCCGTCTTGTTTTGTCCATGCTGCAATGCGGCTCCGTTTTCTTTCGGTTTTATCTGCTTACGCTGCAACACATGACATCATAGATCACAATTCGATTCTCTGCGAAAACTGCTCTCATTCACTTCGCTTCCTCTCGTTTTGGTGATATTTCCTATCTGTTTACAAGGATTATTATAGCGACAGTCTTCTGCTTTGTCCAATATAGAAAATTGATGGCTGGTTATAGGGTTTTCCTATAGCTATTCTTTATCGCCAATATTTTTTCTTCTGAAATTTCTATATCCAATCATGCTGCATAAAACAAGATAACAAATTCAATTCATCTCCCACAAGATGGCACTCGCAGCTTGCGAAAAGCCTTTTTCAAACACACTCCAGAGAGTCAAAGCGGATATTCGCAATCCGCTTCGCTACTTGCTCATAACCGAATAGCTGC